>Ga0224740_10580_pt1 | contig 10210 bp, 9 predicted proteins | sample LIM_E_Water_Bulk_FD_161634 | JGI IMG/M metagenome (GOLD analysis project Ga0224740, IMG submission 161634) | Enriched cells from gastrointestinal tract of the lab mouse from Pacific Northwest National Laboratory (PNNL), Richland, Washington... | ecosystem: Host-associated > Mammals > Digestive...
TCTCTAAATGGATATGGGAAGAATATCTATTATCTGTTCCTGTGTAAATGTGATCTCTTTGCAAAATTATTTGACGTGGAGCCATTTCATGGAATGTTGGTTAATGAAAACAGAGTTGTGTGTTGATGTATGTAATGGAAACGGTCTGAGTAATGAAAATAGGGCTTGACAATAGAATATAATTTTATTACAATGGAGAAGCTTTGGTGGAAATCAAAGAATGAAATGGAAAAATGATGAAAGGCGGTGGGAAGATGATGAATTAACAAAATAGAAGGCACAAGTTGAGACGTTAGGATAGAGCGATTGCATGAAAGTAGTGCAATGCTCGTTACCTGTGTACTTTTGTTTTGTTATAGCATCATTTTCCTGCATAGATGCAGGCTGGAGGGATGATACCCTCTGGCTTTTTTTGCACAAAATTCTAATGTCCCTCGTGTTTTCATAAAGAGCAAAATAGATTTCAACAGACGAGATCATACGTCGTCTGCAAGTTGAGGAAACAGGGAGGGAATCATATGTTACAAATCAGACATTTAACGATACGACATAAAAAGGACTATCGTGTCCTATTAAAAGATTTTAATTTGAACATTCATCAGGGAGATAAATGTGCGCTCATTGGCGAGGAAGGAAATGGAAAAAGTACGCTGCTAAAGCTTATTTATAATCCGGATCTGGTGGATGAATATGCAGAATATGAGGGGGAGATTTTGCACACAGGAGAGCGATTTGGATATCTTCCTCAGGAACTGCCTAGAGATCAGCAAGAAAGTACGATTTATGAGTATCTCACACAAGCAGACGGCTTTTATGATAAAAATCCCGGTGAGGTTACCATGTTATGCAAAAAAGTCGGCTTTCCGGCGGAGCGTCTCTATTCAGACGAACCGCTTCGTGTGCTCTCAGGCGGCGAAAAAATCAAGGTTCAGCTGATACGTGTGCTGATCGAGGAACCCACGATCTTTCTTTTCGATGAGCCGTCTAATGATCTGGATATTGAAACACTGACTTGGATGGAGAATTTTATTCGGGAAAGCAGGATTCCGGTGCTTTATATTTCCCACGATGAGACACTTTTAGAACGCACTGCAAATATGTTGATCCATATCGAACAGTTGAGACACAAAACAGAGCCGCGCTGCAGCGTAGTTTCCATGAGTTATCGGGATTACATTACGACAAGAGGTCTGCAATTTGAAAAACAGGAGCAGATTGCGAAAAATGAGCGCAGAGAGTACCAGAAACAGCAGGAAAAATTCCGTCAGATCCAGCAAAAAAGTAGAACATCAACAGAATGTGATCAGCAGGGGAGATCCGCACGGTGCAAAACTTTTGAAAAAAAGTATGCATCGGGTAAAAGCCTATGAAGCGCGCTTTAAAAAAGAGTTCGAGCAAATGACACAGCGGCCGGAATATGAGGAGGCGATGTTTACAAAATTTGGAAATGAAGCGTTTATCCCAAATGGAAAAGTTGTGTTAGATTTTACATTGAGAGAGCTCTGCATTCCGGGAGACGGAGACGGATCGACCTCTTTAGTTCTTTCGCGCAATGTAAAGCTCTTTGTACAGGGACCAGAGCATATCTGTATTGTGGGAAAAAACGGCTGTGGTAAGACGACCCTTATGCGTCTTTTGGCAAAAGAACTGCTGCAAAGAACCGATCTTAAAGCGGCTTATATGCCGCAAAATTATGAAGAATTTTTGGATATGGAGCAGACGGCGATAGAATTTTTATCGGACGGAAGTAAAGAAAGTATTTCGAAAATACGCACTTATCTGGGTAGTATGCGTTTTACGGCAGAGGAAATGACACATCCGATAAAAGAACTGTCAGGTGGGCAGAGGGCGAAGGTTATGCTGCTGTACCTCGATACATCTGGCTGTGATGTTCTTTTATTGGATGAGCCAAGCCGCAATTTTTCGCCGCTGTCCAATCCAGTCATCCGAGAACTTCTTAGAGATTATCGGGGAGTGATTATCAGTGTATCACATGATCGCAAATATATTGCGGAAGTCTGTGAAAAGGTGTATGAGCTGACAGGGGAGGGGGTGGTGGAGAGAGTTGTAAAATAATAGAATCAGTTTGCAATTTTTAGAATCCGAGTCTGTGAAAATTTGATTCTATCGCTAAAAGAAAGAGTAATGACCTTCTGTATGGTATTGTGATGATATCAATTACAGAAGGTCATTGTTTGTTGATTCCGGATAGGTATGATGATCCTGGAAGTGGCTGCACTGCACTTAAAAAAGTATCTTTCTATCTAGAATATGGCAGCGGTCTTAAATCATGCGAACTTATAAACTACTCAAATTTTTGTATAAATATGACAAGATATCGCCATCGGTAAGTAGATAGAAAAAACTTGGTATTTTTTCTAGTTGAAACTTCCGAATATCCTAAAATAAGCGGCCGGAATGGTAACGGTTGTATTTCCTAAATTTTTAAAATGAATGGCAGTAATTTTTCCATTAGTCGCAAACAACTTAATCGCACAATGACCGTTTGAAATATTGTCATAAATCAGAATATTATTTGTTTTTAATGTTGATATATATGGAATAGCTGTGTTTTGAGAAAAGCTTATACCGGTTTCTGAAAAGGCGGTTAAAGTGATTGGGCTGGATAATTGGATGTAGCCAGAAATTATATTGTGAACTCCTATTAAAGAAATATAAAGCCTAAAATTATTAATATTTTTTTCAAAAGTTCCTGTAACCTGATTGTATTTCAAAGATTGGTTAATTTTTGTTAAATTCGTATTTAATGCGCTAACAGCTTCCGTTATTGTACCGTTACCAATAGAAGATATATCCGTTGTTCCAATCATTTTATATAGATAACGGACATTCTTAAACATTGTTGAAATTTTATTGAAAATAGAACTATGTTTTTCATCGCTTGCCAATACCGGAACATCGGTCCATTCGCTTGGGGAGACCTGGTCGTTACTTGTGAATGTTACGATATCGTCAGAAGAATTCCGGTTCGTTGTCTTCCCCAAAACATAATCAAAAGCATCTGAGATTTCGGACATCTTATAAGATACCACATGATCTGTTTTTACATAATAGATGTTTGAGGTTGAATTTTGGGCAGTATCTAAATAGTCCATTCCAAATAGAAATCTGTCAAAACTATTCGTAGCAACAAACCTTGCGGTAGGAGATGGATGTGTTATTTCAGCGATTTTAGTCCAATCATTCGGGAACGTGGAAGAATTGATATTTGTGATATAAATATATAATGGATAACATGTAAAAGAGGTTTCGGTTTCGTCAGTAAAGTTTTGGGGTGTTGATGACTGATAAAACAAAGCCACTTTTCCATTTCCATCATATTTTATATGAGGAGTACCTGTCATAGGAAGGGATGTCATTGTTTCCCAGTTTTCTCCATTTTTAGAATAGTAACATTCGGAGGTTCCGCATGCAAAAATATAATCTTTTGCACATTCAAATTCTTGCGCATGCTCAATATTCAGGAATGAATTGCCATATTTAGAAAGCTGCCAATTTTGTAAATCAGAAGAATACCAGATAAATTTTGGATTATCTGATAAATCTCCCGAAAATGTAAACACATATTTTTTCAAATTTTTGTTAAATTTTATTTTGGAGTGGAAGATGAAATCACTCATATTAATCGGGTTAGCATCATTATCATTTAGAGAAAATTCAATTTTTTGTTTGTAATTAATAAGATCGGATGTAACATAAACATGCGCTTTATCAGGGTGAAAGTAATTGATACAGACTAAAACCAACAGATCGGATGCACCAATACAGATACTATAGACACGCTCAGTATCTCCGCATAATTCTGACATATGGATCTTTTCCCAGTTTTCTCCAGTTTCGGAAATAAAGATACAATCGGAATTACTTTTATAACATACAAACTTGTCCAACTTTTTAGAAAAGATGATTTTTAAGTTTTTAAGATGATTTCCAAAATCATTTAAAAAAGTGTGTTCCATAAAAGTCCAGTTTATTCCATTGTCAGTAGAACGGCATACTTTATTATCAGAAGTCATTACAATGAAAATTCCGTTTCCATAAGCGCAACAATCATTTCCTGCGCTAAAGAAATCGTTATCGTTAAAAGTAATGTTTGATTTTATCAATGTTTCGAGTTCTTCGTTGTTATCATGATCATGTATATGAATAGGATCCTTTTTTTTAACATAATTTTCTCGAATTGAATCAATTTTATTGGCTAAAGTTCCGACGATATTAGGATTATTCTGCATAGCAGAGAGAGAAAAATCATCAACAGATGTAATATTAGAGGCATTTGATATTTGATCGTTTCTTAAATCGCTTACTTTCGTTGGAATGGAAAGATCAATTCTCTTTTCATGCGGGATTAGCGCTTGGTTATTTACATAAATAGAATCAATAGCATTCGTTTCTGCGCCATTGTCAATATTGTTTAATTTATTCAAATGTTCATCAGTGAAATCATTCGTGGATAAACCTTTTCCGGTTTCTTTATCCACCTTATGTTCTATTTGGTTCCACTTGGATTTTTCTTCCGGACTCATATGTATTTCAGTGTTATTTATATGATCGGAAAGAGGATCATCAGAACTTAGATTGGGAATAGTAGATTCAGTCGTTGTTCTACTTGGATTTTCAATTTTTTTGTCTGTGTATGTTTTTTTCATAAATATTTTTATTAACTCCTATTTAAGTGAATCATTCAAGACGTTGTTTGTCTTTCAGATATTTATTAAAGTTTTTTTGCTGTCATAAATAAATCGTAGAATCTTATAAGTTCGATTGTCATTGTGCAGAGATTGAGATCTGCGTGATTTTTTCCATAATTTGTATTAGGAAGAGGAGAGGGTGGCAGAATCAGAGTCTATATTTGCATGAACTCTGTCACGGATACTCCTCTACGGTATAAAGGCTTGTGGTGTATGGTTAGCTGTAGATACTGTAGTGGTCACCGTATGAGTATGCGTTCCTTTTGAGGTAGCGCTACCGCCCAATAATGGAAATACCATGACTATGAGCGTCCACAGTATGAATTGGGAATTTAATCTATGTTTATGGGGCGACACTATGCGCATGTGAAAGTATTTGTGCCGTAATCAATGTATGATTAACTACTGTGCCATCGGAAGTTCATTTTAATTTTGCCCGGCGGAATCACCAGAAGGAATGTGCTTATTTCCAGGGGAATTTGGATGGGAATAAGCAGTATTTGTAAATAAGATTACAACATGTTTTTCTTCGATATCGGGTTGTAATGTAATATTATCACCAGTGATTAGTAAGAGAATTTTGTAGAATCGTTGGTAGATAATGTTTTATCCGGGATTCGATCTATTTTATTTGAGATAGCATTCCATAAATCTCATTCGGAAGAAGTGGTATGCTTTATGGTATTCGAAATATGGGAAAAGCGGATTCTAAGTCCGATATGACAGATTCAACAGATGTATCTTTATTTTCCTGTATATTCAGAATTCTCTTATATTTTGATTGATATAAGCAGTCTTTTCTTTCTGTATCATGATTTCTTGCTTTGTATCTCTTGCATTGCTTGCGACTTGTACAGCGTAAACTTTACCTTGCAATTCATTTAATAATTTTGAGGAAGACATATATTTTCTTAAATCTGCGTTGTTAGGCAAATTCAAGTAAGTTTTTGCTTCTTCATATTAAAAAGCTTTAAAAAATTTATAATTTTTTATCAATTATTGAGATTCATTATATTTTTTGATAATTTATTTTTTACGGATGTATCTTTGAGTATTTTATGTTTATAGATATTTTAAACGATTATTGTAAATTGGTTGTACCATTTTAAATGTTTCTGTCGTTAACAAAACACGAATTTAGATTATCTAAATCAAGAAATATATCCGTGGATTCCATTGAATGTGACTGGAGGAATTCCAAATACAGATATGGTTTTCTATGTAAGAAGAAATCCGGTTATTCATCTTTTAGAAATGACATTAACATTTAAAACAACAGAATTAGTTGTGTTTGAAAAACAGAAACATCTACAATATGTATGTACGATTCAAAATACAGATAAATTCAAATTTTTAGGAAATGAAATTTACAATACATCAGACCTGTGCGTTAGAACTAGCCAAAATTTTCTCGACAATGAAGTTCGTTTTAACTTCTCTCCACGATCGACCAATACTTTTAATTTGAATTTGTGGTTTTCTGGAAATTCAACCACCTATAATGGAGCCGTTATCAGTGTATATCTTCCATTAAAAGTTTTGGAGTAAATTTAAGATAACTCACGCCAATCACCCCATACGCCGTTCATGCAAGAACATATTTTTACTCCATAATAATCCAATTTCTTTACAGCCCCATATTTAAATATCCTAAATCCGTCTATGCGGGCACCCCAACCAGCATAGATAAATACCGTGAAATTCCCATTCGGAAATGTTTCAAACAATGTTTTAAAATCACTTTCCCATTGGTCGGCACTAGAGTCTAAACGATATGTTCTGTAGTAAGCTAAATTCATGTTTTGTGAATGATAGGTAAGACAGAAAAAAGATGAGCTTTATAGGGTGTAGCTGCCTGTGCTATATTTTTAAGCAAGGAGTAATCGTGTTACAGGGTGGACAGCCTCCCAGATTTCATAAAAGATGGGAGGTGATGCAGATGAGTACATACGAAGTTTTAACATTGTTGATTCTTTTCGGAACGTTCCTCGTTGCATTGCTTGCCTATATAGATAGGAATAACAAGCGAAAATAAAACAAGCCTACCTTGCTAACTTGGCTGGTTACAGGTAGGCTTTACACTTATCTGGGAGGCTAACCACTTTGTGGGCGGTTGCTCCTTTTCCTGTATTTAATATAGCATACTCAATAGATGATCGCAAGTATTTTATACTGGTTTCAGATATGGTACGATGATCCCGGAGGTGATGATTTTGGATATCAGAGAACAGATTGTCCAGAAAGTAATGCAGACGCTGAAAGGGCGTATAGACGCAGAGACAGCGGATATGATTCAGGATGTACTTGTCATTGAGCTGAATGAGTATGAAATCCGGGAACGGTGTACCTCTCGGAAGTGGCAGCAATGCATTTAAAAAGATATCTTTCCATGAGAAAAGATTTCAGTAATGCCTTATTTAACGGAAAAGGGACAGAACGGTTAGGAAAGAATGGAATTGAGGCGCTTTTAAAAAGGATCGGGGAAAAGGCAGGTGTCGCTAATGTCCACCCGCACAGATACAGGAGGACATTAGCGACCAATCTGCTGGATCGGGGAATGAATATCCAGGATGTAGCGGCGATCTTAGGTCATGCGGACCTAAAAACCACGCAGATTTATTGTTATATCAGTCAAAAGAATGTAAAAACAGCATACGATAAATACGCGGCTTAAAAAATTGAGCAATTCTTTTACTCCGGTTTTCGGCCGGAGTTTTTGTTGTGCAGAAAATTAGAAATGAGGTATCAAGGTCATTCCGAATCACAAAAATTGGATCAATGATTGAGGATTTGGCTAAACATGAATTTAACCACAAAAATATTTAAACAAAGATACTATTATGATAACAAAATTTATATTGAGTCATATTTTATACCAAAAGGAGTTGCCGAGATAAAAATAAGAACATTAGCAGTTTTAAGCAATTATGAAATAGACCTTAAGTCAATGGATAGTCGTTTAGTCCCACAATTAGAAACTTATGGTATTGTATATCAGCACACTGTAAGTGCTAGAGTATATTTAGATCAAGCTGGAGTTTTACATTTTACAACACCTACTGCGGATGCTATACATTTTACAATTGTTGCTTTATTAAAAGATTGAGGAAGGTTGATCCTTTTATCTTACTAGAAATACAAAACTTCCCTGACCGATGTTTTGTTCCGTTATATGGTTATCCCCAGAAATAATCAAAATACTATCTGTTATATAACCAATTACATAAGCTCTTGGAGTTATAAAAACGGTATATCTTGCCGCTAATTTAGGATTTATAACTTTCAGATTTAGAGTATAATTAGAAACGGGAGCTTTTAGCATTACATATATTTGACATAATTTACCGAATAAGTTCACAATAACCCTGACATTCCCATCATTATATGTTTGATCGTAAAAAAAGCTATCATTCAGGTTGCTTAAATTCGTGTTTAACGCATTAACAGCTCCCGTCACTGTACCTCCACCAATAGTAGAAATATCTGTTGTTCCAATCATTTTATATAAATAGCGCATATTTTTAAACATTGTCGATATTTTATTGAAAATAGAACTATGTTTTTCATTACTTACCAGTGTTGGCACATCTGTCCATTCGTTTGAGTCGATATTATCATTGCTTATGAATGTTACGATATCGTCAGAGGAATTTCCTGTAGTCACTCCATTTATATTGGTCTGGACTACACACCAATCCGAGTCGGAATTGTCAGAACCATCTCTGTCGGTAAGGGCAATGATTAAGTCTCCGATTTGGCATACTTCGCCAGCATAAGTTCCTGCTGTCACAACTCTGTAAGTCCAGCCGGTTTTATAGGTGGAAGGCAAAACAGAGACGGTTCCATCTGTTCCGATGGTTCCTTTTATAATCATGGCATCCGAGGCTGAAATTCCATTGCCAACGGCTGTTTGAACGAAAGAAGTAGTAGCGATTTGTCCAGTGTTTGTTCCGACAGCAGCAGTAGGTGCTTTTGGGGTACCGGTTAGCGTTGGACTTGCGAGGTCTGCTTTCTTTTCGTCTAGCGTGTTTTCAGAAGTGGTGGCTCTATTTTCCTCTGCGATAATAGCATCGTAAACTTGTTTTACACTGTTTGGTGTGGCAGCGGTGGTAATGGAAGTGCTTGTGATACTGTCTGTCAGTTGTACGATACCTTTTCCAGAAGTGCTTGATTCATAGAGTTCTGAGAGCGGTATCTTGGCTTCCTCGTTTAAGCTGGGAACACCATTTGCGACGTCTTTGTCTGCTGTTAAGACAAAGTAACGAGAGTCCAATTTATCCTGTAAATCTTGGATAGCGGCTTTTGTATCTGCAATAGCTTTATCCGCTTCGATAATTCGATCTGTCAGCGAAGCGAATTCTGAGCTTCCCTCGATATCATCATCGTTGTAAACGCTTTTTTCTATTGTGATATAAAAGTTAAACGTGGCTATTTGAGAATGGGTATTTTCGTCTATGATATTTAATTCTGCCTCTCCGGTACCTTCGTTTGTGCAGCAATTTTTCGTGATTTCTACAACGATCATATTATCAGTAAAGACGGAATCGTTATAGATTTCTCTGCCATCAGGAGTTCGCATTTTAAAAATACAGACATCCTGCTCTTCTAGGTAAAAAGGTTTTCCATTCTCGGTTACCTGAATGACTAACCATTGACTGTCATAATTATATTGTTTTAATGTGACAGATTTTATTTGATTTAAGTTTACGTCTAGATCCATATAAATTTTATTTTTATTCATGTTATGACCATCCTTTATTGTAATATATTTATCACAGTCCTACTTTTTTAATGGGAGAGTAGGAGAGCTTTATCAAGCAGTTTTTGTTTGCTTTGAAAATATTTTTGTGGTTTTCATATGTATTGATAAGTCTTGGAAAGTAATAATTGAAATCTTTAGATAAAGAGATATGCGTTGCGTCGGAGGATGAGATTGTAAGAGTCTTTCCGTTGATTAGGATGGTTTCTCCGCTTTTACATCCTTTGACTTGTGTGATATGGTTATCTCTGGAATTAGTGAGCGTGAAGGTATACACGTCTTCTGTTTCAGGGGAATCTAAACATGTAATTTCTAGGGATGGATAAATAGAACCTTCTTCATCGGAAGCGTCATATATAGAAAATGGTTCCCAGGCATTACAATGGAATTCTAAACGAATGTCCTCTGCGTATGCATATGGCGCATCTGTGTACATAGTAAGTTCTAATCCAACGGGTTTTCCAGACAATAAAATTTGTTTTACTTGAAAAATTGCGTTCCAATATACATTCCGATATTCTGCTTGATCTATCTTAAATTTTTGATATTGATTTTTCCGACATAGCCATTTCTGTATCGCAGAAATTTCGTTAAAAGAAAGATATAATCCGTTTCTGGAATTTTTTTGGCATGGGTTTTTATATATCTGAAATGTTGTTGTATAAGGGGACTCATAAGTAGAAGAATATAAATGAAAATCATTTCGTCTACTTGGTTTGATCTGTGTAAATGAGATATC
>Ga0224740_10581_pt1 | contig 10206 bp, 13 predicted proteins | sample LIM_E_Water_Bulk_FD_161634 | JGI IMG/M metagenome (GOLD analysis project Ga0224740, IMG submission 161634) | Enriched cells from gastrointestinal tract of the lab mouse from Pacific Northwest National Laboratory (PNNL), Richland, Washington... | ecosystem: Host-associated > Mammals > Digestive...
GTGCAACAGATTTGTATTCTCTTGTTGAAATTAAAAATGTACGTAAGTCTGAAAATTTGGAAAAGGGATATGTTTCAGGAAAATATGGTGCGATACCTATGCTTAATAAAAAATTCTTTCGTGAATTGGAAGAAAATATTTTAGGGTAGGGGATATTGTATGGAGGAAAGAAATCTTGACTTAGTGGCAAGGAATGAAGAGACACGAGATAAGTTTCATACGGAGGTTATTAGATTTGAGTTAGATCAAATACTGCAACATTTTTGTAGAGGCTATACAAAGCATAAATGCACAATTTGATGTGGCGGATGGATTGGTTGAATATGGAAAAGTTATCGAAGGGGAAAATATTTGGCGCGCACAGATTGTATTTCTGGCAAGTGCTCTTGATTTTTATATGCATGAATTGACAAAATATGGTTTGTGCGAAATTTATAATGAAAATTGGGATCGTACAGATAAGTATGAGAATCTTCAAGTAAATATGAAAGTTATAGAGGTGGCATTAAAATCTGGTGAGGATATAGATTGGTTTCTTGAATATATAAATAATTATTATCGTTCAATTACAATGGTTTCATATGAGTCCGTGAAAGATCAACTTAAATTATTGGGAATTAATTTAGCACCTGTTGCAGATGGAGCTTTCTACCAAAGAGGAGGAACAGAAAATACAAAAGATAAATTCAAAAGACGTCTGAATGAGTTGTTCGGTAGGAGAAATATTATTGCACATCAGTCGGATAGAGCCCATAAGGATGCACAAGTTAATATTATTACAAAAGAGATTGTTCAAAATTTTATATGTGATATTGAAAAAATAGTGAGGTCAATAGATACAGAAGCAAGAAATAAATAATACTATATATTGATGCGTGAAGAATGAAAAACACAATATATGGTTGAAAATGTATGGAATATATGATAGGATATAAAATGACTACAGCAAAGCTGTTATCATAAAAAGCTGCAAGGCTGACACCTTGCAACTTTACATGATTTAGTGAAAGGAAAAAACCATCCACTAGTTATTTAAGCATTTCTAGTATATCAAATCCTTTTGCTAAAATCAATTCAAATCGTTCATTTTGAACGAAATAAGAGATGGAGGTATTAGGCAATGAAAAAAGAAAATCCAAAGCAAAGATATATTTTTCGACGATACATTACCAAAAATGGAAAAAGAATTTATTCTAAAAATGGTAAAGTGTTTAAAATTCCTGTAGAATAGGTAATTTATAGTGAAAATGTTTTTGGATGGTTCATTTTCACTTTCCTGTAATTGATTAGTTATAGATTGACTGGAGGTAAGTGAAATGGGAAAAGATCAATTTGTTGTAAGACGTGGTGATAAATGGGCTGTTGTAGGTGCTAATAATGAACGAGCCACGCGTATAACAGATACGCAAAAGGAGGCAATTAATATAGCAAGAAACATTGCAATTAATCAGCAGTCTGAAATGCGTGTTCAAGATAGAAATGGGAAATGGCGTAAATGTAACAGTTATGGTAATGATTCATGTCCGCCTAAGGATAAAAATTATTAATATAGCGAAGCTGGCAACATTTTGGCAACAGAAAATCAGTAAGCCATAATAAATGATGTAATTGATGTAAAAATGGGTGTGTATTTGTATAAGACTTAAATAAAAATAGTTAAGAATAACAAAGAATACGCCGAGTTCGAGTGATGAAAATTTTTACACAGATTATTTTATATGGCAGGTAGTCTGTGAGATTGCCTGCTATATTTATAATCTATTATTTTAGAGAAATTAACGTAGTGGATTGTTGCCAGTATAACTTATTTTTATAGATTATAGAAAAGATAGCTAAGAAACAAGCATATGTATCGCAAAATACTTTACAAATGCTTCGATGTGTGATATGTTAGTAACATCAAGAAAGAAGAGGTGATATTATGGCTCAAATTAGTTTGCGCATAGAGGATGATGTAAAAAAAATGGCAGAACAGGCTTGTGCTGATATTGGTATGTCTTTATCAACAGCTATAAATATTTATTTAAAAAAATTAGGCAGAGAGAAGCGCATACCATTTGAAGTATCTGTTGATCCGTTTTATTCGCAGGAAAATATGGCTAGGCTAAAGGAGTCGGTAGCGCAGATGGAAGCTACAGGCGGCACGGTACATGAGGTAGATTTTGATGATTAAGTCATGGTCAGATGCGGCATGGGAAGATTTTGAATATTGGATGAAGCAAGATAAGAAAACGTTAAGGCGTATTCTTCAGCTATTGAAAGATATTGATCGGAATGGATATGATGGAATAGGAAAGCCAGAAAGGTTAAGCGGTGATTTAGCAGCTTATTGGAGCAGAAGGATAGATGATGCGAATCGTATTGTTTATCGTATACAGGGTAATACGATAAAGATTGTCCAATGTGGTTCTCATTATAGAGATAAGTGAAGGCGGCAACATATTGGCAACAGAAAATCAGCAGGCCATTATAAATGATGTAATTGAAGTAAAAAGGGCGTATATTTGCATAAAACTTAAACAAATATAGTTAGGAGCGACAAAGAACACGCCGAGTTCGGATAGTTGGAGCTAAGCCGCAAAGCCCGTAAACACTCAGTGTCATTAACTTAAGAAAAGAAACAACACCGAATGCGGGCCTGTCCTAAAGTTTTTGTAAACCTTCAGACTGATGTAAGATAAAATGCACAGTCTGGAGGTTTTATTATGGCAAGAAAAAACGAAAACCCACAAAAAGCAGCCATGCGTGAAATGATGTCCGTAGAAAATCTGTTCCGGTATCAGTGTATTATGATTTGTGTGAAATAAATGATACCGTAAAATATGTGAATCATCCCAATATGCCCACAAAGGAAGTATAGTATGATACAATTCCAAAAGAGTTAAATTTGCTTTGAATTTGCAGATGTATTGATGATTGGGGTGGGGTATGATATGACAGTAGAAAAAAATGGTATTATTCCGCGGATTTTACGGGATATGAATGACGGTGTCCTGGTGGTAGACATGCATGGGAAAATTATCTTTCTCAATGACAAGGGATGTAATATGCTCGGCGTGGATGAAAATGTGTCCGGAAAGAATTACGGCAGGGTATTCTTGGAAGACCGGGATAATGGAAACAATGACGGAGTTCATCAGTTTGTTTTGGATGCAGTCTATGACAAAGAGCATACCCATACCGGCGAAGCCGTGTATCAGGCGGAAAATCAGGAATTAAAATCATTCCGCCTTACTTCCTCTTTCCTGTACGGGGAGGATGGTGTAAAAAAGATAGGGATTGTGGTAGTTTTTTCTGATGTTACGGAGGTTGCAAAGCTCAACAGGCAGCGAAGGGAGGCTTCCGCCGTATTTTCCATACTGATGATTTGTGTATGCGTATATCTGTTCCTTTGGAGCCTGTTGTGCCATCTGAATATGGAGCTGCCTGGACAGGTTATGAGTTTGGTTATCGAGGGCATTTCCATCATCATGTTTTTTATTATTTTGAAAACGACCAGCTTTTCCATCCGGGATATCGGATTGAAAATTACAAATGCAAAGGAAACCTTTGTCCCGAATATTGCAATTACCTTGGCGGCAGGCGTCCTGCTGGTGGTCGGAAAAGTTATTATCTTACGCATTGCGCCCGGATTTTTCCCGGAGGGTGCTCCGTTCTGGGATTGGAGCGTAGGAACTTTTGCGGATGTCATTTATCCGTTTACCGTTGTTTTGCAGGAGTTTTTGGCAAGGGGCGTTATGCAGGAAAACCTGAACCGCATTTTTACGGGAAAATATGCCGGACTTTTGTCAATTGTAGTTTCAGCCCTTGTGTTTGGCGTCCTTCATATTGCCTATGGATTTCCGTATATGCTGGCGGCATCCCTTCTATTGGGAATTTTGGGGATTTTCTACCATAAGCAGGGGAATATTTGGGGTCTGTGTATTATCCATTATGTGCTGGGGGAGATAGCGACATTTTTGCGTTATCTGATTTGACCCAATGGTTTGATGAAAGGAAACGAAACATATGGAACGGAAGAATAGGGACAAAAGGGTGAGTCTGCTTGGGGTTTATGATTATACGGTATGGCTGACATACTTTGGTTTATTTATTTCCATAGTGGGGATTATGGAGGGGTTGCACGGGAGGAAGACAATGGCGATATTCTGTTTGGCATTTTCCGGCCTGTGCGATGCCTTTGATGGGAGGATTGCAAGGAAAAAGAAGGACAGGACGGAGGATGAGAAGGCGTTTGGCATCCAGATTGATTCCCTTTGCGATATTGTGTGTTTTGGAGTCTTTCCTTCGGTTATATGTTTTACGCTGGGGGTAAACGGCGCCGCAGGAATGCTTGTGATTGCGTGGTACTGTATCTGTGGGGTAATACGGCTGGCGCAGTTTAATGTGACGGCACAGGGGCGTTTAGGGAGAACGGAAGAAAAACCTTGTTACAGAGGGCTTCCGATTACTTCCGCGGCCGTGGTGCTGCCTGTTATGTACCTGGTTGGGACATGGATTCCGGCAGGGATTTTTGTCCCGCTTCTGCATCTTATACTGGCGGCTATGGGGCTGCTGTTTGTTATTGATCTGCCGTTTCCCAAATTAAAAGGAAAAGGGCTGGCGTTTTTCGCGGGGATTGTGGCGGCGGTGCTGTTTCTTTTGCTGGCAGGGGAGGAGTGGGGATGCTGAATATACTTTACCGGACGCTTCCCGGCAGACTGCTGTTAAAGCCGCTTACCAGCCCTGTTTTTTCCCAAATCGGAGGATTTTTGTTAAATACCAGATTATCTGCTTGTATGGTTGGGCCTTTTGTGCGGAAATACAAAATTTGTATGGACGATTACGAAAAGCGGGAATATAATTCCTTTAATGATTTTTTCTGCAGGAAAATTTTTCCGGAGAAACGCCGGATTGCGCAGGACGGGGAAGCGCTGGTAAGTCCCTGCGACGGGAGGCTGACCTGTTATCCAATTGCGGAAAACAGTCATTTTAAGATAAAGCATGTGGTCTATACGCTGGAGGGCCTGTTAAAAAACAAGCGGCTTGCAGAGTGTTACCGGGGAGGTATCCTTTTGGTTTTTCGTCTGACCGTGGATAATTACCACCATTTCTGCTACATTGCAGATGGGCGGAGGACAAAGAATGTGCGGATACCGGGTGTTTTGCACACCGTTCGTCCTGTAGCTACAGGAAAGGTACCGGTTTATGCGGAAAATGCGAGGCAGTATTCCCTTCTTAAAACCGAAAATTTCGGCGTGGTTCTGATGATGGAGGTAGGGGCAATGCTGGTCGGCAGGATTGTAAACCTTCACGGGCCGGCAGAGGTCAGAAAGGGGCAGGAAAAAGGGTATTTTGAGTTTGGCGGTTCCACGGTTATTTTGTGCTTTCAAAGGGGGACTCTCACTGTGAACGACAGGATTTGGGCGGACAGCAGGGCAGGGAGGGAGACACCCGTGCGCATGGGGGAACGTATCGGAACAGGCAGTCCTTGCCAACCGCACCGAAGGCAAGAAAAATTTCAAGGGGACATTCATAAATAGTGCTAAAAAACAGACTTCACAGATGTTTGTAGTGACACATTCTCCATTTATTATTCATATTGAAAACCGTAGAAACGATAAAGTTATTGTATTAGCGCGTGATGGAGATCCGTACGATATTTCCAGTGATATACTACTGGTGTTCCGTTTGCTCCATCAAAATACTGTGGACGACGTTTTTGAAAGCTGTGAACTCGAAACACCGCCTGCGTCTGGTGCACCCGCCGATTGACTTTTCATCCGGCGGGCTTTTTTTACAATAAGCTGGCTCGCGAAGCGTGGCAGCGTTTGTTCCTGCTTATTCATATCTAAGCGTTTGAAAAAAGAATTGAAGAAGAATTGCCATATCTTTTATGTGCAAAAACGATCTTAAATGAAAAATTGAATGAAGATACTGCATATAAATATTATCTGCTTACGGTAGAGTTTGGAATACAAACCTATCAAACGTATTTGGAATGGTGTAAATAAGCAAAAAAATTTTTAACTGGAGGACAATAGTATGTTTGGAAATTGGGGGCGTATATCGGATCACTCTGTTTATTGATGTTATTTATTCCTAATATAATATGGTCAAAAAGAAAACAAAATCTTACTATTCTTTGAAAGAGTGGGGAAGTATTGACTTGTTGCTGTTCGTTGGCATTTTCCAATTTTAATATATATGAATGGACGCGTTGGTCTTTATGGCTGATTGCAGCTTTTTTGGTATACCCTTTGCCGGGGCAACACTGCCAGTCAGGCACTACCAGCGTGATATGCAATCTACAGAAAAAGATAGGGCCGGATTGCCGGGAGGGAGTGCGGGCCCAGTTGGAGCGCATGAAAAAATTCTGGAAAGAATGCAATAATCTGTATGAGAAGCAGAACGATTTGAAAGGACAGAAATACAAAATAGAAAATTGTTATGGCGATAAAAAGTGCATGGCTTGACGACTTCTAAGCTCTTATCTTTTAGTGGTAAATAAGGAATGAAAGTGGTATAATCAAATGAACAAATCGGAAGTTGACGCCGATAAAAATGAATGAAAAGAGAGAACATCTATGCTTAATGCAGGAAGCAGGATAGTAAATAATTGGATATATCCTATTGACAAGGGCTATGTACTGATAGATACAGGGTATGAAAGCGGATTTGCACATCTCAAAAAACAATTGGCAAAGATGCAAATAGCCCCTTGGCAGATACGATATATTTTTTTGACACACGCTCACGATGACCATGCAGGTTATCTGAACGAAATACTCTCGGAATGCTCTGACGTTCAAATCGTTATGAGCGACAAAGCGTTAGAAAGATTATATAGAGGGCAAAACTCTTTTCATGGCGGTTGCACAAGTAAGACGGCCTTATTCTTTTGTTCCTTAATGAAGCTTGTTGGTAAAGGCAAGCATTTGTTTCCACCGATAAAGCAAGAATATCAATGTAGATGCATTCGAGTGACCGAACAAAACCGTAAGCAAATGGAACTTTTACTACAAGGAAAAATCATTGATACTCCCGGTCACACCGCCGATTCTATATCTCTTTTATTAAATGACGGCTCTCTATTTTGTGGCGATGCTGCTATGAACGGTTTGCCAAGTTTACACAGAATCACCATTTGGGCGGAGGAGAAAACGGCTTTTCTGAAATCTTGGGAAACAATCATTGCTCTTAGACCCAATCTAATATATCCGGGACATGGCAAGCCGTTTGGATATGACGAACTTAAAATAAATCTAAAACGAGCAAAAAATATGGAATTGTTACCGATTCACTAACTTCGAGGCTGTAAAAATTTTTGTTGATATGAGTCAAGCCCAGCATATGGATAGCACACCGCTGTATCTGGGCTTGTGGATATACTGCCGCTGTAGCTTTCTTAAATCCTGCAAGTCCGTCCACGCAGAAGAACAGCACATCCTCTACACCGCGGCTTTTCAGGTCATTTAACATCCCCAGCCAGAATTTACTGGTCTCATTGGCGCCCACTGTGATACTCAGGATATCTTTATAGCCGTCTGCTGTGATGCCAGGGACAATGTAAGAGGCACGGCTGAGGATGCGTCCATCTTCCCTGACCTTGTAATGGATACAGTCCATGAATACAAACGGATAGACCGCATTTAACGGGCGTGGCTGCCATTCGTTGATTTCCGGCAGGATTCTGTCAGTTATCTTACTGACCATTTCAGCGGACAGTTCCATCCCGTAAAGCTCCTGTATCTGGTCATGGATATCCCTTGTACTCATACCTCTTGCATAAAGGGAGATTACTTTTTCTTTTTTCTGATACAATATTCTTTATAACTAATAGTTTCATTTGTTTCAGAAGTATATACTCTGCTGTCACTTAAGTCATAGTTCTTATATAATATATCGATCTGTCTCTCATCGAATAAAGTATTTATTAAATTTGCTTTACTTAAATCCGCTTCACTTAAATCCGCGCCTCTTAAATCCGCGCCTCTTAAATCCGCGCCTCTTAAATCTGCTCTTCTTAAATCCGCTCCACTTAATATTGCCCCGCTTAACTTTGCTCCGACTAAACATGCCTCACTTAAATTTGTTCTTAATAAAAATGAATTGCATAAAATTGCTTCGTTTAAAAATGAATTGCATAAAAATCCTTCATAAAAATATGCTTTACTTAAATCTGCTTTGCGTAAATTTGTTACACACATAGATACTCTGAATAATTTTACTTCTCTTAAATCTGCTCCTATTAAATTCAACCCTCCCCAAAAACCACTCTCTAAATATATTTTTATCCGCTTATCAGTTCTTCCTAATTTATCATTCCACAAAAGAACAATTTCAAGCATATTAGAAAATATATTTCTTTCCCGCGTGATAGTATTCTTATATTTTTCCGCTGTATAATAAGTCATGCCGTCTCGCAGCATTATATTAAATGTTTTTTGAGTAATATCTGATAAGTCATAGCCTTTCACACTATCAAACTTATATTTTATAAATTGAAGAATCTGCTCTGATAAGCGCCCATCTTTTAACAACTCTCCCAATTTTCCAGCAAGTTCTTCTACAGATTTCAATTTATGAACAGACTCAAAGAAATACACCACAACAAAATACTCATAGATAGAGCGATGCACAAACCGTAATTCATCCGTCCGAACTCCTTCACAATGTTTTATTGGCGCAAAATAATTCCCAATCAAAGCATCCCTTTGGATGTCTTCGCTTTTGGCATCGGCTTCATTCATTACAATTTCACAGACCTCTTTAAACTTTTTCTGTGGGATAGAAGCTCTTTCTGCATTATTTTCAAACATCCAAAAAGCAATCCGTTGGGATATTTGATGGATATGTTCTTTGATTTCAGGTGAATTAATTCTATGTTCTCTATCATAACATCTGTCATATATACCGTCTTTTTTCAATGAAAAAATTTGATCATACATATTTGCAATAGAACTATTATTTTCAAAATCAACATTTAGTGCCAATATCATATATAGAATGAGAGGTATTCCCAATATTTCCTTGTTTTCCAGTATTTTATTAATTTTTACTTTTGCATTTCTGCTCACTACTGTTTCAGGATTTTTCTTCGCATCCTCCCTTTCAAAAACCTCACAAAAACTGTTTATCTGATCTTCGTTCCATGCCTGTAGTGTAATATACAGAATATTCCCCAAATCAGATTGACCTACATAATTTTCTCTACATGTTATAATCAGAGAAAACTTTTTTAAAATATTCGTCCCTTCTAATTCCTCATTTATCTTTATTAATATTTTTTCTCTGTCACCATCTATGGACATCTCATCAAATCCATCAAGAATTAACGTTTTTCCTTCTATATCATCATACTTTAACCCCAAAGTTTTAAGTATTTGTTTTAATATATCATTCCCCAGCCAATTTATATTTTTTAAATCAGAAGCAAATTGATACACATAAATATCATCCTTCCTTTCCACTAAATTTGCCAAAATCCATGTAATCAGTGTACTTTTCCCAATTCCTGGCTGACCTAAAATCAAAAGCATTTTCTTTTCTTCATTATCAATTATATATTCCTTTAATAATGTTTTTAAATCAGTTAACGGTTCATCATCTGCCCTCCATTTATAATGTGGCAAATGTTCTTCTAAATATATATCTTTTAGCTTGATATTAACACCTGCATCCTTATCTCTTTTATTAAAATCATTTAAAAATACATTCTTATTCCACTTTTTTGCATATTCTTTCGCTCTATTTTCTGTAGGGATTTCATCACAATATTCTAATTCATGTATCTCTTTTTTACTTAAGCTTTCTCTTATATACCGTGTATCTTCCTTTATATCGCCAAGCATCCTAAATGAATCATTTTGGTTCTGGGTAATTATTTTCAATTCCTCAAGCCCTTGCGTCTGTCGGACCATAACAATTTCTTTATACAGATCATTATTCTCATCTCTACAAATTTCACGGCATGCAGTCTCTAAAAAATCCTTGCAGATGTCATTATTTACATCTGAAACAAGCATTTTAAGACCCGATTTTACAGCTTCTGCATTACCTTTACCACATTTAAGTCCTTTTAAAATGCTTTCCGATGCATAATACAGCTTGTCTTTTCCCTTAAATTTGTTATAGGTAAAATAATTTAAGGAATCTACTATTACCTGATATATCCGTGTTTCTATAGTCTGATTCTTAGCTTTTCTATTCTCATCTGCCTTTTTG
>Ga0224740_10582_pt1 | contig 10204 bp, 10 predicted proteins | sample LIM_E_Water_Bulk_FD_161634 | JGI IMG/M metagenome (GOLD analysis project Ga0224740, IMG submission 161634) | Enriched cells from gastrointestinal tract of the lab mouse from Pacific Northwest National Laboratory (PNNL), Richland, Washington... | ecosystem: Host-associated > Mammals > Digestive...
TATTCTTGGACGGTTGTTATTGCTGGCGTACTCCTGACGGCTTGCGTTGCCCTTGTGCTGATTGGGGGCCTGCAGAGGATTTCAGGGGTAGCCCAGGTGCTTGTGCCATTTATGGCAGCTACCTATATTACAGCGGCTGCGCTGATTCTTGTGTTCCATTATAAAGAAATCCCGGCAGCCTTTGTGACAATTGTCCAGAGCGCATTTGGCCTGCGGGCAGCAGCAGGCGGCGCGTTGGGAGCCATGCTTTTGGCAATGCAAAAGGGCGTTGCAAGGGGAATTTTTTCCAATGAGGCAGGCCTGGGGAGCGCCCCGATTGCCGCTGCGGCAGTCCAGACAGACGAACCGGCATCCCAGGGCCTAGTGTCCATGCTGGGGACGGTGATTGACACAGTTATCATCTGTACGATGACTGGGCTTACCATTGTAATTACGGATACGTGGAATATTGGCCTGGACGGCGTGGACGTTACCACAAAGGCATTCCAGATCGGCCTGCCCTTTGAGCCGGCGGTGTCCTCTTTTATCCTGATGGTATGCTTAGTGTGCTTTGCGTTTACCACCATCCTTGGGTGGGATTATTACAGCGAACGGTGCCTGGAATATCTGACAGGTGGAAACCAGAACGCGGTAAAAACATACCGTTGGGTGTATATCCTTTGTGTGTTTATCGGCCCGTTTATGACGGTTTCCGCAGTTTGGACCATTGCAGATATCTTTAATGGCCTGATGGCAGTCCCAAACTTAATTGCGATTATTGCGTTAAGCGGCGTAGTTGCAGCGGAAACAAAGCAATACCTGAAAAAAATTGACGGCAAATAAAACCTTGTTTTGCAGCAGCCCCGTTTGCTTACATCACCTGTGCAAGAATAACGCTTGCAATCGTCCCGATTAAAGTAGTGAAAAGCGCCCCTGCCAAAGTATACCGTGTTTTCTGGACTTTGGCAGTCATAAAATAAATGCTCATAGTATAGAAAATCGTTTCCGTGCAGCTCATCATAATGGAAGTTATGGTGCCAAAATAAGAATCCGGGCCAAATTCCTTGAAAATGTCCAGCACCAGCCCTGTGGCTGCCGAGGAGGAAAACATTTTTACAATGGAAACTGGGACGAGTTCTGCCGGAAAATGCAGTGGCTCGGTGAGTATCCCAAGGGCTGCAGAAAGCGAATCCAGAAACCCGGATGCCCGCAGGATGCCCACGCCTACCATCAGGCCAATCAGGGTGGGCATAATGCCAATGACAGTCTGGAACCCGTCTTTTGCCCCTTTGATAAAATCGTCGTATACATTGTGGCGTGTCAGGAGCCCATACCCTACAATGGAAAAAATAAGGAGCGGTATCATTGCGTCGGATAAGAAAAGGAGTATTTTCAATGGGAATTACCTCCTTTTTTCTGTTCTGGCAGGGCATACATGAATTTGGCAAACACAATGCCGGCCAGGGTGGAAAAGAAGGTGGCAATCATGGCTGGCCCTAATATGGCGGCAGGGTTGGCGGAGCCGTACTGGCTGCGGTATGCAATCATATTTACCGGGATAAGCTGGAAGGAGGAAACATTCAGGATCAGGAAAGTACACATGTCCTTGCTGGCTATTTTGCTGTGGCCGTTTAATTCCCCTAATTCCTCCATGGCTTTTAGGCCGGCAGGGGTGGCTGCCCAGCCAAGGCCAAATACATTGGCGATGATATTCGTAGATATGTATTCATTTGCTTTGTGCCCTTTTGGGACTTTTGGGAACATAAAGCGCAGGAATGGGTTTAAGGTGCGGGCTGCACCGGAAATGATGCCGCAGTTTTCTGCAATGCGCATAAGCCCAACCCACAGGGACATGACGCCAAGCATGGTAATGCAGAGGGTGACGGCTTCTTTGGAGGAGTCCAGGGCGGCGTTAGTGACAGCCGGAAGGTTCCCGGTAAAGGCGGCATAGACAATGCCAAGGACAATCATAAAGCCCCATAAATAATTAAGCATAAATCAGTTCTCCAAAAAATACAGTTGTTTATATCTTATGCAGGAGATCCAAAAAGGTGCAGGGTGGGGGCAGAAATATTTTTTACAGCATTCCCAATAAATGGGAGCTGGGCAGTGCTCCGCTGGGAAGGGATATCAGGTTTATGCCAGATATTCTTCCCATTGGAACGCTGCCTGCTTTATGGTCAGGTTTGCAATAAAGTTTACCTATTTACTCCAGGTCCTCCCCATTGGATTTCAGCACTTTCTGATACCAGTAGAAGGAATCTTTTTTCAGGCGCCTGCATTCTTTTGGGTCATCGTCTGTCCGGTCTACATAAATGAAGCCGTACCGTTTTTTTACTCCGTTGCTGGTGGAAACCAGGTCCAGTGCAGACCAGGGGCAGTAAGCCAGTATTTCTACGCCATAGTCCATGGCTCGTTTCATGGCTTTGATATGTTCACGCAGGTAGGCGATACGGTAACCGTCATGGATTTTACCATCTTCTGTCAGAGTATCAAAGGCTCCCATGCCGTTTTCTGTAATCATTAAAGGCTTGTTATAGCGCATGTAAATATCCCGGAAAATGTATTCCAGCCCAGTGGGGTCAATGGCCCAGTCCCAGTCGGTAGTGTCAAGGTTTGGGTTTTGGCACATTTCGTAGAACCCCGGATGTGTTTCAAATGCAGAAATATTTCCTTTTTCCCCGGAAAGGTTTACCCCTCCATAGCTGATGTTTTTGCCAGAACCTTCCGGGCAGGCTTTTGCACAGTCACTGTAGTAATAATTCAGGGCAAGGAAGTCGGATTCCCCTTCTTTTATCAAATCCATGTCACCGGGGGCAATCTCTGGGGCAAGGCCGTGGTTTTCCAAGTAAACCATGGCTGATTTGGTATACATCCCTTTAAAATAAATATCCAGATAATAGCCGTTGCGCAGATCATGGGCATTTTGGGCGGCCATAACGTCCGCTGGCTTTGAAGTGAGGGGATACACTGGGGCATAGCCTAAGGCTGCCCCAGCCATTCCGCCTGGGACTAATTCATGGACCAGCTTGCAGGCAATGGCATGGGCAAGGTTCATATGGTGGTTGATTTGGTAGCGGATTTGGTTGTTGCCCCGGTATTTTTCCGGGATATAGCATTTCTGTTCAATGTACTGGGCTATAATGCTCTGTTCATTAATGGTTGTCCAGTATTTTACCTTGCCCTTAAATTCATTTATGACATAACGGGCATAGGCTTCAAAGTCTGCTACCACCTGCCGCCCTATCCAGCCGTCATATTTTTCCACTAAAGCCCAAGGCAGGTCATAGTGGTAAAGGGTAACGATTGGCTCTATGCCATTTTTCTTTAATTCATCAATCAAATCCCGGTAAAACTGGATGCCTTTCTCATTTACTTCCCCTACGCCTTCTGGGAATACCCGGGCCCATGCAATGGAAAAACGGTAAGCCGTAAAACCCATTTCTTTCATTAAAGCCACGTCTTCTTTAAAGTGGTGGTAATGGTCGCTGGCAATGCCAGCGTTGGCAAAGCCGTATTTTTTATAATTTTCCTGATTAATGATATCCTGCTGGGAAGCTTTTTTTCCATCTTCATAGGCCGCGCCTTCTACTTGGTAGGCGCTGGTAGAAGCCCCCCAAAGGAAATCTTTTGGGAATGCCTTTTTTTGCATAATAATCACTTGTTCCTTTCATTAAGGGCGGCATGAAAAATAGTTTCACGCTATGATATTTTTTCGTTGATTAGTTTTAGGACATCTATGATTTCATATGCCATCCGTACTTCGGAGTTAATTGTCATCATAGTGTCCTGTGCGTGGGCGAACAGCAGGGAGAATCCATAGCTGATGCCGCTGGCTTCGTCTTGGATGATTTCTGTCTGGCAGTTGTGGGCAAGGGTAATTTCGTGTTTTGCCTCTTTCATTTCTTCGTCTGCCCGTTTAAAATCAAACTGCTTAGCTGATTTCAGGGCATCGGTAATCCGGAGCCTTGCATCCCCTGCGTGCATAATAATCTGCATTGCCACAGGGACTAATGGGCTTTCTTCTGTTTCTTCCAATACCTTCTTTTCTTTTTCACTCATAGTTATTGCCTCCTTAAGCTGTTTCATCAGCAAGTTTATTTTTTTCAAATACTTTAAAAAATGGATACCAGATTGCGGTGTAAATCACCAGTAAAACAGCCCACCATAAAATAGCCCTCATATCCTGCGTAATCATGACGCTGGAAGCTGGCGCAGGGATTTGGCCTACCTGTACCATCATGGAAGGGATTTTTAAAAGGCCTGCGCTCATTAAAATCCAGACATAGGTGGGCCCTACAATGGCATTAATCCATGCCGGGAGCATTAAAAGGGGGTTGAATACAATCGGCGTACCAAACATCATGGGTTCGTTAATATTAAAGACAGAAGGTGCGATAAATACCCGCCCCAGCATTTTAAGCTGCTTGGATTTGGAAAAACACATCAGGATGTTTAAGCCAAGTGTTGCGCAGACCCCTCCCATGGTGATAAATGCCATGGTAAAAAATGCTTCTGAGGTTACAATGTTAGCGGCTGTGCCCCCTGCTGCCACGGCGTCAATATTTTCTTGGATGGCAACCATAAAAATTGGCGTGGTAAGGGCGTTCCATAGCCATGTGGAAATACCCAGAGTATAGAAAAATGCATATAGCAGGGAAATCAGGATAAATCCCGGCAATGTCTGGGCAACCTTTGCCAGCGGCATGAATATTCCTACAATCAGTTCCAATACATTGATATTTAAATTAAATACCAAAACCATGGCAATGCCAAGGACAACGACATTTGGTATAATAACATTAATCCATGATACCACAAAATCTGGGATGCTGCTGTTCTCCAAAAAATGCAGCTTTGCCCAAAGGTGGAATACCAAAGATACACACATCCCGCATATCATGCCTACTGCGATGCCGGTTGGGCCTACATTTCCCAGAAACCCGGAAAAGCTGTCGGCCTGCTCCCCGCTTGGGGTGGAAAGCATAAGCATGACGCAGATGGCTGTCAGCCCGGCATTTATCAGGTAAGCGGGATGCTGCAGCTTTTCCATGCACTGGTTCGCCATCATAAATGCAATCATGATGGAGATAAGCCCGAAGCTGTAATTTGCAATGGGCGACAAATCCGGCAGTGCTGGGACAAAGGATTTGATAACGTTGTAAAAGTAAATTAAGGAGCCTGTTAAGATAAATGGGACCACTTTCTGCATGGACGCGGAAATTGCGGCAATCCATGGTTTCGAAAATAATTTATTGGCATTTGGCGCAAAGCTTTCGCTGAGCCAGTTCATTAGCTTGTTCATGATAATCTCCTTTTCTGCCGTAGGCTACTTCCCTTCTGCCAGTGATTTTGCCAGGTCAATCAGCCGCGCTCCGTCCAGGGATGCATAGATGTCTTGGGGAATCACGCCTACTTTTACATTGTAAGGCGCTGCCGTTTCCTGAAAGGTATCCAGTTCCATGGCATAATGGGGGCCAATCAGCAGTACGTCAATATAATTTAAGTGTTCTGCCACTTCGGAATGGCTCCTTGCTTCTACGCTCACGGAAAGCTTTTGCTTTTTTGCAACTTTTCTGGCGTTGCTAGCCAGAAACCCGCTGGACATGCCAGCGCCACAGCACAGTAAGATTTTTAAGTTTTCCATAATCAGTTTCTCCTTTTTGTGTTAGTATTGTTCCGCGGTGCGGGAGTTCCTTCGGGGTGCGCACCCGTCTTGTTACTGTTATTATCCATGATTTTTAAGGTTCCCTCAACTTATCTTTTGCACTGTCCGGTGCAGGGGCGGCTGACAGGGTTTTGCACCGAAGGGTGCAATTTTTGAGTTGTTTTGGCGTTCTTTTCCGCCTATAATAAAAAGAAAAACATTGCCATTGGCGGATGTCAGGGGGTGGTTCCATGCAGAGAAAATTAAATGAGCTGTTGAAATATCTGTCAGGACAGAACAGGCCGCAGACCAGCGCAGAAATTGCCAATGCCCTTTCCATTTCCGTAAGGTCCGTAAAAAACCATGTGAAAGAAATTAATTCCTTATATGGCAGGAGGGTTATTTTTTCTTCCCGGAACGGCTATCTGCTTAACAGCCAAATTTCTCCCCACCTGCTGGTGGATGACTTAGGTGAAAGCATCCCGCAGACTTGGGAGGAACGGGCATTCTATATGGTAAAGCAGTTGATTTTAGGGCATACCTCCAAGTTGGATTTGTTTGATTTATGCGACACCCTTTGCATTAGTTATTCTACAGTGAAATCGGTTATTTCCAGAATGAACAAAACTTTTTCCTCTTACCAGGTGGAATTTATTTGTGAAAATGACTGTGTCCATATCAAAGGAAAGGAAAAAGACAAGCGCAAGCTGATTAGCTATATTATTAATGAAGAATCTGGGGCAAGCTTTATGGATATACGCCAGTTGAAGGAATGTTTTCCGGGGGTTGATATTGACAGGCTGAACCAGATTGTGGTATCGGATTTTAAGAAAAATGATTTTTACTTAAACGATTTTGCAGCAGTGAATCTTGTGCTGCACCTGCTAATACTGATTGGCCGGGAATTGGCGGGGAATGTGCTGGATTCGGAGCCATCCCGTTATGTTGTGGAGCATGGCCGGGAACAGCAGCTTTTGGAGGATCTTTGCGATGATTTGGAGGAAACATTCAAAATCCATTTGAATGAATCTGGGCGGTTTGAACTCTATATGCTTATGAAAGCAAACGCAAGCTATTCCCTTTCTGACGGAGGACAGGATTTAAAGGTGCTTGCAGGGGAAGAAATTGTACGTCTGACAGAATATTATATGGAGCAAATTAAGAACCGTTACCTGCTGGATTTGTCAGGGGAAAGCTTTATGGCGCCCTTCTGCCTGCACCTGAAAAACTTGCTGTTCCGGGCAAAGGCTAATTGCCCTGCGTCCAACCCCATGACGGAATCCATAAAGCGGAACTGCCCAACAATTTTTGATATGGCAATTTTTATTGGGCTGGACTTGATGGAGCGTTACCAGATTTCGGTACCGGAGGATGAGATAGCCTTCCCTGCCATCCATATTGGCGGGGAAATTGAACGGCAGAACGCCAATTACTCTAAGATTTCAGCCGTGCTCCTGTGCCCGGATTACCGGGGGCTCTGTATGGAGCTTTCCAATAAGCTGATGCTTTCCTTTGGGAACCAAATGAAGCTGATTGGTGTGGTGCATAATTTGGAGGAATTGGAATCCTTTACGGAAAAGACGCAGGAAATAGGGTTTAAAATGCTTTTTACCACAATCCCAGTAGAACAGGGCATCCATAAGGTGTATACGGTGGTAAAGATTATGCCCTTTAATTTATCTTCCCAATACCATCTGATTCAGGAGGCTTTGGTAAAGTATGGGATGCTGTACAGCAATTATAAATTGCGGACTTGTTTCCATACATTTTTTGAGGAAGGGCTTACTCTAATTAATCCGGAAATAGGGGATTGGGAACAAGTGATTTCCTGCCTGTGCCAGAAGCTTTATGAAAAAAATTATACAAACAAGGATTTTGAGGAGAAGGTATTCAAACGGGAATATGCTGCAACAACGGCTTTTGGGAGCATCGCAATCCCCCATTCCGTGGACATGGATGCCTCAAGACCAGCATAGCCCTTGCAATTTCAAAAAAGGGCATCCCTTGGGGGGAAGATACGGTCCATTTGGTACTTTTGCTGGCAATCAATAAGGCGGATAAGAAAATATTCCGTTTCCTGTATGAAGCGTTGATTTCCCAGTTTGGGGAGGAGGGCATGATGCAGGAGGTGAAGAATTGCAGTTCATTTCAAGAATTTGAAGCATTGATTAATAGCAGTATCCCTAAAGATATGGCATAAAAAGGTACCTGCCCCATGCAGACGGTCCGGGGACATTCTTTCCAGAGTGTTGTCCTGCCTGCAGGGGAGGTTTCTTTTGGAAACGGCATCATTATTCAGGCTGTTCTTGCACTTCCTGTGTATCGGCAAGGTTGGATACAATAACCGCAGCAAGGATAATAATGCATCCACAGACCATACGGAGCGTCACCTGCTCATGGAGGATGAGGATGGAAAATAAAGTCCCAAATACGGATTCCATGGACAGGATAATGGCTGATTTTGTTTCATCCACATACTTCTGGCTGGCAGTCTGCAGAAGGTAGCACAGGGCGGTGCTGACAACCCCCAGGTAGAGGACGCTGAGCCACCCCTGCGGGGTAACATGGAAGTCTGTTTCCCCAAAGAGGAACAGGCAGATGGCAGACAGGAGGACGGCGGTCAGCATCTGTATGAAGTTCAGGACTACAGCCCGGTATTTTTTCACAAATTCACTGGTGAAAAAAATCTGGAAAGCAAAGCCTACAGCGCAGACTAATGTCAATGCATCCCCCATACTGAGGGACATGTTTTTTTCAAGGGATAAAAGACCTACCCCTACAATTGCCATGGCTGCCCCTGCAATACTTTTCCGGCTGATTTTCTTCCTTAGGAGAATAAAGGAGATAAATGGCACCATTACTACATTCAGTGCAGTTAAAAATGCATTCTTAGAAGGTGTAGTGTACTGCAGCCCGACAATTTGGAAGGCAAAGCCTACAAAAAGGGCAGTTCCCATCAGGATTCCGGCCTGCAGTTCCTTGAAATTAATCCCTTTCAGTTCCCGTATGCTTGCAGCCCCCATCAGGACAGATGCCATTAGGAACCGGATAGCCATAATTTGGAAGGGGCGGAGGCTCTCTAATGCCATGTCACTGGCAACAAACCCACCTCCCCAGATAATGGTTACAGTAACCAGACCTGTAATTGCAAGATATTTTTTCATGGTATTGATATTCCTTTCTAAAAATGTTCCCCATTGGAAACACAAGGGTATTGTGGTAAATTTAGGTTCAGGATTGGATATCCTGCTGATGAAAGAATATTTATGTTTTACACCCTGTTTTATGTGGCAGAATAATAAATGTTGTGATTAGTTCCGTGTAATATCATAGCATAATTTGCCAGTTTTGTGGCAGTTCCTTGCAGGATTTTCCGGAACTTTTTTAGAATCCAAGTATTTTTGGGAATTGTAAAAGTTACAGGCCAAAAAGATATGGGACTTTCCAGGGGGGATATGGTATAATATTGATAAATATTATACCGCCCGGAGCGGAGCGAAGTGGCATAGGAGGCCATAGCTTATCACAAAGTGATTATGGCATAATATCTTATGATATTATGCCGCCCGGAGCGGAGCAAAGTGGCATAGGAGGCCATAGCTTAAAAGATAAAAAAGTTTGGGAGGAGGTAACTCCATGGACAGCTACCATACAATTAACGAAGTTTTAGTAAAGCTTTTTAATGAAATTATGGATATAGAGGAAAAAGCCATTATTACAGAAGAATTTAAGGACATTTCTAATAATGACATGCATATTATCGAAGCCATCGGGAAGGGGGAGCCCAGAAGCATGTCTGCAGTGGCAAAATCATTGTCCGTGACAGTAGGGACATTGACAATTGCAATTAATAACCTTGTGAAAAAAGGGTATGTCAACCGGGTGCGCAGCGAGGAAGACCGGCGGGTGGTTTTGATTTCCCTTTCCAGAAAAGGGGGGAGAGCTTACAACCACCATAAAAAATTCCATGAGGAAATGGTGAAAGCAACGCTGGAGGGGATGGATGAGGGGCAGGAAGAAGCCCTTGTATTGGCGCTGGAGAACTTGAGCAGGTTTTTCAAGGGGTATGGGAACTAGAGCGTATATATAGGCAAACATGCTCTAGGACGATGCAAATGGAAGGAGATGTGGGATTATGTTGCATATTTATTATGGAGATATGCCAGAAGCTGTGTTCAACACCTCTGTATATTTTAAGAATGTATATGAGGATGCGTGGATTAATGATCCAACTTCAAAAGAGATGATATTGGATGCAGATAACTCTATAGTTTTGGGAGAAGCTGTGGTGGATAGCCCAGTTTTAGGGAAAAAATTAGGTGATAGGTTTCACGTATAATATTTAAAAAAATAAAATTCTTTGAGTTTCCCCATTTTGCAATTCATAGAGCCAAAAGGTTTCCGTCACAAAGTGATGGAAACACTTTGCACATAAAAGTGCTCTGGAAAGCTGGCTTTTCAGAGCGCTTTTTGTGCAAGATGTCTATGCTGCCAAAGGCAGCAAGACCTTTTGGCTCTATAGTATCGGCTATTATAAAAAATGGGGAAACTCAAAATAAAATTCTTATTGATGTACGT
>Ga0224740_10584_pt1 | contig 10178 bp, 11 predicted proteins | sample LIM_E_Water_Bulk_FD_161634 | JGI IMG/M metagenome (GOLD analysis project Ga0224740, IMG submission 161634) | Enriched cells from gastrointestinal tract of the lab mouse from Pacific Northwest National Laboratory (PNNL), Richland, Washington... | ecosystem: Host-associated > Mammals > Digestive...
CACAGCTCCTGCTGATTTTAATCCACAAATTCTATAATACCAATATAGGGAAGATTCCGATATCTCTGATCATAGTCCAGGCCATAGCCCACTACAAACTCATCCGGAATCTGGAAGCCTGTATACTTTACTTCCACATCCATCACCCTGCGTGAAGGCTTATCCAGCAGGGTACAGATGGTCATGCTCTTTGGATTCCTCTGTCCAAGCAGCTTTACCAAATGATTAAGAGTCCTTCCGGAATCAATGATGTCCTCTACAATAATCACATTTTTGCCCTGAAGGGGTTCATCCAAATCCTTACTCAGCTTCACCACGCCGCTGGACTTTGTTTCCGCTCCATAACTGGAAACCTGCATAAAATCCATGGTCACCGGAAGCGTGATCCGTTTTGCCAGCTCGCAGACAAAAAAGATACTTCCCTTCAAAATGCAGATCAAATGAACCTCCTGCCCTGCGAAGTCTTCACTGATCTTCTTTCCAAGCTCCTGAATCTTTGCATCAACCTCATCCTCCGGAATCATTACACGGACTTTCTCTGCCATCTTCCTCTCCTCCATATATCTGTACTTTCAAAATCTGTCTGGTATCCTCTGTCACTTTATACCTCTCGCTGATACGCATCCCCGGAATCCAAATGATATGGCTCCCATCCGCCAACAAAAGGAGCTCATCCCGCTCTCTGACCGGAACTTTTCGATCAATTAAAAAGTCCTTAAGCTTCTTTCTTCCATGAGCTCGATTAATCTCAAGATAATCCCCCGGTTTACGTCTGCGAATCTCCGGATAGTTCTCTATTTTATCATAATCAAACCATTTCGTATATGTTTTTTCAGAAATAAATTGATTTTTTTGCGGCTTTTCCAAGGAAAAAAACCATTTTTCTTCTCCTGCCATACAGCTTCCCGGAATCTTTGGACAAAAACTCATCTTCAGGCTGTTCTTCTCTTCCTTTGATTTTTCTATTCCAAGATATATGCCTTTATACTCCCGGATTGCTTTTCTCTCCCCCGGAAGGCAAAGACGGCTCCCTGTCTGCTTCCGGAATAACTCTCTTACCAAATGAATGTGACACCGCTCTATGTCCTTTAAGCCTCCGCCCGTCTCTGTCAGACAGCGGCGAATCAAGCGTTCTGCCAAAAGGGAAGGAAGGCTGTCAAAAGGTTCCTCCAGGATCAAATACCCTTCCTTTTCTCTTTGCACGCACAAATCAAATGCTTTCTCTGTCTCTTTTTCCAAATAATGCTCAATCTCAGACAGCTCCTCTGCTGTCTGAATCATATGGCGAACTGCCCCTGAATTAATATATTCCTTCGCACAGGCTAAGATGGTATGCCGGATTCGGTTCCTGGTATATGCCTCATCCTGATTTGTACTGTCTGTACACCAGGTAATTCCCTGCTTCTGAAGCCATGTAAGGATTTCCTGCCGCTCCGCACAGAGTAAGGGACGAATCAGACCGTCTCTCTTTGGCTCCATCCCTGCCAACCCTCGAAGTCCCGTCCCCCGAAACAGATGAAACAGCATCGTCTCCGCCTGGTCATCCCCATGATGCCCCACAGCAATTCGGTTGCAGCCCCATTGTGCGGCCTCCTGGCGAAAAACCTCGTAGCGGCAGATTCTTCCTGCTTCCTCCAGGGTTAGTCCATCTCTTTTTGCCCTCTTACGCACTTCCCGAGATATGCACCGCAAAAAAACCCCCTGTTCCCTACAAAGTTCTTCCACAAAGGCCTGATCCCGATCTGCCTCATCGCCCCGAAGGCCATGGTTCACATGTACTGCCATCAGTTCAAAATCTAATTCCTCCTTAAGCTTTCGTAACGCAAAAAGCAGGCAAACGGAATCGGGTCCTCCTGATATGCCTGCCATTACTTTATCCTTTGGCAGTATAAGCTGATTCTCTTTAATAAATGCACTGATTTTGGAAAGCACCGCCTCTCTAAGCCTCCCTTCACTCCCTGCCTTCACAGGAATATGGTTCCCGTTCAGCCTTTTGCCGTTACGGAATATCCGATCTCAGTATACAGGCGGTCTGCTTGAAAAGTCAACTCTCCCAATACGTTAATATTTCACAAGAGATACGGCAAGCACTGTCATATCATCCGAGGGCTGTTTATCTTGGTATTGCCGAACCCGACCCAGAATATATGCTGCCAGCTCCTTGGGATTCCCCGTATCGTGTTCCATAATGATATCTTTCATCAGTGCCTCCTGATGATCTGCCGGAAGGGCATCCATGACCCCATCTGTCACCATAATAACCATATCCCCATCATAAAGCTTTTTGCTGGAAGCATCCAAATCCAGCTTATGGAAAACACCTGCCGGAAGGCTGGTGGATGAGATCGTTTCCACCCAGTTTTCCCTCCGGATAAAAGTGGTTGATGCCCCCACTTTCAAAAACTCACAAATTCCCGTATACAGATCCAGGGAACTGATATCAATGGTAGAAAACACCTGTGCGTCAGAACGCACAATCAGTGCAGAGTTGATCATGCGCACTGCCGTCTCCTTTGTAAATCCAGCCTCCAAAAACTGTTCCAGCAGATCAATTACCCGCTCGCTTTCCTTGTAGGCTGTAATCCCTGACCCCATCCCATCGGAAAGCGCAGCAATAAATTGTCCCTCCTGACAATGGTAGAGGGAAAAATTATCTCCGGAAATCTGTTCCTCTCCTTTCACTGCCTTCTCTATCCCATAGAGCACCTCAAAGTTTGTCCGCTCCACAAACTGAATGGTAATCCGTTCACTCCCCACAAACGCCCGGCTGTCATGAGCCGGCATCATGGACTTTTTCATCAGCTTTGACAGAACTGCCGCAACCTCTTTTACTGCCACACAGCGCCGCCGTCTGGTATTCATCACCAAATAGACCTCCTGGCGTTTGCTTTCCTGCTGATATACCAGTACGCCATGAACGCAAAGTCCCATAGAACGCAGCTTTTTCTTCAAATGTGCCTCCAACTCTTCATCTGTACGTGTATCCCACGCATGTTCTACTGTATCTGTCATAATCTGTGCCATCTCATTTAGCTGTACGGCCACAGCTGCACGGTTTTCCTCCAACCGTGTATTCCAGATGAGATCCGTTTTAGAAGGCATGTCCAACACGGCTGCCCCTCCACTGGTTCCTTCTATTGATATTTCTTTTGTAGCGGATGTGCCGGAAAAGCTATCTGCCAAACTGCGAAAGGCCGTCTCATATTCCTTTACTCTTTCTCTGGCCGGATGGATTGGCCCATCTTCTTCCTCCGTGGGAATGGGTGTCAGGAGCCATTCCATCATGCTGCCGCAAATAACGGTCAGAGAACATACCAGAAGCCCCTGAGCCGCTCCCATCATCACCGCAAATTCCCCTTCTACCTGCAATAGTCCTACGCCAATCTGCATGGCCGCCACACATCCGCCGGCAATCACCCCATAAAGCCAGCTATAGTGTCCGACTTTACGTTCTTCTTCCTGCCTCATATCCTCAATCCTCCATTTTCTTCTGTGTGTGTCTGTGTAGTTGGGTATTATAGAGGACATAAATTGTTTTTTTTGTCGAATAAGGAGACCGTTTTTAAGAAAATTCAGACAAATTTGGACATAGAATTCTTATTCTTAAGTTCTTCAATTTTAGAAAAAACTTCAAAGTTTTCTCCAAAACTGTTTTTAACATAAAAATATACAAACAAAAAAGGAATGCCGTCTTTGAAACAGCACTCCTTGATATAACTTACTCAGAAGCTTTAAATAAAATCTCATCCTCATAAACAAGCCCCAGACGTTCTTTGGCAACCTCTTCCACATATTTCTTTGTCTGGACATATTTTTTCAATTCTTCGATTTCTTTTGTCCGTTCTTCTTCATCTGCAATGGCAGCCAGAAGTTCTTCCTCTCTCTGCTGATAAGCCTCGCCTTTTCCTCTCAGCTGCACCTTTCCTACAGAGGCCACAATCAGCAAACACAATATAGCAAAGGCTATAATGCGTAATCCCACACGCTTACTTCGCTGCAAAGCACGTCTTGTCTTCGTCATTCTTATTGTGCACCTCCTATTGTTAGCCTGCATCTTTCAAGCAATGCTTCGTAATATCATTGCTTTTTTAGGATGATTTAGAGTTTATTATAACCTGTTTAACAGAATTATGCAATTTTTTTCCTATCTTTTTCAATATTTTTGCAACCTGCAGGTACAACAGCATTCCAAGCACGACCGCGGCAATTGCAAAGCCCCTGATTGCACCGCTGTTTTCCAGATACAGCATGCGGAAAATGCTCACCCCGCAAATTAACCAGTACAAAATATCCTCCACTGCCACTGCCGCCGTTCCATGGGGAATTAATCTGCGGAAAATTCGGATCACGTCATAGGATATCATCATCAATACTCCCAGCAAAAAGGCCTTGAAGAAAAACTGCAGTTCAAACAAAATCCCTTCACTCATAGGCGCTATTTAAACAGGCGGCCCAGCAGCGATGCCCCCGCCTTCTGAAAATCCGCCACTTCCGAGTAGGCCATGCTGTCAATGCGGCCTTCAATATCCACTTCGCCCTTTTCCAGTGTCAGGCGGTTCACATGCAGATCTGCCCCCTTAATGGTCAGCATTCCCTGCTCCGTCTCCAATAAAATTTCCGCAATGTCAAACGAAATTACATCTGTCACTCCACTGATAGTACCTGTCCGTCTATTGTTCAGCAAAATTCTGTGAGATTTCGCATACTGCTTCTCTTCCAAATAAAAGACCTCCTAATATATTCAACCTGTTGTTAAATATATTAGGAGGCAGTCTATTTTATTCTTGATTTAAAGATATTTGTACAATTCTTTTGCTTCGTCTTTTTTTACGGTCTCCTGAACATCCAGAACTTCTACCTTTACAGACTTTGTACCAAACTGTATCTCTATGACATCTCCTGCCTTCACATTCACAGATGCTTTGGCAGTCTTACCGTTGACCAGAACTCGTCCCGCATCGCAGGCTTCATTTGCCACAGTCCGCCGCTTTATGAGACGGGAAATCTTTAAATATTTATCTAAACGCATCGATTAGTTCAGAGCATCCTTTAATGCTTTTCCTGCTTTGAATCTGGGAGCCTTGGAAGCCGCAATGGTCATGGTCTTGCCAGTCTGAGGATTTCTTCCCTCTCTTGCTGCTCTCTCGGATACTTCAAAGGTACCGAATCCAACTAACTGGATCTTTCCGCCCTTTTTCAGCTCCTCTGTAATAACATCTGTAAATGCCTTCAAAGCCTTCTCTGCGTCTTTCTTAGATAATTCTGTCTGCTCTGCAATTGCAGCTACTAATTCCATTCTGTTCATCGGTGTTTCCTCCTAAAAAATAAAGTCTTGTTGTTTTGAAGGATATGTCTGTGTGTGTGTTCCATATCTTCTTTCCTATTTATACTCGTTTCTTATCTGTTTGTCAAGGATTTTCCCGTTTTTTCTCTTCCTTCAAAGCTTTCTCCTGCGCTTTTATTGCATTCCAGCTCGCCAGTCCTTCCTCCGCAGTCAATGCTTTTTGGCTCCCGAACACATGGGGGTGACGGCGCACCAGCTTCTGTGCAAGCATATCTACCACATCCTCTATGGTAAAGCGTCCTTCCTCTGCTGCAATCTGACTGTGCATCAAAACCTGCAGCATCACATCGCCAAGCTCTTCACAGAGGTTCTCGTCATCCTGATTCTCGATTGCCTCTATGACCTCTTCGCTCTCTTCCCTGAGACATTTAATCATGCTCTCATGGGTCTGCTTTCTGTCCCATGGGCAGCCATGCTCGCTCCGAAGCTCTGCTACAATATTAAGAAGCTCCTGGTAGGTGTATCTTTTCTCCATGTCCGCTTTTCATCCTCTTATGAAAAAATGGGCTTTAAGGCTGCTGCCAGTGTGTCCTTCTGCGCCTGTGCCTCTGCCAGATCTTTTCCCAAGGTTGTAAAGTAGGTTTTGATCTTCGGTTCTGTTCCGGACGGCCGAACAATAACCTCTGCGCCGCCTTCCAGCTTATAGATCAGTACATTGGCTGCAGGCAGGCCGGTTTCTTCCGGTTTCTTAAAGTCTGTTACTTTTACTACCGAATATCCGCCGATCTCTTTGGGCGGATTCTTGCACAGGTCATCCATGATGCCGGACATCTTATCCATACCGGATAAGCCTGGGAACTCGAAGCTGTCTACTTTATTTAAATAGCGGCCATATTTGTCATAGATTTCTTCCATTCTCTGCTTTAAGGAAGAACCGATGCTTCTGTAGTATGCTGCCATCTCGCAGATCAACATAGAACCGATAATAGCATCCTTGTCACGTACATAGGGACCTGCCAAATAGCCGTAGCTTTCCTCAAATCCAAAGATAAAGCGGTCTACTTCTCCTGCTGCCTCAAGCTGTGCAATCTGATCTCCGATCCATTTGAAGCCGGTCAGGACGCTTCGAAGCTCTACACCATAGTTTTCTGCTACTGCATCTGCAAGAGGTGTGGAAACAATAGATTTTACCGCAACTGCTTTCTCTGGCATGGTGCCCTTTTCTATGCGGCCCGCACAGATATAATCCAATAAGAGCACACCCACTTCGTTGCCGGATACCAGCTCATAGCTTCCGTCCGGACACTTCATAGCAATGCCGACGCGGTCTGCATCCGGGTCTGTGGCCAGCATCAGATCTGCGCCAGACTTCTCTGCCAGCTCAAGCCCCAGGCGGAGCGCTTCAAAAATCTCCGGATTGGGATAAGGACAAGTGGGGAAGTTGCCGTCCGGATACTGCTGTTCCGGAACAATGGTAATATCGGTAATGCCTATATCCTTTAAAATCCGCATAACAGGAACGAGACCGGAACCGTTAAGAGGAGAGTAGACCAGCTTTAAACCTGCTGTCTCACAGATTCCCGGCCGTACGCTCCGGGCCTTAATTGCATCGTAAAGGGCTTCCTTGCAGTCATCTCCAACATAGGCAATCATACCTGCTTCTATGCCTTCTTCAAAGCTCATCATTTTTGCTCCGGTTAAGATATCTGTTTTCTGAATCTCCGCATAAACAATATCAGCCGCCTCGTCTGTCATCTGGCAGCCATCCGGGCCATAGGCCTTGTAGCCGTTGTATTTTGCAGGATTGTGAGAAGCAGTAACCATAATACCTGCATTTGCCTCATAAAAACGGGTAGCAAAGCTTAAGGCCGGTACTGGCATCAGTGCGTCATAGATACGTACCTTGATTCCATTTGCAGCCAGTACACAGGCAGCGGTTTTTGCAAATACATCGCTGTTAATGCGGCTGTCATAGCTAATAGCTACCAGTTGATTCCCGCCCTGTGTTTTTACCCAGTTGGCCAGACCCTGCGTTGCCTGGCGGACTACATAAATGTTCATGCGGTTAGAACCCGCTCCTAATACGCCCCGGAGTCCGGCCGTGCCGAATTTTAAGGCTACTGCAAAGCGATCTTTGATCTCCTCGTCATTTCCTTTGATGGTTTCCAGTTCTTCCTTTAATGCCGAATCTTCCAAGTCTGCTTCTGACCAACGTTTGTAATCTTCTAAATACATAGTTTTACACCCCATTCCTATATTATGAAGGCTTGCCTTCATTTACATATGATTTTAATAAATTTGGATATAAAAGTCAATGTATTACTAAAAGCAGTATTTTAAGGGATGCTTTTATCCAGTCAGGGGCCGAATTGCAGGGTGTGTTTTATCATTTTTTTTCTTTGAGCTTCTTGTTCCAGGAAGACTTCCAGTTTTTCTGTGCTCTTTTCCGGAATCCAGGCTTTGTTGGCATTGTAGTAGTGGTGGGCCAGTTTCCAGACCTTTTCGGGGTAGTACAGACAGGCAGCCAGATAGAAGCGTTCTGTTTCTGATAAGGGCCGGGCTGTCTCGTAGGCGTGCAGCATTCGCAGAGCCAGGCTTTCGTTCCAGTTTTGCTTTTCCATAATTTTGCGCAGGAAAAGGCAAAGATCATTGATCTGCACGTTTATCTCACAGCGCTGAAAGTTTACAACGGCTGCGGATTGGCGGTTGATGAAGATATTATGGTGTATGTATTCCCCATGACAGATGTGCCCTTCTTCTTTTGCCTTTTGCCAGAGCTGTTCATAGTCGGAAGATGCCATCTGTCCAAGAACATAGACGCCATCTTCCATAATCTGCCGGGCATACTTTAGAAAAAGCAGTTCGAAGCTTCCTTTTCTGCGCTTGCTTCGGATAAAGTTTTGAACTCTCTTTAGTTCTCTGTTATGCTTTTCCAGCTCAGTCCTTCGGTCATTTCCCAAAAGCCGGCATGTTGGCCCGGACTCTGCACCCCATATTCCCCGAGCTGTCTGGTGAATCCGTGCAAGCACCTCCATGCTCTTTAACAGGTCTGCCTCACTGTGGGTATCACACTCTTTACCAGAAGGCCAGTTTTTAATGAGCCAGGTGGTGTCATATTCCCCTTGGGAAATCAATTCTCCCTCCAGATTTGCGACAGCCCGATCAACCTGGCAGACTCCCTCCTGCTCCAGTTTTGCAAGCACCATCTGTTCATAGGGAAGTTTTGTTTTGGAGCCTGCAAATTCTTTCAATAATTTCAGCCCCTGTTCTGTCTCCAGCATAATTGCACCCCGGCCGCCAAAACTCCGAAGTAATTTGATGTCATACTGCTCTAAAATTTGCAGTGCCTTTTCGTTCACAAAAATCCCCCCGTTCCTTTCAAATCTATGAAGAAACGAGGGGAATTATGCACTTAGTATTTTGTTCTTTTGCTCTTGATTCTGCCTGTTGGCGCAAGCATCCATGGGAGCCTTTATCACATAGGAAGATGAGATAACAAATATTGTTTTGTATTATATTCCGGATGTTCAATTACCAGTTCCAAAAGCTCTTTTAAAACCGCTCCAAGCTTTGGCCCCGGCTCCAGACCTGCCTCTATCAGATCGCTTCCTGTTACTGCCAGTTCTTTTAAGGAGAGACAGTTTTGTTCCTCAAGGATTTGCTGATATAAGTTTTCCAATACTTCCAATGCTTCCAGCTTTTCCCGATGCATGGACGGGTTCTGGGCCAAAATATCTGCCCGGCGGAGCTTTAAATAATCCGGAAAATATTCTTTTCCAATCCGGAACACTGCCCGGCGTACACCTCTTGGAGTTGGAGGGATCTGCAGGTAATCATGAACACGCACCAGATGCTTTACCCTGTAAATCGTATCGTTATCAAACTTCATGCGGTGCAGAATATTATCCGCTAGCTCTGCGCCGGCATCTCCATGACCAGGAAAGTGATCCACTCCCGGTTCGTCTCTGGTATGGGTCAGGGGTTTTCCAATATCATGAAGGAGAGCTGTCAGCCGCAGCACCTTATCCGCCTCCACTTCCTGCAGGGCTAATAGAAGATGCTCTCCTACACAGCAGCAGTGATGCGGATGATTCTGCGGCGTCTCCATGCAGGCATCGAATTCCGGCAGTATCACTTTTGTAATGCCTGTGTCATAAAGAGTTCGAAAAGTCTCCGGATGCCTGGAAGTTAAAAGCTTCACCAGCTCCGTCTGAATCCGTTCTGCGCTGATTCGTGTAAGACTGGGGGCAAATTGAGCCACAGCCTTTCTTGTATTTTCTTCTATGTCAAAGCCTAATTGAGCAGAAAATCGTACCGCCCTTAAGATTCGCAGGCTGTCTTCCGTAAATCGTTCCTGAGGCTCTCCCACGCAGCGAATCCGTCTCCTTTTCAGATCCCCTATCCCATCAAATGCGTCTATTAGGCCTTCTGTATCATTATATGCCATGGCATTGATGGTAAAGTCTCTTCTTTTTAAATCCTCTAAAAGACTTGGTGTAAAGATAACCTCCAGGGGGTGCCTGCCATCCCGATATTCTCCGTCTATGCGGTAAGTGGTTACTTCAAAGCCTTCCTTCCCCAGAAGCACAGTTACGGTTCCATGCCGTATTCCAGTATCAATGGTTCTTGAAAACAAAGCCTTAACTTGCTCTGGCCTGGCATTGGTGGTAATGTCCCAATCTGCCGCCGGACGGCCCAGAATGGCATCACGCACACAGCCCCCCACTGCATAGGCTTCATACCCTGCTCCTATGAGACGGCCGATGATTTGATTCGCTTTTGCTGGTATCTCTATCCTCATGTCACAGTTTATTTCTTTTGGTCTGCTTTTACTCATTTCATAAATGTTCACATTAATATGCCTTGCCCCAATATACCATGGATTTTGCAGGCT
>Ga0224740_10585_pt1 | contig 10171 bp, 5 predicted proteins | sample LIM_E_Water_Bulk_FD_161634 | JGI IMG/M metagenome (GOLD analysis project Ga0224740, IMG submission 161634) | Enriched cells from gastrointestinal tract of the lab mouse from Pacific Northwest National Laboratory (PNNL), Richland, Washington... | ecosystem: Host-associated > Mammals > Digestive...
CTAGGCGACTACGTTGCCGGGGAATCCAGTATTTTGCATATCCCAAGGCCGGGCAATTATGCAGGGATCATTCTGGTTTCCAGCACTTACTTTCTCTCCACTTTAGGACGGGATATCAGAAACTATCTGAAAGACCACTTTTCCTGTCCTGTAGTGGATATCAGCCAGGAAGAATCCATCTATCCCCGGATCGTCCTTGAAAACCATAAGCCTGTCAGGGATCTGGTCCTGCATCTTGGAAATGTGCACCACCTGAAAAATATCTGCTATCTGGGCAGCACCGTGCAGGCAGCTTCCAATGCCATGCGCAGACAGGTATTTATGGATGGGATGGACGCGCTCTCCCTGCCCTATGAAGGCCGTATCTTTTCCTGCAGTTTCGCAGAAACCGATATCAGCCAGACCCTTGACCGGATTCTGGAACTGACTCCTGCCCCGGAAGCAATCGTCTGCTACAACGATAAAATAGCCCTCTGCGTAATCTCCCTGTTAAAGGAACGGGGATACCATATCCCGGAACAGATTGCCATAACCGGCTGCGATACTTTGGAATTCGGGCAGATGACCGCTCCCCTTCTCACCTCCGTGACTTTTCCCATTGACCAGGTAGGGGCCACGGCGGTGGAACAGATTTTCCAGCTTTCCCGCCAGACGCCGGCCCGCTACGAAAACCAGCCTGATGATAACACGAAAAATGATACCCCCCTGCCAGTGACTACCGTTTATGCCGCTCCAAGCTATAAGACCTCCTGCGGCTGTCCCTGCTCCCAGAATGTTTTTTCCTATTCCTATGCCAAAAAATTGGACCAGCGTATTGCTGACCTGGAAGAAAATCTGATATTGAACATGCATATGTCCGCAAATTTACAGGATGTGGAGGATATTGACAGCGGCATGGATGTTCTTGCGGGATTTGTCCAGTCTCTTGAAGGCTGCAGGGAATTTTACCTGTGCCTTTATGAAGACTGGGACAGGGTTTCCGGCCATATCAGGGAACTTACCTTAACAGACGAAAATGACATAGACTCCGACACAGTTTTGTTAAAGCTTGCTGTCAGAGACGGGAAACGGCTTCCTGAATGTACCTTTACCAAGCGCAATACCCTGCCCGATTATCTCTATGATAAGGGCGCTTACTCCTATATATACGCCCCGCTTTTCTTCGGGGAAAAAAGCTTTGGGTATATTGCCCTTTCCTTTGACCATGACCGGATCGGCTATTCCTTTTCCTTCATCTCATGGCTCTTAAACGTCAACAACATGCTAAAGAGCCTTTGCGACAAAAAGAATTTAGGACTGCTGGTGGGACGGCTGGAGGATATTTATGCCAAGGATGAACTTACGGGACTTTTAAACCGTCAGGGCTTCAAGCTCCTGGCCGCCCCGGTCTTTGAGCAGGCAATTGCAGACAGACAGCCGGTGGCTGCCTTTATGTTTGATTTAGACGGCCTGAAACAGATCAACGATGCTTTCGGACATGGGGAAGGAAATTTTGCCATCCAGGTACTGGCCCATGCCCTGGAAAGTTCCGCCGGGGAAACGGACATCTGCTCCCGTTCGGGAGGCGACCAGTTCCAGATCCTTGCCCCGGACTGTAATGCATCCAAAGCCGCCTGGCTGATTGAGAATGTCCACAAATATCTGGACAACTACAACAAGCTTCACACCAAAGAATACGCCATCCAGACAAGCTGCGGCTTCTGCGTACAGATCCCCCGCTCTCCCTGTGAGCTTGTGGAAATGTTCGAAACTGCCGATAAACGTATGTATGAGGATAAACACAACAAACGCTGCCACACTTCATGAGTCAGCTTATTGTAATAAATGCTGCCACACTTCATAAGACAGCTTCTTGTAACAAAAAGGGAAGGTTTTAGTCCTTCCCTTTAAACTGCATATTTTTCCGGTACTCTGTGGGTGATACTCCGCAGGATGCCTTGAAAGTCTTCATAAAATGCTTTTCATTCTCATACCCTACCCTTCCGCTGATGTCAACGACTTTCATATCCGTCTCCTCCAGCAGTCTTTTTGCTTCCTGTATCCTGATCTCCTTTAAGTAATTTACGAAATTATTTCCGGTATACTGCTTAAACACATAGGAAAACAGGGAATAATTCATGGAGATGTGATTGGATACCACCGCCATATTCAAATCCTTATCATAGTTTTCCTTAATATAGCTGACTGCCTGCTGAATCTTCTGCTTATTTTTATAATCATCGAAACGGCTGTTTAAGGTATCACAAAAATTGGTCAGCCAGCCCAAAACTTCCGATTCGTACTCGGAAAACAGATTGAAACCATAAATGGCATAGTACTCCCTGACCGCTTCCTTTTCTGTCTTTAATATATTGGCATAAGTGGTAAGTATCCCGTCCAGAAGCTTTTCCATGCCGTCTTCCATCTGTTCCGGCGTATATCCGCCCAGCGCCGCATTTTGAAAGATACGCTTTATCTGCCTTAAAGCATCCTCATATTTATCTGTGCCAAGCTGGTGCACGATCTGCTCCACCGCAGAATCCTCGATCCGCAGACTGTTTTCCCTGGAATAAGCCTGCTCCCGGAGCGTGTCAGCGTTTGTTTTCCCTGCCATCTCCCCATAAGATAAAGATTCTTTTCCAAGATAAAATGCCTCTTTCCGGGCGCTCAAGGCTTCCTTACATGCTTTCTTTAAGCTTTCTATGCCTGTATGGGGACTGCTGATCCCCACACAGCGTCCGGCAAGTTCATCTTTCAGCAGTATGGGCAGATAACTTTCGTCTGTAATAAACAAATCATTTCCATCCACTGCATCCAGGTGAATGAAAGGGCAGTTCTCCAGCACATTATCTTCCAGATCCCCTGTGCTGCTGGTCAAAATGACCAGATACTCCCCTGCAAAGAAGGTATCCTCATACTGTCTGGCCAGCAGACTCTTTTCCGATTCTGTAAGATTGTCATTTAATATGGCATACTTAAGCTGCTGGCAGCTAAGACTTCTACCCTTTCTTTCACTCTCCCTGCCGCGTGTCACTTCCTCATTGAGCTTTTCCAGCACCTCCCTGACTTTATCCCGGTCCACAGGCTTTAATATATATTCCCTTACGCCCATCCGCATCATCTCCACTGCATAAGTGAAATCATCATACCCGCTGACTGCAACAGTCAATGGCACATTGGGAAGTTCCTGCATGGCTTTTACCAGCGCGATGCCGTCCATCTTGGGCATACGGATATCCGTGAACATCACATCCACTTTCTGCATTTTCAGAATTTCCAACGCCATTTCCCCGTTGCCGCATTCCAGGATATTGTCCACCGGAACGCCGCTGCGCTGTATCATGGCTTTGATCCCCCGGCGTATTAATTTCTCATCCTCCACAAGCAAAAGTGTTTTCACATTTCTCCTCCCATCTGCGGATTCATGTTCTTCTCCGCCATTGGAATGCGAATCATAATCTTTGTATAGCATCCCAGTTTTGACGCAATCTCGATCCCATATCTGTCCCCAAAATTAATTTTGATACGGTCCTGCACATTTTTAAGTCCTATGCCGTTTCCCGAACCGCCGGAAGCCTCCAGCTCCCCGTTGATTTTCTTGTACAGTTCTTCCACTTCCCTATCACTCATGCCTCTCCCTGCGTCAGTGATCTCTATGATGCAGTCCTCCCCGTCCACGATCCCTTTCATGTAGATATTGGTATCCTCCGCCATCTGCTCGATGCCGTGGTAAATGGCATTTTCCACCACAGGCTGCAAGGACATTTTAGGGATTTTCTGCTTCAAAATAATATCCGACATATTGACGGACAGATAAATCTCATAGTCAAACCGCAGGTTGATCAGGCTTAAATAATTGCGGATATATTCCAGCTCCTCTGCCACCGTCACATTGGTGTTGGTCCATTTCATGCTGTAGCGCAGGAGCTTGCCAAGGGAGGTAATGGCATCGGAAATATCGTACTTTTCCTCTATTTCCGCCATCATCTTGATGGATTCCAATACATTATAAATGAAATGGGCGTTGATCTGATTCTGCAAAGCCCGAATCTGAGTGTTTTTCATCAACAGTTCATGATTCAGATTATCATCCGTAAGCTGTTTGATATTCACCAGCATTTTGTTGATCTGGCTTCCCAATTCCCCCATTTCATCTTTCCCACAGTTTTCAATGACGACACTTAAGTCTCCCTTCTGGACTTCCCTGATGGAATGGAGTATACTGTAAAACTGCCCCAGCATTCCCTTTGCAACACTGTTTACGACCCAGGCCAAAAGCGCCATGATCCCTGCGCCGATACCGATAAAAATAATGCGCTGACGGTAGATCCTGCTTAACTCTGCCTGGAAATCATTGACGCTTATGATGGCTCCTCCCAGCTCCTTTACTTCCTGGTATCCCACCACCAGCCTTTGATTTCCTGATTTTTTATAATAGACCTGCTGCGCTCCTCTCGGGGCCTTCTGGTTTTCTTCCACGATCTGCCGGGCCAGGCTCCTGTCCTGTCTGGGGACATCCTCACAGGCAAAGTAATAATTTCCTTCCCCGTCCACAAAGCAGCTCCACTCCGTCTTCGTGGAATCATATACCAGCGGGAACATGGTATCCATATACATGGCGGCTTCAATGACGCCGATCTCCCCCAGCCCGTATACCTCCACAGGCGTCAGCCTGGACAAAATCTTCCTGCCCCCGGAATACTGCTCATAGTTGGAAAAGAGTCTGTCAACATAATTGTACTTCCATCCCGCCAGCTCCCCGTCCCTGGCAAAATCCTGTTTTTCCATACGCTCCATCCGGTAAAGGATCGGCATCATCTCCTGCATGTCCTCATCGTCCACATACACCCGCACCTGATAAAGATAATTATTGTTGTTCACCATCCGCTCCAGAGAAGCTATATCCCTATTGTAAAAATCTAAAAGCTGGCTGGTAGAAATCTCCTCCCCCTTTTTACGTGCAGTCAGAAATTCCTTAAGCGCCTGGTCGCTTAAAAGGAACTGGGTGGACATATTGATGGAGTCCACATTGGTCACGATCTGATCATAACTCTTGCTTAGTTTGTATTCCATGGCATTTAACTTTTCGCTGACCAGATTCTGCTCCATCAGCCAGAACAGCCAGCCGGAAAGCCCTATCATGGGAATCGCAACAAAGAACAGACAGATGATCGTAAATTTGGTATTCAGTTTATATCCGTGAAATATTTTCATTAAAACATTCATACAAATCCCCATACTGCAGCCTGCAGGCAGTCACGTACTTACTGTATGGAAAGTTTTTCCTTAGTCTCCCGCATCTGTCTTGTGCTTTCCTCCATGACCAGCGCAAATCCAAGTTCCTCCCTTTTCGCCACAAACTCCTCCAGAATCCTGTCAAATTCCTCCTCCGAAGGCGCCAGCAAAAGCCCTGGCAGGGTCTGGCTCCACAGTTCCTTGATATTGATATCAGCCTCTCCCACCTTGCTGTTCCTGTCAAAACGCATATCATACTGGGCCATATAGTGGGTATAGGGAAAAGTCCATTCCTCCAGTTGGCCGTTAGGCGGTACGGAAGGCTGCCGCCATTTAAGCTGAGTGACATTATCCTGAAACATCCAGTATGCATCGTCAGCCCCATAGAGGGCATCATACTGCCCCCTGTCGCTGCTCAAAAGTTCCTGGACTTCCTTCTTTACCACCGGTTTTCCATCCACCATATCATAAGTGACACCTTCCACTCCCAGATAAACCATTTTCTGTCCTTCCTCACTTATAAGATAAGAAAACAGCTTTATCGCCCGGTCCGGACTGGCGCAGTCTTTGGAGATAAAAGTCACAGTCCAGCCGTTGATCCCCCCGCCCGGAAGCACCGGGTCATCTCCCGCCGTGTTTTTCGGCCCGTCCACCGCCATATAGATCCTGTCCAGATTTTTCGTATAAAGCTCAGACTGAAGCCCCGTCATATCCGTCCGCTGGTAAATCATGCAGAAATACTGGCCCCTTGCCAGCTTCTCCTCCATCTGGGTACGCTGGTCAATAAAAATATCATTTGTCAGATACCCTTCCTGCCCCAGCTCCCGGAAGGTTTTCAGCCAGCCAATATATTCAGGGTCTGTATACCTGTCATAAAACTTTCCGTCCTTTTCACAGGGAACCGCCAGAAAATTTTGCAGATACTGGTCAAAAGATACACAGCCCGTATTGGTGAATTCGTGGGAGCCTATGGGTATCAGGGGATAACCGTCCACCTGTGGGAACATCCGGGCCGCCCTTTTTACCGCATCCGAAAACCCTTCCCGGGTAGACATATCCGGGCATCCCAAAGCCTCATAGATATCCTTCCGCACAAGGAACGTCTGGTTGGAACCCAGATTGTCATGTTCCTCGTAATCCTTTGGTGTAAATGAAGAACTGGGATAGCAGTAAAGGTTCCCGTCCTCCTTTGTATACCAGGAAACTGCCGCCGCATCAGCCGCCTCCCAGAAATAAGGGTCATATTGATCGGCCAGCTCATTTAAAGCATAAACCATATCCCTCTCAATCATCTCGTCCGCCTGATTTTCCCACCAGCCCAGGGTAATGATATCGGGCAGGGAATCCGAAGAAAGCAGCGCGTTGAATTTCTCCTCCGGGTTGCCGATAGGGGAAAGGAAGTTTACGCTGACTCCTGTCTTTTCCGTAATGGCGTCGGAGACCACATTGCCGCCCCAGGGTGTACTGTACCATGTAAAATTAATATACCAGTCCAGAGTGACCGGCTCCTTTTTTCCGGCAGCCATATCCCCTGCCATCCCTCCGCTTATGCCGCAGGCAGTCAGAAATAAGGCGCCCAGCACCGCCCAAAAGATACCTTTCCTCATCCTTCGTCTTTCCTTCTCCTTCCACTTTCTTTAATGCGACATATCAATTATACCTAAAAGTAATGATAATCTCAAGGGAAAACCGCTCCCCTGCCATCAGGCAAAAGAGCGGCTGCTTGCTGTTTAACATAAGGATAATCCGCCAGGCGTGCTATCCTGTTTTTTATTCTTTTACACTGCCCGCTGAAATACTGCCAATGATATACTTTGAGCAGAAGCAGAACACAATCAGGATCGGAACGATGGAAACCGCAAGGGCCATATAAATAGCTCCCTGGTTGGTACCGATGTCCTTAGATGCATTCAGTGAAGCAATCATAACAGGCAGAGTGAATTTCTTAGGTGAATTCAGCAAAAGCAAAGGAATCAGGTAGGAGTTCCAGTTTCCGATGAATCCGCCGATTGCCATGGTAGCCACACCGGGCACCATGATCGGGAATACGATCTTGTGGAAAATGGTAATCTCCATTGCGCCGTCAATCCTTGCCGCTTCCAGCAGCGACATGGGAAGCACGGATTCCAGATACTGTTTTAAGAAGAACACCGTACCGGGTGCTGCAATAGCGGGAATGATCAAAGGTACATAAGAGTCGATCATTTTCAGCCCTGAAACCAGATTGTAGAAACCAATCAGGCTAAGCTGCCCGGGAATCATCATAAAGATGACGATGGTATAAAAAATTACGTTTTTGCCTTTAAATTTGTACACTGCCAGCGCATATGCCGTCAGGGCAGAGAAATAAGAGGTAAGGATCGTGGCAGGCACCGCTACCTTAAAACTGTTCCACAAGCCCCGGAACAAATTGAAGAAGCCAAATACGGCATTCCAGTTATCTTTCAGACTGTCCCCCGGAATCAGGGTAAAGGAAGTCATGATTTCCCTGCCGCTTCTGGTGGCGTTCACAAGCATCAGCAGAAAGGGAACCATACAGGTGACTGCCATCAGGCTAAGCACAATATATAACACAGCTTTTTTTACTTTTCCAGCCATCTCTTAGTCCTCCTTCCTGTTCATTACTTTAAACTGTATCAGTGAAATAATCAGAATCATCAGGAACAATATATATGCAATCGCGGAAGCATAGCCAACCTGTTTCGGCCTGCTTGCAAATCCAAATTTATATAGATACATGATCGCTGTCTGAGTCGATCCCAAAGGTTCTCCGGTTACTGTACCAATCAGGAACGGTAAGTCGAACATCTGGATACCGCCGATCAGGGACGTAATCGTCACGTATAATAAAATGGGACGAAGCAGAGGAAGCGTGATATAGTAAAAGCTCTTCCAGCGTCCTGCACCATCAATAGATGCCGCCTCGAAATAATCCTTGTTAATACCCTGTACACCCGCCATCAGCATGATAAAGGAATTGCCGAACCACATCCATGTCTGAATCAGGGAAATAGAAAGCTGTGCCGTCACCGGCTGTCCCAGCCAATTAATGGGCGAATCCACGCCAAGTTTTGCCAGAATCTGGTTGATGGTACCATACCGCCAGTCCAGCAGGGTCTTGAACAGGAAAGCTACGGAAGTAGCCGCAATGATGTTGGGGAGGTAATAAACCGCCCTGAAAAATCCAAGACCTTTCAGTTTAAATTTAATATCGCTGAATGCAATTGTTAAAAGGAAAGCGATTCCCAACTGCAGAACAATGTTTACGCTCCAAATTTTGATTGTGTTTAAGAGTGCTGTCCAGAAATACTGATCCTGTAACACACGTATGTAATTTTTAAGGCCCACAAACTTCATGTCCCCGAATCCCTTATAAGTTGCAAAGGATATCTGCAATGTACGCAGTACCGGATACACGCTGAAAATGAGGAATACCGCTACAAAAGGCAGTACAAATACGTAGGCCATATTGTTATAATTTCTTTTCTTGCTGGTCTTCGTCTTACTGTCAGCCATATGCATTACCTCCATTAGCAGGAGTGAAGGGTTTCATGCCCTTCACTCCGTAAAATGATAATCGACTATCTGTTGATCTCAAGGTCAGGATACGTAGCTGCCACTTCATCATAGAAGCCTGCAATTGCATCTTCCTTGGTCTTTTCACCTGTCTTAACTGCTGTGACTGCATTGGTCCATGCAGCGTCAATGGCTTTGTCATACTCAGTGACATTTGATAAGTTAATGCCTTCCGCCTGCTCTAACCAGAACTTATACAGCTTCTGTCCGCCGTATGTCTCGTTTTCATCTTCCGCATGTTTCTCAAGTGCAGAAAGTAAGGAAACGGTATCGCCCTCGGATGCCTCGATCCACCAGTCTGCCACTTCTTCATTTAAGGTACAGAATTTAACAAATTCCCATGCAAGTTCTTTGTTTTCTGACAAATCACTGATACCAATATAAGTACCGCCGTCATATCCGTAGGAAGGACCGGAACATACGCCCCATGAGCCTGCTGTCTCGCCTACGTTATCCCTTAAGGTAAGTACGCCCCATGCAGGAAGCCCGAATGCAAATACTTCTGCTGTTTCGCTGGAGTAGTTCTCAACGTTGGCATTAAAGTTTTCCTCATCCCATACGTTTAAGAGGGGATCGCCGTTTTCATCTGTATCCCATACGCCGCCCTGAATCTCTGCGTTCAGGATCGGTACAGGGCCGCTCATAGCCTGATACCAGGGTGCTGTCCACTGGGTTGCATATGCTGTCAGATCCTGCTGGTACAGTTCTGTAGCCAGATCCATGAAATCATATCTCTGCTGGTCTACGTTCAGTGCGCCGTCAACGACCCAGGAGCTCTGTCCTTTGAAGTGCTGTGTTTCTCCATCGGAAGCAAATACCCTGTAGCCTGCATCCTTTAAGGTCTTGCCTGTCTCAATGATGGTATCGTAATCTGCAAACAGTTTGCCTACTGATTCAGGATCGGAATAACCAAATACCTTGTCGGCAATGTCTCTTCTGTAGAAGAAGCCAATGGGTGTGATCTGGTAGGAGATTGCTCTCTGGATGCCTTCGTTATCTTTTCCTACCTGCCATACATAATCAACTATTTTTCCCTCATAATCCTGTGCGCCGAAATCATCTAAGTTTGCAAATAACTCTGCTTCATACATGGACTGCAGCATCTTCGGTTCGCCTACGATGATATCCACGCTGGAATCTCCGCCAAGCAGGGCTGTCTCCACCTTGGTGGGATAGTCGTCGGGAGCGATTACCACAACTTCCATCTCCACGCCGGGATTTTCTTCTTTAAACTTGTCTGCGAACTGCTCAAGGTCGGCTGCCAGTGTCCAGACTGTCAGTTTGCCGCTAAGCTCCCCAGAGCTTTCAGCGCCGGATGTATCCGCCGTGCTTTCCGATGCACTGTCTCCTTTGCTTTCCGGTGAATCACCGGATGAACTTT
>Ga0224740_10586_pt1 | contig 10169 bp, 8 predicted proteins | sample LIM_E_Water_Bulk_FD_161634 | JGI IMG/M metagenome (GOLD analysis project Ga0224740, IMG submission 161634) | Enriched cells from gastrointestinal tract of the lab mouse from Pacific Northwest National Laboratory (PNNL), Richland, Washington... | ecosystem: Host-associated > Mammals > Digestive...
ACGGGCATGATTACCGCACACCACCCGGTGGCCCATGTGCTGCTGGTGGGCGGTCTGCTGGAGGGCTTTTACCGGCTTACGGGCAGTTACAATGCGGGCATCTTCGTCTATACGCTGCTGCAGATGCTTTTGATGGCCAATGCCCTGGCCTATACGGTCACCTACTTGAAAAAGCGGGGATTTGGGCGGCACTGGAGGTTGGCGGCCCTGGCTTTTTACGGATTGTCGCCGGTGTTCCAGCTTTTTGCCATCTGCACCACCAAGGATGTGTTGTTCACCGCCTGCGAACTGCTGTTTATGCTCTCTATTCTGAGGATCGCGGAAGACAGAGACAGCTTCTTTGCCCGGAAAAAGACCCGGGCCGGTTTTGTGCTGGCGGCGGCAGGCACCATGATTCTGCGCAACAACGGACTCTATATCGTGTTGGTCCTGTTGGTGGTTCTGCTTTTTTTCTGCAGGAAATACTGGAGGAAATATCTGCCGATTGGGGCGGGGATACTGGTTCTGTACGGAATCTATGTGGGCCCGCTGTATGCTCTGCTGTCCGTGACCCCCGGAGGGGTGGAGGAGATGCTTCCCGTGCCCATTCAGCAGATGGCCAGAGTATATCATTATGACCGCAGTTCCCTGGATCCCGGTGATCTGGAACTGCTGCAGCGGGTGCTGCCCCGGGAGAATCTGGAGGCCTACAAGCCCACCGTGGCGGATCCTGTCAAGAGCGGCTTTGACCGGGAGGGATTTGCGGCCAATCCCAGAGCATTTTTTGAATTGTGGGCGCGCTGGGGTCTGGAACATCCCCTGACTTATATTAATTCCTTTTTGGTGGGCACCGTGGATTTCTGGTATCCCGGGGCCGTGATGGACGGCTATAAGGATCCCTATGGGAGAAGCAGTTATTTTGATTACCGGGTGGCGGAGCCGGGACAGGAGAAGGTGCTGCTGCCGGGGCTCCACGAATTCTATGAAAAACTGTCCTGGGACAAGGAGGCGCAGCGTAAGCCCCTGGCCTTTCTGGTGCTGAGCCCGGGCTGGTATTTTCTCCTGTTTCTGGGGGTATTTATGTATTTCTGGTGCTATAAAAAGGGGAAGCTGCTGCTCCCCCTGCTGGTTCCCCTTCTGACCATGGCCACGGCGCTGCTGGGGCCCATGGCACTGGTCCGCTATGTGCTGATTTTCTTTTACGGTTTTCCCCTGCTGGCAGCCCTGTTCTTAAAGCCGGAAGCCTTTCTGGGGCAGGGGCGGATAGACTTTACCCATTAGTCCGCCCGGTAGAGGTATATGGTGAGATAGTCGTTGGCGGCTATGGGCTGGCTCTGACAATACTCCTGCACATAAGAGATCACCCAGGGATCGGTATAGAGCAGCCCCGCATCGCAGACCACATAGTCCGGCTGCTTTTCCGGATGGAGTTCAAACCAGGTATGGATCTTCTGGTCAAAGGTGGGCGAGCAGATGGTGGAGGGAATGGCGTATTCCAGATCTTTCATCAGATACAGGTCCGTGTGGGCACCCATGTAGAATACCCGGGCCCCCTCCGGCAGCGCCGTGGTGATCAGTTCATAATTGTCTCTGTACCGCACGGCGGAGGCGGTGTCCGCCGCCAGTCCCAGGGCGGGGCCCCGGCGCAGCAGACTGATTTCGTCCAGGATGGTCTCATGCCTTCCTCCGGTGGTGCGCTGCATGTAGCATCTGCCGAACAATAACACGCATACCCACAGCACCAGCAGGACCTTTGGCATGAGCCGGAGCCTGCCGGTGTTTTTTTCCGTCAGCGACCGGCTGAGCTGGGGCAGGGAAAGGATGCCCACGGCGCAGGGAGCCAGAAAGGGCAGAGATACAAGCAGGGGATGGTTGGAGAAAAGCAGGATGCCCAGAAAGGCGGCCAGGGGCATCAGCACCAGGAAAGCCAGGGCGGGGGAAAACTTTACCTTCCGTCCCAGGGCGGCGCAGAACAGCAGCACCGGCAGGAAAAAGTATTCCACCATGGGATAATTGGGGTAACTTTGTCCAAACAGCCAGATGCAGACCTGTCCCGCCAGGGTGCAGGCGATCAACAGTTCACTCCATAACAGGAGGGAAAAGGGCTTATGGGTCCTGCGGCGGCAGAGCGCTTCTATCAGGAAAGCCGCCAGGGCATAGACCAGGAAGAACAGCAGAATCTGGGCCAGGGACCGGCCGTGCTCCAGCAGCCTTTCCCCCAGGGGGGCAGAATGGGAGCCGTCGCTGGCCACGATGGAGAGCAGTTTTCCCAATTCTCCCAGAGGTATATAGGACAGCAGCCATGCCAGAAAGGCCAGGGCTCCCAGCAGGCATGGAGCAGCCAGGCACAGCAGTTCCAGCCACAGAGCCCGGGGAGTCCGGCGGCGGCAGCAGATCATGCAGATCACGCAGGCGGCAAAGGCCAATATGGTGGAAGGATAGGACAGTACTTCCAGAGCCAGAAAACAGCCTGCGAAAACCAGATGGCGCAGGGAAGCGCCTTCGCCCCGGCTCCCGGTTCCCCGGGGCTCATAGTAGCGCAGCAGGCACAGCGCCGCCATCAGCAGACACCACAGTTGGATATTGGAGAATTCCGGCAGGAACATGATTTTGGGCAGGGCAAAGATATAGATGCAGCAGATCAGAAAGGCCTGTTCCCGGTGCAGATAGCGTTTCAGCGTCCGATAGAGGTACAGGCCCACGGCGCCGTGCAGAAGCAGCCCGCAGAACCGCAGATAAAGCTGAATGCCGGTGGTGGTGCGCAGGATGGCCGCATAGGGGGCCATCAGCAGCGCGCACAGCCACCCGGAGGTCTGATGAGGCTCCCACAGATCCGTCAGAAGCCGGTCTCCCTTCAACAGGCGCCAGGCCATGGACACGGCATACTGCTCGTCGATGTCATAGCCCACCAACAGGATTTTGCATGCGGTGACGGCACACAGGGCCGTCAGGATCAAGTATAAGACGCGTTTGCGTGCCTCCATAGGTTGTCGTTTCCTTTCCTTATAACAGAGCCAGAGCCCGTTCCCGTATAGCGGTAAGGTCATGCTCCCCGGCATAGGCCGCCACCTGCTTCAGTGCTTTCTGCCGGTGGGGGGACACGGCTTTGCTGGCGGAACATTCCAGAAAGGCGGCCAGCAGCCCTTCTCCGTCCTCCGCTTCCGAAATCCCTGCCACCGGGCCCTCATCCAGCAGGGCGGTTAGCAGACCGCAGGCAGGAGCATAGTCTTTTTCTGCCATGCCCTCATCCAGCCTCCGGCGCAGATTGCCCTTCCGGCAGCATTCCAGGGCGGAATAGGCGGGCAGTACCTTATTGTTCCAGCCTTCGGTGAAAAGCCAGTCCGCAATTTCCCGGGTCTCCGGCTCCAGAGCCGCCACGGCATGGATCCGCCCCCAGCCGTGGGCGGCTTTGGCGATGCGCAGGATCTCCTGGGGGGAATGGGTCCATCCTGCGGCAGCCTGCAGCACATACAGGGTGAACTCATCGGACAGGGCCAGGATCCGCAGAGCATTTTTCAAGGGTTCGTTCCGGTCCGAGTCAAAGAGGGACAGGAGGGCCAGGCCGAACTTGACTTCCTCCCGATGGGTGCCTTTCAACGCGCATTCCACGGCCAGGCGGTAGATTTCCGAGGGAGGAAGCTGCTGCTGCCGTTCAATCACATAGGGAAGGATTTTGTTCATGGCCGAAATCATATGTCCTTCCGCCGCCCAACTGCTCACCAGTCTGCGGGCCTGTTCCGGATCCGTGGGAGCCATGTCCACGGCCTGTTCCAACAGGGTCGTATCCTGATCCGGGACGCCCATGTGGTATAGGGCGATGCCGTCCAGAGCGCCGTCGGCAAAGCGGGGCGCGCCGGGTTTGGGTTCCTCTTCCAGGGGAAGGGAATACTCCGGCGGCAGCACCTCCAGCCGGTTCCGTGCCCGGCATATATTTTCATAGATACTTTCGGATGTGTTATTCATAAATTCTCCTTTTCCTTTGATACATTTTTTCATACAGGGTGTAAGTCCTGTTATCTCCCTCAAAATAGAAATACATATAGTCTATCGGATCGCAGTACTTTGGGAGCAGATCCATATGGTACAGTTCTTCCTCGGAAGTTCAGTAGGTACAGGGGGGAGGACTTGCCGCATAGGGCCAACAGACCCGCCGCGGACAGTAGACACAGTTAGCGGCTTTTTCATGATATATCCCCCGCAGGTTTCGGAGAGGCTTTCTCTTCCTTCTCAGACGTAAGCGCCATGGCGCAGCCTGCGTACGCCGCGAACATACTGCATGCGAAGATCCGGCAGGTATACTGCCAATGCTGCTCGGAGTGGTTCTGCGTGACGAAGAACCAGGCAAAAGGGTACAGGGCCAGAAGTAAGAGGGGGACAGTCCTCTTAAGGCTTTTCAGCCGGAAGCCGTTCCTTGCCAGCCGCCACAGCAGCATGGCCAGCGCAAGGACGGCCAGGATCACATAGCACCAGTTGCCGTAGGGCTGGATATTCTTCCAGAGCACGCTGAAGAATCCGGAGATTCTGGAATATCCGGCGGCACTGTAAGTCCTGGTGGTAAGGGTGTCCAGAGCGTCCCGGATCGTGGAACTGTCCGTGAGCAGGTCCGTAAGCACCCATTTCATGGCCCACAGCCCTAAATATCCCCCGAACCAGTGGACGCTGTGTGCCGCCATTTTGCGGATGGCGGCGCCCGTTTCCCGACCGTGGAGATACAGGAATACACACAGAGGGAATCCCAGTGTCACCAGAGGATAGGTCAAAAAGTCAAAGTAGGAAGTAGCCATCCCCACAACCAGAAAGAACTGGCCGTACATTCCTTTCCTGACCAGAAGGGGATCAAGTCCAAGCTGTGCCAGAAGGGATATGGTCATAACGTAGAAACAGATGCTCAGGGACAGGGAGGCATAGGTACTCACAAAGAACAGAAAAGGAAGAGACAGCAAAAAGCCCATGGCCAGGGGCATGGCGTCTCTCCGGCAAAAACCCATTACCACGCATCCGGCCAATAAGAGCTGCAGTGCGGAATTCAGGAGCCGTATGGTGTTAAAGGATGTAAGCAGCAAAAGCGGTTTCAGGATTACCAGATAGCCGTGCCAGTATCGGGCGTACTGGACCTCCCGGGGCTGGGGCGTGTTTTCCAAATAATCCTTCAGGGAATGGCCCGGCCACCAGCCGCCTTCCGATTCATAGGACTCCGCCCGGTACATGTGCAGCACCTGTTCCAGCAGACTGTGGCCCTCCGCCTGGTATACGGCATGTTCCAGCATCAGACAGTCGGTGAAATTTCCCGTCAATGTGGAGCGGTAGCCTTCCACGATGACTTCATCTTCAAATTCTTTTTCAATCATGGGAAGCGACCAGTAGACATGGTCCTGCATGGGCTTCAGCGGCAGTAAGTGTACCAGCAGAAGGACGGCTAGCCCCAGAAAGGTTCCGGCGAGGACCAGCAGGAGGTCGTTTCGGATTGTGCGCAGTAGGTTCTTCATTGGCATCACCTTCCATAATCACAGATTTTTTGGTTCCGTAACATTATATCCGATTTACCTTAAAATGTCCACCTTTTGCCATGGGGAAGAACAAGTTGCACATAGATCCGGCAGCATGTTATAATCAAACAGCGCGAACACTATTTGTGTATAAAGGAGAGATGGAATATGGGAGAAAGAAATAAAGAAACAGGCAGGGACAGAGGAGGGCGTTTATTCCTGATTCTCTGTACGATGATTATGCTGGCGGGCTGCGCTGCCCCCAAAGAACAGAAGGATCCGGGCGGGTCCCAGCCGGAGGTCCCGGAGGCGACCCCCGCCCCTGTTCCCCTGCCCTCGGACTATGTGACGGAGGAGATGTATGAGCGGGCCGTGGCCTTCCGGGAAGGAGATCTGACCAGGTTGGCCGCCGTGATGCGCAGGGCCCGGGCGGGGGAGGATATCACCGTGGGCGTCATCGGAGGCTCCATCACCGAGGGATACAGCGCCAGCAATCGGGCCGAGACTTCCTACGCCTGCCATATGCGGAACTGGTGGCAGGAAAGATTTCCCGACAGCAAGGTGGAATATGTGAACGCAGGCATCGGCGGCACCAGTTCCTACCTGGGCGTGCACCGGGTGCAGGAGGATCTGCTGGAGCAGAAGCCGGATTTTGTGATCGTGGAGTTTTCCGTCAACGACGGCAACAATCAGTTTTTCAAAATCAGCTATGACAACCTGCTGCGCCGTATCCTTCTGGATGAAAATGAGCCGGCGCTGCTGCTGTTGTTCACCACCCAGGAGAACGGTACCAGCGCCCAGGTCAATGATGCACTGCTGGGTTTCGGTTATGGGCTGCCCATGATCAGCTACGGGAACGCGGTGCTGCCCTCCATAGAGGCGGGAGAGTTCGCCTGGAAGGATATTTCCCCGGACAATGTACATCCCAATGACCGGGGGCATGCCGTCATAGGAGAACTGCTCTACCGTTACCTCAACGATGTCTACGCCAGGCTGGAGGAGATTCCCGAGGAAGTGACTCCCTTTACGGCAAAGGCTCAGACCAAGGAGCGTTATCTGAAGGGCAGAGTGCTGGACGCATCCTGCCTGTCCCCGGCGGAGGTGGGAAGTTTTACGGAGCAGGTCGAAAACTGGTACTTTCCTTATAAAAATTACTGGCACACCAAAGGCGGCGGGGAAGCCATTGTATTTGAAATAGAGGCCGCCAATATCGGGATGTTGTATCAGCGGGATGTGGACGCCGCTTTCGGGCTGTACGATGTCTATATTGACGGGGAACGGGTGCGCAGCCTAAACGGATATTTTGAAGACGGCTGGGGCAATTCCATGGAGGCCGTGGAACTCTATGTCTCCGAAGAAGCTGCCCTGCACAGGGTGGAAGTGCGGAAAAACCCGGATTCTACAGGAGATTTGTTTACCATCCTCTGTTGGCTGGTGTCCTGAAGGGGCAAAGCAGACAGGGCAGCCTGTAAGGGAGGCGGATTTTTAGAGGCAGATTATGCCGCAGCGTTTAGCTGCGGCATATTTTGTTGTTAGCTAAAAAATATCAAATTTAATTAAATACAAAAGCTAATTTTATAGTAAAAGTCATGTCACGGGCACGGGCACACATTTTAAACCACAGGATTTTATATATAATTCTATGGCTACTATGATGAAAACCCAAGAAATGGTTTTGTACATACTATACAATTCAGATACATAAAAATAGGTTAAACTGACAAAATGCATAAATGGTATTGCAGTTTTCTGGTAACTATAGTACAATTTACTTGTAATTAAAAAAACTTAAAATGACTTAAAAGATATGGAGAGATGCGTATGAGGCGGATACACTTTAAAAAATTGGGTTGTATTCTGCCTGTTTTGGCTTTATTGCTGGCGTTGCCGGGCTGCAACGGAGCGGAAGCCGGCACGGCAGGCACGGAACAGACAGGATCGGATATGGTTTCCCGGCCGGACTCCGGGGAAGAGAACGGAGAGACGCAAAGCAATGGGGGAATCCAGGCGGGAACCGAAGCGGAGGAACAGCCCGCGCCGGACTTAAAGACCTATTCCTGGGACGAGGCCGCGGTGTATGAGGCGGAGGAGGGAACTCTGCTGGGAGGTACTTCCGTGAAAGAATCGGGGGGCGTCACCTATGTGGAAGGATTTGCTAAGGAGGCGGACGGCCTGGAACTGACCATACATATTGAAGAGACCGGATTTTATGATCTGAGTTTTGTGAGCCGGAGCGCGGACGGAGGCTACAAGGAGAATTATGTATCCGTGGACAATGAGCGCATGGGCACGGCCAAGGTGGAAGGGAAGCAGTATACGGATTCTCTCATATCCAGAGTCTATCTGGAAGCCGGAGACCATGCTGTGAGCCTCACTTCCTACTGGGGCTGGGTGCAGGTGGACAGTCTGAAGGTAAAGCCTTCCGATGAACTGGACCCCAGACGATTTGACATAGAGCCGGTGCTGGTGAACCCCAACGCCACGGAGAATACCCGGCGGCTTATGACCTACCTGTGCGATATCTACGGCAAGGAGATCCTGTCGGGGCAGTTCTGCGAGAACGGCATGTTCGGCGCGGAGAATGCCACCATCTGGAAAGCCACGGGGGGCAAGTATCCGGCGATCCTGGGTCTGGACATGACCAATTACACGCCGGTCTCCGTGGCCCACGGGGCAGAGGGCCATGCCACGGAATACGCCCTGGAGTGCTGGGAGAAAGGCGGTATCGTTACATTCTGCTGGCACTGGACCACACCGGAGAAATACATTACCGGCAACTGGTACTCCACTTTCTATAAAGAACATACCAAGATTAACCTGGCCAAGATTATGAACGGAGACGATCAGGAGGGGTACGACCTGCTGGTGGCGGATATAGACGCCATTGCCGAGCAGCTTCTCATCCTGCAGGAGGCGGATGTACCCGTGCTGTGGAGGCCCCTGCACGAGGCCGGCGGCGGCTGGTTCTGGTGGGGCAACGCAGGACCCGAGGCCTACAAGCAGCTTTATCTGCTGATGTATGACAGACTGGTGAACCACCATGGGCTGAACAATCTGATCTGGGTGTGGAACGGCCAGGACAAGGACTGGTATCCCGGGGATGAGTATGTGGACATCATCGGCGAGGACATCTATCCCGGCGAGCATGTGTATACGCCTCAGACCTCCAAATATCTGGAGGTGCTGGAATATACGGACGCCAGAAAGATGATTATCCTGTCGGAGAACGGCTGTCTGTTTGACCCGGATCTGGCCATTCGGGACGGCTCCATGTGGGGATCCTTCTGCACCTGGGGAGGCGAGTTTATCACCAAGAACAAGCAGCTTTATCTGTTGAGTGAGCAGTATACGGAAAAGGATATGCTGAAAAAAGTATATGAACATGAACATGTGATCACCCGGGACGAACTTCCCGACCTGAAGAACTACCCGCTGGCAGGCGAGTGAGTTTTTATCCAGGAAGGAGATGATTCTTTGAATCAACTGTTTTCGACAGACGGTGTTATATACCGGTTTCTCACCGTTACCGGCAATATTATCATCGCCACGGTTCTGTGGCTGATCGGCTGTATTCCGGTGGTGACCATAGGCACTTCCACGGCGGCGCTCTACTATACCATTGTAAAATCCGTCCGTAAGGAAGTGGGATATGTACATGCGGAGTTCTGGCGGGGCTATAAGCTGAACTTAAAAAAGGGCGCGGCGGCCACGGCGGCGCTGCTGGCGCTGGGTTTGCTTCTGGGGATGGAGATACGGATGGTCCTGGAGAACGGCGTGGAGGTCAGCCGGATCTGGTATTCCCTGAGCGGGCTGCTGATCCTGCTGATGCTCCTGGTGACGCTGTATCTGTTTCCCGTGATGTCCAGATTCGACATGAAACTGGGAAAGCTGTGCATGCTTTCGTTTGTTATGTCCATCCGCTTCTGGTACATCACCCTGGCGTTGGGGGCCGGACTGGCTGCAGTGGTGCTGGCCCAGGTCTATCTGCTGCCCATTCCCCTGATACTGCTGACCCCGGGATTGTGGTGCTATGCCAGTTCTTTCCTGGTGGAGAGGGTCATGAAGGCCTATATGCCCAAGCCCCGCCGGGAGGAAGGCGACGGCGAGACTCAGGAAAACTGGTATGATTGATATGACAGGCTTTGAAGACCTGTCTGAAGAAGCAATAGAGAGATGGAAGAGATGGAGAGGAAAAGGATGAGAAGGAAGAACTGGAAAAGGAAAATGGCATTTCTTCTGGCGGCGGCCCTGGTGGCGGGGGCGGCTCCGCAGACCGGGCTGAGTGCCTGGGCGGCCACCGGCACCACCCAGGAGGAATACGAGGATATCGTGGGAACTTACTCCATAGATCCTTCCGTGAAGGGCTATCAGGAATATGCGTCAGCCAATCCCCAGGTATATCCAGACCAGGAATACCGTATTTCCGCCGTGGACTATGTGCGGTATGAGGAGAACGGCGTCAGTGTCACTCCCGAAATCTACGACAACTATGAGAATATCCCCGGAGGCGGGCGGGCGCTTCTGACCAGCGAGGAAGCCCTGGTGGAATTTGAGGTGGATGTGAAGGAGAGCGGCTTCTATGATCTGTCCCTGGTCTATTACCCTGTGGAAGGTAAGAGCTCGGAGATCCAGAGAGCCTTCTTTGTGGACGGCAAGCTGCCCTACAGCGAACTGGCTCTGATCGAACTGAAGCGGGTCTGGGTC
>Ga0224740_10587_pt1 | contig 10165 bp, 6 predicted proteins | sample LIM_E_Water_Bulk_FD_161634 | JGI IMG/M metagenome (GOLD analysis project Ga0224740, IMG submission 161634) | Enriched cells from gastrointestinal tract of the lab mouse from Pacific Northwest National Laboratory (PNNL), Richland, Washington... | ecosystem: Host-associated > Mammals > Digestive...
TATTCGGCATCAGCGTTTACAGCGCTGTTTCCTATTTGCTTGGCTGGTTTGAGAAGAGCCCTGGAGCTAGCCTGTGGTTTTCGTTCTATATGCTGATTGTTTATGTATGCGTCTTTTTGCTGAACAAGGCAAAAAGGACCATTGATACCAACAATTTAAATAAAATGCTGTCAGAGTTCAAAAAAGGAGAGGCAGGGGAAAGAAATGAGTGAAAAAATAAAAGCGATTGAAATCAGTAATCTCACAAAGTCCTACGGGAAAAAACGGGGTGTAAAAAACATTTCGCTGACGGTGGAGGAGGGAGATATTTTCGGGTTTTTAGGCCCGAACGGCGCGGGAAAATCAACTACCATACGAAGTATGTTAGGGCTTATCCGTTTTCAGGAAGGGGAGATAAAACTTCTTCAAAAAGACGCGGTAAAAAACCGCAGAGAAGTTTTAAGCCGCGTAGGTTACATGCCTTCCGAGGCCATGTTTTATCCGACGATGAAGGTAAAGGATGTGATTTCCTTTGCGGCGGAAGCGAACGCGGCAGGCGGAGGAACGAAAAGGGCGGACTGCGCCGCAGAAGCAGAGAGGATTTGCGAGCTGCTTAAGGTGGACAGGGAAAAGAAAATAGAAGAGCTGTCCTTAGGAAACCGCAAAAAGGTCAGTATAGTCTGCGCCATGCAGCACAGGCCGAAGCTGCTGATATTAGACGAGCCCACTTCCGGCCTTGACCCGCTGATGCAGGAAGCCTTTTTTAAACTGTTGCTGGAATATAACCGTCAGGGAACCACCTGTTTTTTATCTTCCCACGTGATTTCGGAGGTCAGGCGATATTGCGTAAACGCGGCGATTATCAGGGACGGCTCAATCATCAGAGTCGATACGGTGGAGAATCTGGCGAAGTCAAATCTGCGGCGGATTAAGCTGACGGAAAACAAAGAGGTGAAGGACTTTGCCTATACAGGAAGCATGAAAGAACTGCTGAAAGAGCTGGAAGGGCGGAACATAGAGGATTTGCTGATAGAAGAGCCGTCTCTGGAGGAGCTGTTCATGCATTATTATGAATCGGAGGATAAGCAGATATGATACTTTTTAAACATGAAATAAAATTAAATCTAAAATTAATAATTATCTGGTCGGCATGCGTGGGGTTTTCATGCTTTGGCTGTATCCTTCTTTTCGGCGGCCTGAAAGAATCTATGGGGGAGATGGCGGACGCCTATGCTCAGATGGGGACTTTTTCCTCGGCGCTGGGGCTTGACCGGATGAACGTCAGCACCATGGAGGGCTTTTACGCCACGGAGGTGGCCCTGATTTATGCCATTGGAGGCGCGATGTTTGCCGCAATGGCGGGCGTATGTATGTTATCAAAAGAGGAGGAAGGACATACCTCGGAATTTTTAAACACGCTTCCTTTGGGCAGAGGATATATTGTATGCTGGAAATACTTATCAGCAGCGGCGATGATTCTGTTTTTCAATATTTTATGTGTGGTATGGGAAGCTGCGGGTTTTGCACTGGCCGGGGAAATGCCGCCGGGAAAAAGCCTGGCGCTTTTCCACGGAGCACAGCTCTTGATGCAGCTTGAGGTGGGAAGCGTATGCTTTCTCCTTTCCTCCGTCTGCAAAAGGAAGCAGACCGGAGCGGCGCTGGGATTTGCGGTTCTCTTATATGTAATGGATTTGATGTGCAGGATTGTGCCGGATATTGAAGATTTAAAATATGTAACACCCTATTATTTTTCCAATGCCACGGATATTTTTGCCGGCGGAAGAGTTGACGGCAGTATGGCAGCAGTGAGCGCCGCAGTGGCGGTGATTTCCTTTGGCGCTGCGATTGTGATTTATGGAAGAAGGGATTTGGCGGCGTGAGACGGTTAAATTTTTATCAGGAATAATATTATTGTATATTTCCCCCGAAAAAAAACATACTGTATCTGGAGACAACAGGATTTTCCTGAAAGAAAGGACAGTATGGAATGCAGCAGGAGATAAGCGAAATAAAAGAAGAAAAACGGCTGCCTCTGCGCAGCGGCAGCAAGTATTATGAAATCCGGCTGGAAAGCATCGGCGGACTGGGAGCCAATCTGTGCGGAAAGATGCTGGGGGAGCTTGGCGTAAAGTATCTGGATTTTAACAGCGTAAGTTTTTCCAGTTACGGCTCGGAAAAGACCGGCACCCCGGTTAAGGGATACATCAGATACTGCGGAAAGGGGACGGAAATCAGAATCCACTCTCCGATAATCCGGCCCGATTTGCTGGTAATTTTTCATCAGGCGCTGACGCAGGACGAAAAGGTATGGGAAGGCTGTGATGAAAATACAGATGTTATTATTGCGCTGGAGAGCGGACAGGAAAAGGCGGCGCGTATTCCCGTAAGGGTGAAATCCTGTTATGGAGTAAGGGCCCAGAAAATAGCCATGGAAACCCGTTCGCGGATTAACGTGGTGATGCTGGGAGCCATGGCCAGAGTGATGGGATTTACGCCGCTTTCAAAGATTAACAGGATATGCGAAGACACGCTGGGAAAGAAATACCCGGACGCTCTGAAGGGGAATCTGGAGGGCATAAAACGGGGATATGCGGAAATAGAGGAGCTTGCCGGCGCGGGAACGGGGACGGATTCGCCGCAGAACCGGAGAAAGAGCGGTGGCCGTCCGTCCGCCTCCTCCATGCCGGAGGGCGGCATCAACCCCAGATTCGGAAGCACGGTGGTGGCCGATTTATCTCCCTCAAGGCAGGGCTATATCCCTGTTTTTATTAAGGAAAGATGCATCAACTGCGGATTTTGCGATTCCGCCTGCCCGGACATGGTGTTCCAGTTTGCAAAGGGGGAATACAAGGGACGGGAAATGATGGTGAACAAAGGGCTTGATTACTATCACTGTAAGGGCTGCCTGCGCTGTGTGGATGTGTGTCCGGTGAATGCTCTGGTAAAGGGACTGGAAGCGGAGCACCCCGACAAAAAGTACTTCCTTCCCAATCAGGATTTGATACGTAAGCCTGACTATTATATAGAAGCGGGACCTGACGGCTATATCACTTCGGAATCTTACCTGACAGAGAAAAGAATGGAAGGAGGAGAAGTATAATGGAAAAACAGGTAATGGAATACGCAAGCGGAAATGAGATGGCGACGATTGCCATCAAACAGATAGGCTATGACCTGATGGGCTATTATCCAATCACCCCTTCCACTCAGATAGCAGAGGGACTGGATACCATGAAAGCGGGCGGGGAAACCGACCTGATTATGATAGCTGCGGAGGGAGAGCACAGCGCGGCAGGAATCTGCTATGGAGCGTCCGTGGGCGGCGGCAGGGTAATCAACGCCACCAGCGCAAACGGTCTTTTATATGCCCTGGAGCAGTTTCCGGTGCAGTCAGGAACCAGATATCCTATGGTGATGAATGTAGTGTGTCGGACCATTTCGGGGCCGCTGTCCATTAAGGGCGACCACAGCGACATTATGTTTATGTTAAATGCCGGATGGCCTATTCTTTTTGCAAAGACGGCTCAGGAGGTATACGATTTCAACATGATTGCGCTAAAGCTGGCGGAAGCGGTGCGGCTGCCGGTAATCGTGGCTTACGACGGATTTTTTACCAGCCACCAGAAAAGAAGGTGTATGCGGTTTGAGCAGGAGGAGGCTGTGAGGGACTTTATCGGGGCGAAAAAAGAGGAGTATCCCTTCCTTGACCTGGAGCATCCGATTACCGTGGGCTCTTATATGAACGAACCGGATTTGATTGGCAACAGGTATCAGCTTCATCTGGCAATGGAGGAGGCCGACAGAAAGCTGCCGGAGTTTTTTGAGACTTACGGGAAAATGTCAGGGCGGAGCTATGATAAGGCGGAAGGCTATTGTCATGAGGACGCGGACACGATTTTAATTCTGCTTGGTTCGTCATACGAGACGGCAAGAGAGGCGGTGGACGAGCTTCGCAGTAAAGGAAAAAAGGCGGGCATCGTGACGGTTCATGCTCTGCGGCCCTTTCCCTGTGAGGAGGTTTATGAATACTGTAAGAATGCCTCCTGCCTTTTGGTGGCTGACAGGCAGGACAGCTACGGCGCGGGAGGCGGTAATCTGTCCATAGAAGTCCGGGCAGCCATGCAAAGATACGGCAGCACCGTCAAAATAAAAAGTCTGATTTACGGGCTTGGCGGCCTGGACTTTTTTGCAGAGGACGCCGTGCGGATGGCAGAGTGGGCGGAAAATCCCGATACGCCGGATTTTGGATATTATGGCGTGGATGGAAAATGTCCCGAAGCGGCAGGAGGCGGAAAAAAAGCCGACGCGCCTTTCTTCGCTCCTCTTACGGCAGAGAGGACAAGGATTGGCGCAACCTCTGTAACAGAGTCCGGGGAAGGCTTCGCCCAGGTGAGCGGCGGTACCCTGAATGCCACTGCGGCAGTTCCCAAGCGGCTGGCGCCAGGGCACGGCGCATGTCCGGGCTGCGGCATCCCCGTAAATATCAATCTTCTCCTGCGGGCCATAGAAGACCCTGTGGTGCTTCTTTTCCAGACCGGCTGCGGAATGATTGTCACTACCGCCTATCCCCGCACCAGCTTTAAGGTGCCCTATCTTCATAATCTGTTCCAGAACGGAGCGGCGACGTTAAGCGGTCTTGCGGAAATCTGCTACCGAAAGCAGAAGAAGGGGGAAATTCCGCCCGGCGATATCATTTTTGTAATGGTAAGCGGAGACGGCGGCATGGATATCGGTATGGGCTCCGCCCTGGGTACTGCGCTTCGGGGGCACCGTCTGATTTTGTTTGAATATGACAACGGCGGCTATATGAATACGGGCTACCAGCTGTCCTACTCCACCCCCAGGGGAGCCAGAAGCGCCACCTCCCATGTTGGGAAAAATCAATATGGAAAGACCTTCTTCCATAAGGATATGCCCCAGATGATGGCGGCAACCGGCATTCCCTATGTGGCCACTATGGCGGAATCCAACCCTGTTGACTTTATCAAAAAGGCAGCCAAGGCGGCTTATTATGCCAAAACCACCGGTACAGCTTACGTGAAAGCCCTCTCCGCCTGTCCTTTAAACTGGAACGATACACCGGCGACCGAGCGCAAGGTGATTGCCTCTGCGGTGGACTGCTGCTTTTTCCCTCTTTATGAGGTGGAAAAAGGAAAAACAACGCTGAATTATAACCCGGAGCAGGCAGGGAAAAAAATACCGGTTCTTGACTGGCTCTCCATGATGGGGCGAACCAGACATCTGCAAAAGGAGGAGTACAGAGAAGTTGTGGAGGAGCTGCAAAGCGAAATCGACAGAAGGTTTGCGCGGCTGAAGGCAAAATCGGAGAACCCGATTCTGTGAGCGGCATGGATGCGGAAGAAATTTTTCTTTAACGTTGGTTTTTTACCCGGAAGTTTATCTTATAACAGTATATTTATGAGATATTTTGGAATATTCTCTTAAGTATTTCTTAATTTTGGAAAAGAGGCCTTATAAAAGGCTTCTTTTTTGTTATACTAATAGGCAGTTAAAAACGACCAAAGCAAACCTGAGGAGTTAAACCGAAGCGGTTTGCGTCAAAGCCACGCTTCTAGGGAAACAATTTTTGCATGAAAGCGGCAGACACAGATGTGCAGGATGGAAATCTTGTTTCTATGAGAAGACAGGCAGCAGGCAGTGTACGTGAATAAAAACTAAATGATGGGAGTGGAGCACATTGTTTGTGACAATGATTTTTCCTGTTTTTATGGGAATTGTTGTGACATTGTTCTTTTTGTTGCCGGTAAAGTGCCGCCCCGCCCTTCTTTTTCTTTCCAGTTATGTTTTCTGCGGATGGATAGACATGCGGGGACTGGCGGTTTTGATTCTGATTTCGATTTTTACCTGGAGAGCCGGCATCCGTCTGGAGAGACTTCGGGACAAAATGCGCGGAGAGAATGCGGAAAGAGGACGGGGAAAAACGAGGCAGGTCAGAGGGTTTGTAATTTTTGCGGTCGGATTTCTGGTTATTGTTTTGTGCGTGTATAAGTATGGAGCCTGGCTGCTGAATCTTGTCTTCAATGGAAATCCTGTTTCCTGTGGAGGCTGGCAGGCGCCGCAGCGGATTGCCGCAAGTCTGGCAATGCCTGTGGGATTATCCTTTTACATGTTTCAGGCAATCGGGTATCTGGCGGATATTTATAAGGGAAAGAGCGGTGCGGAAAAAAATTTCATATATCTGGGATGTTATCTTGCATTTTTCCCGAAGCTGGTAAGCGGCCCTATTTTAAGGGAACAGGACTTTCTGCCTCAGCTTGAAAGGCTTACGCAGGTCAGGTTCGGCGACAGGGGGCGGCTTTCCACGGCTTTTACTTATATGCTTTGGGGATATTTCATGAAAATGGTGGTGGCTGACCGGCTGGCGGTGACGGTGAATCAGATTTTTGCCGCCCCGGAGACCTTTGACAGCTTCTGGCTTCTGTTGGGTGCGTTCTTTTACACCATGCAGATTTACTGTGATTTTGCCGGATACTCCTATATTGCCATAGGCTGTGGGAAAATCTTCGGGCTTGACCTTGCGCAAAACTTTAAAGCGCCTTATTGTGCTGTGAGCATCACGGATTTCTGGCGCAGATGGCATGTTTCCTTAAGCAGTTGGCTTCGTGATTATTTATACATCCCGTTGGGCGGAAACCGTAAGGGAATTGCCAGAAAATGCATAAATACTGTGATTGTCTTTCTGGTGTGCGGGATGTGGCATGGCGCCGGGATACATTTTGCAGTATGGGGGCTTTTGCACGGAATTTATTCGGTGATTGACGCGCTGGTCCGGAAAGCGGGATGGAAAATCCGGGGAGGGCGGTTGCTCACCTTCGTGGAAGTGGTCTTTGCGTGGATATTTTTCAGGGCTCAGAGCCTGAGGGAAGCTTTAAGCTATGTGGGCGGGATTTTTACGGCGGGCATTCATCCTGAAAAATGGCGGGAAACTGCTGAAGCTGTGCAGATTGGCGGCGTGGAAGCCCTTGTAATTGTCTGCGGCATTGCGGTGGTTCTAAGCATAGACGAGCTGTGCAATGCCAGAAAACTGAATATGCCGGTGCTTGTCCAGAAAAAGGAAAATGCGGTGAGATATCTTATTTTTTATCTTTTGGTAATCGCCATTTTTATTTTCGGGATGTATGGGCCGGGATACCATGCGGAACAGTTTATTTACATGCAATTTTAATATGGGATAATTTATGACAAATACAAAAATAAAAAAAGTTTTTAATAAGAAGAACGGCATCAGAGCCGGATTTCTGGCATTACTGATACTGACGGTGTATCTTCTCTCCTGCATCCTTCAGGTGAAGTCCGAGCATGGAATTAACCAGGTGGAGGGAATGTACTGGCAGCCTGAAAATGCCATTGATGTGGTGATGATGGGCACAAGCCATGTGCATTGTGGCGTTAACACGGCGTTTTTGTGGGAAAAGTACGGAATTGCCTCCTATGATTACAGCGGAGCGGAACAGCCCCTTTGGATGACATATTTCTATTTGAAGGAGCTGTATAAGTACCAGACACCGAAGGTGGTTGTGGTGGATATGTATGCGCCGGCCAGATTTAAGGAGGATTATCAGTACGACTGGATAGCGGAAAATATTTACGGCATGAAATTTTCATTAAATAAGCTGGAAATGCTGTCAGTCAGCGCGGAGCCTGCTAAAATTCCTTCCTATTTTCCGTCCTTTGCGGTCTACCACAGCAGGTACGATGATCTGGGGGAGGAGGATTTTGATAATTTCTTCTGGGACTGGGAAAAGAAGGAGAGCTTCAAGGGATTTACGCCTTACTGGAATGTGCGGCCGCAGCAGCGGCCCGAAATTTATGAGGAGGAAAACGACGGGCTTACTGAAAAGTCTGAAAAGTATCTGCGCAAAATCATTTCCCTGACGAAAAAGAACAATACAAGACTGGTTCTTATGGTTACGCCTTATATCATTACCAATGATGATATGCGCGCCTACAATAAGATAGCAGAAATTGCCGGGGAAGAAGGGATTACGTTTATCAATTACTGTGAGTATTTTGATGAAATCGGGCTTGACTTTGAAAAGGACTTCAACGATGAATCCCACTTAAACTATTGGGGAAGCTGTAAATTCACGGATTTTCTGGGGGGCTTTCTGGATTCTGACGATGCAGTTTTGGACAGAAGGGGAGAGGAGGGATATGAATCCTGGGATGATAATGTACAGATGATTTACGATAAGCTGGAAAGCTACGAAAACGGGACGCTGGAGAAGCTGGAATATTAAGAAACGCAATTGTCATTTTAGAGGATGTACCTTATAATAAACGAAAGAAAATGCTGCATAAACATTGCAGACGGAAGTATGTTACCGGTTCAAAAGGGAACAGTAGCAAATACAGGGTGCATGACAAAATGACATTGGGAAATAAATTGCGTGTGTTCATGGTGGTGAGCGCGTGCCTGGCATTGACCGGCATGCTGGCCATATCTTATATAAGCACGGACCACGAAAAGGAAATCATAAACGGGCTGACTGTAAAGTGTTTTACAGACGGGCAGGAAATCCATCTTGCCCTCTGGGAGGACGAGGAGAGCGAAGCATACTACCTCTTTCTCCCATCCTGCTTTGCGGGAAAAAGCTGTGAGTTCACTTTCTGCTATAAAGACCGTCCGGGTGTCCTGGAAATAGACGGAACGCTTTACGGAGACGGAGAAAAGTGGACAGACTCCGGCGGGGAGGAAATCTATGAGATAGGCCTGCGGGGGCCTTTGGGCAGGTACTTTATGAAAAAGACCTTGCAGGTGCTGGCTTCCGCGAATCTGCCGACCATTATGCTCACCGCTGAGGATGAAAAGGGGTTACTCAGCATAGATGAATTTGAGGACAAAAAGTATATTGAAACCGGAAGCATGGTGATGCTGGATGAGAAAGGGAAGATTGTATGCAAGGAGAATCTGAAACGGCTCAAGGTGCGGGGGAACCTGACCGCCACTCTGGATAAAAAACCTTTGACGTTTTCCTTTGAAAATCCGGTGGGGCTCTGCGGCATGGAGCCCGCCGTCAAGTGGAATCTTCTGGCAAACGCCACAGACGGCTCCTATATCAGGAATAAGGCGGTGCTTGATCTGGCAAATAAAAGCACGGACGCTTATGAGCCGGACGGGGAGTTTGTGGAGGTGTATCTAAACGGAAACTATCAGGGACTGTACCTTTTGACGGAAGCGGTTTCCGCCGCCGAAAACAGGGTTGAAATTCCTCCCGGTGAAGGCTGGTTTTTTGAAATCGAGCTGGATTTTAGAAAAGAAGAAGAAAACTTTTATGTAACCACTGACAGGGGACAGATATTTGCCGTCCGGACTATTATCTGCCGGGAGAAAGAATCAGACGGCGGTCTGGATATCCAGACTAAAGCAGAGATTACGGCGCAGGAAGAAGAACAGGCGGCCCGGCTGCTGAACGACATCGAAAGCGCTCTTTTTTCGGAGGATGGTATCAGTAAATTGAGCGGAAAGTCCTTGCCGGAACTGATTGATTTGGATTCCTGGGCGACAGCGTGGCTGGTTCAGGAAATATCGGGCGACCATGATACGGGAATTGCCAGTCAGTTTTCCTACACTATTAATAAAGAAGAAACTCTTTTATATGCCGGGCCGGTGTGGGATTTTGACGGAACCATGGGAAATGTGAATACCATTATGTTCGGGAATCCGGCCGCGTTGACGACCTCTATCGAACAGACAAGACCGGAGGAAAACCCCAACCAGAACAGGTGGCTTTCCGCCATGTACCGGAACAGAGAATTCCGGGAAGTGCTGGAGGAAAAGTACAGGACGGTTTTCCGGGAAAATCTGGAGGAAATGCTGAGTACCGGCATTGGCAGATATAAGGAACAGATAAACCGCAGCGCGACGCTGGACGCTCTGCGCTGGCATGAAAAGAGGCTTGGCTGGCAGTTTGTCCTCCCGGAAGGGCTTTCTGTCCCGCAGGAAGGAGACTACAGACGCTTTGCCGTACTTGACGCGCAGATAAATATGGTGTGGGATTTCCTTTCTGAAAAGAAGGAATTTCTGGATAAGCTGTGGGTGGAAGGGAAAGATTTCTGTATAGTGGAAGTCAGAAACGATGCGCCTTTCCTCAACCAGGACTATAACCAGACCATCTATTACTGGATTGAGCGCGGACAGCCCATGGAAGGGCTTCCCTGCTAT
>Ga0224740_10588_pt1 | contig 10142 bp, 10 predicted proteins | sample LIM_E_Water_Bulk_FD_161634 | JGI IMG/M metagenome (GOLD analysis project Ga0224740, IMG submission 161634) | Enriched cells from gastrointestinal tract of the lab mouse from Pacific Northwest National Laboratory (PNNL), Richland, Washington... | ecosystem: Host-associated > Mammals > Digestive...
TGCATCAATACAGGCACAACTCATCCGATTTATAAGAAGTCCCGGGTTTACCCGGGACTTCTGTTTATGGTTCATCCGGGTATGGATTGTCTATGATTCCCTCTTGCGGGTTGGGTTCCCGGAACTTCACGGCCAGTTTGCACGCATTGAGCCTGTAATTGTCGAACTGCGTGCAATTGCAATAAATAAGGTAGAAGTATCTGTTCAGATCGTCGACGAACAAGTTTATATCCCCGCCATATAGTTCCTTTACGAATGCGGCATAATTTCGTTTGAATTCTGCTTCGTTCTCTCCTTGAATTAAGAACGTGAGTGTGACGTCGCGTTCTTTGATGCGGGGAAATAAGGACCCGCCATTGCTTGGTGACAGAACATCGGTCCCATCCTTGAGCGGGTCTTCATTTTCGACAAAATCTTTCAGCGGCGCCGGGGTCATCAAGGCGGAATACGCTCCTGCAAGGAGGGTCACTCCCATCGTCGAGAGTAATTTGCCGTTTATGCTGACCAAATCGTTTCTCATAGTTTACAAATTATCAAGTTTACGGTTCATGGAGGTTAGCGTGTCATTCATGGCGGGCAATACTTGGGTATACCCCCGGATGTCGGCGACGTCACCCCGTAGCTGAATCATGATATCGCGGATATTGATGGTCTCATAGAGTTGCTGGGTGCCGTTGGCTGTAAGCATCAATACGTAGTCGCGAATGTCTGTCACCTTGCTTTGAATGGTGGTAAATCTGCCGTTCAGTTCGGTACCTGTTTCCTGCGACATGGCTTGGAACCCGCGTGCAGACGAGGATTGAGCACCGGCAGAATCATCCCCAAATATGTCAAATCCATTTTCTTTGGCAGCTTTTTCAAAAGCGTCTAATAGGGCAAATATATTATCTTGTGCAGCCAAAGCCTCATTGGTTAAATCCTTCATAATATCAGCAAACTTGGCAAATCTGGCTTCGTCCGTCAAATTCTCCGCCATGACCCCTTCTAACTGCTTTTGGGCTTTTTCAAATATGGGAGTAAGGAACGTCGATAGTATCATTTGTTTCGCAAGTTTTTTCAGCATGTCAGAAATACTGTCTGAAAATGCCTTGGCTGCATCTGTTCCATTTGCGAAAGCATCTACAAGAGCATCCGTCATTGTACCTCCCAAATCTCCGAATAAATCGGAAAGGTAATCGCGGACAGCGTCAAGCGCCTCTTCGTATAACTCCCAATTATCTATCAGACCGTCGATTAAATCCCGGTTTTGTTCTGATATTTTGTTATATAAATCGGAGCCTTGGAACTCTTTCAACGCTTCCATATCCAATTGCCCGTCCGTGAATAGTTGAGGCAATAAATTTCCCAAGGAATCGTATTTAGCGCTCCGGAACCATGTGGAATGTCTGGTTTGCACCTGCATGTTCGCAATGGATTCTGCTGCCGAATCCCACGATTTGGGCATACGATACAAATTGCCCATTCCTGTTTGCTGGCTTTCATCGGCAAATCTTGAATCTCCGATAACCTCTTCCCCTCGCTGGCGGATATTTTCTAATCCTTGATTATATCGGTCCAATGCCTCTGTAGCCACTTTCATATTGCTGATGGCATTGTCGTAGGCGTTATCTCCGAATATGGTCCCTTCAAAACTATTGATTGCGGCTTCTCTTTTCAGCCGTATGATTTCGTCATTTAATTCGGCAAATGCTTGGCGGGTTTTGGCGACAGGGTCTTCCCTGTTGAGGAGTGAAAACACGGCTTGCATTATCTGAAATGCTACTGATATAGCCGCAAGAATAACGCTGGCCTTTTCCATTGAAGTCATCGCTGCACCGGCAGCAGATGATGCCGAGGTTACTCCTTGAATTGTTGTGATGAGATTCTTGGCAGCGCTTGCGAGTGTCGCAATGAATGTGACAACTTGTCCAAGTCCTTCGTCGAATTCCTCTAATGCGCCTGCTGCTTCGCGAGCTGTCGATGATATTTCGTTTAGCAGCTGGGCTCCTTTTGTCCAGTTGTTGTCTGTTACCGCTTCTTTTGCGTCTTTGGTTTGGCTTTCCAGCAAAGCAATCTTTGCGTTAAGGCTATTGATCGTTTGCAAATACGCTTTGGCTTCCGGTGTATCGGAAGAGCCGAGGGAATCGAACGCATTCTGCGCTTCTTCCAATTGCTTCCTGGCTTCGCGTGTTAATCGTTCGAGTTCTTCGAGTGTTTTGGCTGCAAGTCCTTGTGCCCACTCCGACATGGTGACCTCCCATGTTGCCAGTTCGGCGTCCCGTTCAGTCTCGAACGATTTTTTTTCACCTTCGGTTTTTGCTTCGGAAATCAGTTTGTCGTATTTGTCTTTTGTTGCTTGGAATTTTTCGCGGAAAGTGCCGTATTTGAGCAAATATTCATTCCAGTCGTTTTCTTCTTGCTCCTTTTTTCTATTGACCTTATTTGTATATTTATCTTCAATTTCAATCCTTTGGGCCGCAGCTGTATCCGATGTATTCTTTATGCGTTCCGCATATTCCTTTTCTCTGTCATCCGATAGAGCTGTGGCTGTTTTTTCTCCGGATAATCCTTGCGCATTATTATAGGCTTCAAGCTCCTTTTCCCGTTCTTGAAGAATAGCGTCAATCTTTTTTTGGGTGTTCAAGTCAAGTTGTTCCAGCTCTTTTTCTTGCCCCTCATTCATCGAGTCGATCTGAGACTGCCATAGTGCCAACTCTCCGGAAGCAATAATTTCTGCCAACTTCTTCTGCGCATCTGCCTGGGCCTGGGCCCGCTTTTCTGCTGCCTGTTGAGCCTTTTGGGCGGCTTCATCGTCAGCTGTAGTTGTGATACCGGCATCTCTCAGCCTGCTGCGCGCAGCTTCGTTGAATTTATAACCAGTAACGGAAGCTTGAGAGCCCTCTTTTTCTGCGACTTTTGCCTGTTCCTCTAAATCTTCAATAACACTGTTCAGAAATTCTTTTACTATTTCTTTTTTCCTTTCGGAAAGTTTGTCCGATACAATTTTCCTGACTCCCGGGTCGGAAATATGCGGCAGGGCCGCATAAAGCCTTTTTACCTTTTTATCTCTCTTAATCTTTTTGTTGAGTTCATCCCTTTGCTTATCGTCCAGTACATTCAATCCTCCCGATTGAACAATTTTGGTATAGCCGCTTTCTTCTAATTCTTTCTGCGTATCTCTTACATTTTCTGCTTCCAGCATCTTTTTGAAGGCTTCCTTATACTTTTCGGCCGCAACTTCCATCGTTGCGGTGGCGCGGGCCCGGGCGTCGACAGAAGCGACAAACGCTTCGGAATTGTTGATGAACAGATTGTCGGCATCGTTCACATTGTTGAGCTTAACTCCCAACTCCTTGAACACGTCGGTATTTTCCTTGATGAACTTCTTTTTAGCCGACAAAGAATCGCCTAAATCGTTATACTTCTGTTTCAGAGCCTCGAACTTGGTGATAGTGCCGCTGGCATTTGACCCTACAGACGATGCATAGCTCTCGAACGCTTCGCGTTGCTTCTTGGCCGATTCCTCGGCGGCATTCTTGGCTTCGTGGTACTTGTCGACTTGTTGGGAGATCCAACCGATGAGGAGGGTTATAGCGGTACCGACACCCATTGTGAGGGCTCCATTCAAGGCTATCGCAGCAATTCGTGCGGTATTTGCGCCGATGCCTACACGAATCAGACCGGTAGCTACCTGCTTGTTGGCCGCTGTCCACAATTCTGTGACTTTCGAGAGTGTGGTCATACGGGCAGCCGAGGTCGCATGTAAGGTATTCGAGACTTGCATCATGCCCGAGACGATGCTCATGGCGGATTGTAAGCGGGTTTGAATTTTCACCAACTTCTCGGAATTGATAGACGCCAATCCAAGGATGCCTTGATAGGCTGAAAAACCTCCTATGACGCCTTGCAGCGCAGATTGAATGCCTGCCCATTGGGCCGCACCCGTTGAAAGGGCGTTTTGCTCGAACTGAACCTTGCGGTATGCGGTGCCTAAAAGGCCGAGTTCATTTTGCAACTCTTTGTATCGTGCGGAATTCTTTTGTCCGGCCATGTCCAGCTGTGCCATTTCGTTGCGAATATTCGTCATTTGGGCCGGAATGGCAACGTAGGTCGTTTCAGCATCCTTCTGAGCGCTTTGGTAAGCCTTGAACTCCGTTTGGGCCATCTTAAGCACTTTTTGGTTTTGTGCCAGTTCTTGATTGTATTCCTGAAGTCTCTGCTTGTTGAATTCAAGAAGCCCCAACTCTTCGTTGAGTGCTGAGTTAATTTTGTCAATCTCCTTCTGAACAGCCTTTTTGGTGGCGTTGGCCGGTGCTGTCGAAAGAGTTTCTTGCACCTCGGCTGCTTGTGCTTTGAGCTGCTGAATCCATTCTTTATTTGCGCCGATTTCAGATTGGGCTCGCTTGACGGCATCTTTGGCTGCGTTTACCCTTGTTTGAAGGGCGTCGAAAACAGCTTTCGTGGCGTTTATATCCCCGGCTATACTCGTCGCGGCCATCTTTGCGGCTTCCCGTAATTCTTCGAGTTTCTTTGCGGCGTCCGAAATGTCGGGACCTGCCGTTAAATCTATTCCTGCCATATATTTATGCTCCAGCTAACCGTTTTAACATATTCATTGCTCCGGGTCTGCCCAAGTCGATAGTATTCGGCATCCCAAGCTCCTTTTTATCCTCGTCCTTGCTTTTATAGTCGATGCGGAGTGCGTCGGCCATCATCAGTTGGACATTGGCCCATGATACACCCCAAAGAATGTAGTCGAGCGTCCACTTGTACCGCTCGGCAATCGTATCTACCTGTCCCCAAATACTGCGTCCTCCATAGGTGCTATCCGTTCCGCTGCGGTCGGTTGGGAAATTGTTACCCGCAGCGTTCTTACCGAGCGGATAGCTGACAAAAAATCCGCGTAGTATGATTGAAAGATAATGATGTAGAGCAGGTTGGAATAGGCTTGCGTGTCCATGGACGGGGACCAGAGCAGTTCGTCGGCACGTGTTTCCAGCTGTTCGTCTACTTCTTGTTTGGTCCGAAGCGTGGCCAATGCGATTATTTCGGCTACTTTCCGCGGTTTATCGGCGCATACCTGCCACATCTTCTGTACGACGTCGGATTCTTTGTCCATCAGCGTTAGATCAAGGTCAATCAGCCGTTGGCTTATCATTGCCAGGCGCCCCAGTTGGAACGGATACATGAACAATGTCTTTTGTGTGCCGTCCATGGTTTCGATGTTGAATGATTCGGGCTGCTCAAGTAATGTGCTCAGCGCCCGCTTGTCAGGCTTGTTCATTTTGTTTGTTGCTATGGTATTGATTTGTTCCCGCCCCGGTCTCGCTCCGGGATGCAAGTCGTAAGCTTTCTGCGGGATGGAAATTCAAATTACGAGGTCGATATGAAACCGTTTAGGCTTCGGGCTCGGTTCCGGCCTCCTCGAACGTCGGCGTCGGGATGGGCCACCAGGCCTTGCCGCCCTGCGTAGGTGCAAGGACGTCTGCCGTCACCGCAATCTGAAGCGGGTCGCTGGTGTTCAGACCACCGCTGAGCGTTGCTGTGAATTTGAGACGTGCGAATGCGATGCTTGCATCGGTTTTCGAGACGAAAACGAATGCCTTCTCGCCTTCGTACAGCTTGCCCGTGTCCGGTTCCGTAGTCCCGAAGTAAAACGCCAGCGTTTCGTCGTCGAAGTCAACGATATTCCACGTGACTTCTTTCGATCCGGAGGTCGGGTCGCGCAGAGACACGAACGGATCGGCTTCGCCTTCCCGGTGCCATTTGTTGCTGTTGGGGTTCGAGAAGTTGAACGTGATACCTCCGTTGAGCGGCTGGGCCGTTCTTTTGAATTTCGCGATAAGCGCAGCGGCGCTCTCATCGGTTACTCCTTTGGACAAGGGAGCACCGACATATACGGCCTCCAGTCCTACAAATTGTTTGCTTGCCATAGTGTTTGATACTTTTGGAATTAGGTTTTGATATTTGAAAAAGTGCAGGGGATTTTCTCCTCTGTGTTGAGAGTTTCACCGTTCACGTCAAAAAAGTTTCGGGTTAGTTCCGACAACAAATGGCTGTCGGAATGGCGTTACTTCTTTGCATTTTTGAACGACGGGGTACAGATATTCATGTTCACTGCCGCGGTGGGGTTTCTTTGGACGTGATGTTGCGTTTCCTGAAACCTCCTCCTGTAGTGCTGCTATCGTTGGAAAAAACTTCAAGTGTGAGCGTCATGTCCTGAACGATAGTGAGCTTGGAGACGATTTTTGGGGGAATTCCGAATTCGGTTGCTTTCGATGCGATGTCGGCAGTTCTTTGCGCGGCATGTCGGGATTGTTGTGTCGCGGCAGCCTGTTTCTTGCGAATTTTCTTCAGCAAGTCGGTTTTGAATGCCTCGGCGTCGAAAGTCTTGTCGGGTTCGTTTTTATTGTCTTGTCCGCCCCCGTTGGCAGGTGGCGTCTCAGCCCCTGCTTTCAGTTCGTCATACTGCCTTTTCAGTGTGTTGTACTCGGTACGTGCACGGTCTGCGTCGGCTTGAAAAACTTTGAGGATTTCTTCGACCCCGTTGACTGCGGTTTCGAGCTGCGATTCATCGGTGACGGTTTTTGCCAAAACGGCGGCCATTCCGTCGAGAGCCTTCAGTCCGAACCCCAAGTTTGCATACTTGGTTTTCAGTGCTGCGAGAATTTTCTCTTTCATGTTTTTTCGTACTATATAATTTGGAATGTATCATTACATCCGCAATAAAAAGGTCTGCCCGCTTACGCAGACAGACCGCGACCCAACTTGTAACAATGTGTTATTCCGTTCTGTGTCAGGTGTGGCTTGCGTCTCTACAAGCGTCTGTCGCAAAGGTCAGCACGTTTGGCACATTATCCAAATTTTCGGTGTTAAAATATGTACTTTCACATTTGCGCTTTATCGAAAGAATCGTTTTGTACAACTCTTGACGGGTGTAGCCGACAGTGATTTTCGATTCGTCGCGTTTGCCGCCGCGGCGCTTGGATTTGGGTGTATTGTTCTGATTCATAATAAAATGTATTTTTGCAGCGTCGCAAAAAATGGCTGTCTGCTTATGCAGACAGCCACCAACAAATAGCTTATGAAACATCTGTATGTTTCGTCCGTCGTCCTATGTTCGGTGACCTGTCTCATCACAGGTTTACGATGCAAAGATTTCGACGGGAACGTGACTTATCAAGAAAAAACAGCTTTTTTTGCCGAGAGTAGAAATAAAGAAGCCGGGAAAAATCCCGGCTTCTTTATAGGTCTACCCCTGCATGAGGCTGAGGCAAAGATGACTTATTCCTGGTTTCTTTTAGCTTTCCTTTGGGCTTTCTTTGCATCCTTATACATCATTTCAATAGCATAACGGGTGTCGTCACCATACTTTTCATCGAATTCTTTTTCTGGGATGTGTTGCTTTTCCGCTATATCGAAATATAAGTCGCCATCTGTTGGCGTCCATTCTATAAATCGCATTTTATTTGCAATCAGATAATCTACGGTCTGTTGTGTGATTTCTGCCTTTTGGGTATCCAGATACTCGATAGGATAGATATTCTTTCCTTGAGCGGCAGAAATATTAATGTCAGAGGGAATAGTCGGCATCGTTTCAAAATGAACAGCGACGCCTGAAGCATACCAATATCCTCTGCTGTATTTACTGCCGGGTGTATAGTGCGATGAATAGCCGATTATTCCGTTGGCTCCTTTCTGTTTGGCTGCAACAACCACTTTGTCGAGGACTTGTTGCGGATCAAGTGACGCAGTATTGAAATCACCCGAATCGAATGCTTGAATTGCAATATCGCCCATTGCAACATAGGGTGAACCTGCATAGTCTGTAATGGAAGACACGAATATACCGCTATTGGCATATCTTATGAAATCCGTGTAGTATAATGTATCATATGCAGGATACGAGCAACCGGTCAGCGTAGCGGCGAGGGCCGCGAAAAGCAGTAGTTTTTTTCATTCAGGTTATTTTTGAAGTTCTTTAATTCGGAATGCAGCCGCGCTCAAAGTAGCTTGCCATTCAAAGCTATCTGTTTTTGATTGGATATTTTAACGGATACCCATGTCTTCTAATGTGTTTCCGTGTTTGCGAGACAATAAGAGTTATTATTACTTGAATATCGCTTCTTCAAATTTTATTTGAAGCTGTTTTTGCTCTTTTGGATTAATTTTTTTACTTTTAATACTACTTTGCTTTCCTAATGGAATTAGCCGACATGGCTTTGCTTTGAGGACGTTCCGGTCATATTCTCAATGACTGATATCAAACGGCTGTTCTGTTCCAGCAATTCATTGAATTGGTTGTTCCGCTGTTCCAATTCATCGAAAAATTTTTGGGTCATATCATTTTTTATTTGGTTGGTATTGTCCTTTCCGGTCAGCATCTCCCCATCGCCGGTTATCAGCCAATGTGCCGAGAATTGCGGGTATGTAGATAATATCTTATTCAACTTGTCTGCGCCTATTCCATCGTTTATCGATGCGAAATAACTTTCGGAGAATCCGCATTCCCTCGAAAAGGTCCTGCCTGATATTCCTAACTCTTTGATTATTAAATCAAGTCTCTCTTTTACTCCGATTTTGATTATTTTTTTATTCATATGATATTGTTATGAATAATAAATTGTCTATATTTGCATCATCAAACCAATGGCAGCAATAAAGTTAAAGCCCATTTTAAGGTGAAACAATGTAAAGATATGCAAAAAATGGGGTAAAAGCCAAATGAATGGAGGTTAAAATAACATCAAACAGATATGACAGACAAACAGATTCAAGCAAATGCTTTTCGGAAAGGGCTGAACCAGGCCGATAAATTGCCCGGGCGTATCGGCATTAAGCTCCGCGAGGATTTACGCAGAGGGTTGGGCGGTCTTTCGCCGCAGGCATTGTGGTATCGGGCCGACGGCAACGTGATTCATACCGAATTCGAGCGCTGCGGTATCGAAAGAGTTTTCAGGGATTACGGCATTTCTAATCCTTGGGGGCTGGGGTAATAATGTTATCATGTCCAGAAACTGACTGATTTAACGAGGAAGACGAGTGGAATACGAAATAATCAGGTCCAATTACGGCCAGCGGTGGTGCATATTCCGCGCGTCGGAGCGGTGCCGAGGGCCGACGAACAAGAACGCGAATGCACTTTGGCAGATGTGCTTGTAACATCGCGTTCAACTGCTAACCACCGAACAATGACACGCATGGAAGAGTTCGGCAACGCTGGGGGTAGCAAGCGGTGCGATAATTTGCTGACGTTGGTTGCGAAAAGGAAAGAATAAGGTTATAATGGCAAGGCCCAGGAAACAAGGATTGGATTATTTCCCTTTGAATACGGATTTTTTCGAGGACGATAAGATCGTACCTGTGACGGGCGAATTCGGATTGAAAGGCGAAATTGTAGCCATCAAACTGCTCTGTGCGATATATCGTAAGGGATATTTCATAGAGTGGAATGTGCGGTTGCGCTTGAAGTTCTTGCGTGATCTTCCGGGGATAAGCGCCGCCCTTCTGGATATGATTATTTCCCGCTTGGTTCAGTGGGGTTTCTTTGATGAAACGCTGTTTAACACGGCCGGAATCTTAACCAGCAGAGGGATTCAGCGACGTTATTTCGAGATCACGAGTCGGAGACTTATAGACCATGAGTTGCCTCATTTATTGGTTTCTGTCAGCAGAAACTCGGTTAATGGCAGCAGAAAACCACGTTCAGCGGCAGTTTCTGCATGCAGTAATACCACAAAGGAAACAAAAGATAATATATCTATATTATCCTCTATTTCTTCTTCACCACCACGCGCGTATGAGGGGGAAAACGATGATGCCTGGGATGCGACGCTTAGTAAGTTTATCTCAGAAAAAGAAAAAAGCTGCGCGGAAAAAGAAAAAGAGCCGGCCAGACTTTCAGCCAACGCTGTCGAGTATATCCGCATCGACCAGGTAGCGGAATACCTCAAAAGTGATCCGTACTGGCTCGAGGTTCTTTGTGTGAACCGGCATCTCAGAATGGATTATGTGTTGTCCAAGATCGACGAATTCGCTGTCGAGTTGCTGCAGCGAGGCGATACCGAAAAAGACAAGCGGGATTGCAGGCGGCATTTCAACAATTGGTTGCGTAAAAACAGAAATTCCAATGAAGTATCCTCAGCACATAGGGCAAGTAATGG
>Ga0224740_10589_pt1 | contig 10127 bp, 7 predicted proteins | sample LIM_E_Water_Bulk_FD_161634 | JGI IMG/M metagenome (GOLD analysis project Ga0224740, IMG submission 161634) | Enriched cells from gastrointestinal tract of the lab mouse from Pacific Northwest National Laboratory (PNNL), Richland, Washington... | ecosystem: Host-associated > Mammals > Digestive...
GGGATTTCCTCAGGCTGGACAAGGAAAAGGTGATGGAATATGATTTCCTCGGAAATCAATTCCGGCTCGTGTTCTATGTGGATGGAAGCAGGCTCCATGGGGGCAGGAATTATGGCAGTATTCATTTGACAAATTCCTACCTGGATATTACGATCCCGGTAACGGTTGTCTGCAGTGTGCACAGGCAGCGTCTGCATGCTGCCCGTAAGGAGAAAAAGAAGCTGCTGACAGAACTGATGGAATGCTATTGTTCTTTTAGAGGAAAGAAGATAAGCAGCAGGGTATGGATGGGCGAAACGGAAAAGCTGGTGGAAAGGCTGGCAGCGCTGGATACGAAGGATATACAGACCGGCCTGTTCCGGGCACAGCTTTTGATTACCCAGGGGCGGTTTAATGAAGTGAAGTGGCAGATGGAGCGGTTGAAAACGGCTATCGACGAGGGGGAATACAAGCCTGAGGTATGGTGCTATTATTTGTACCTGACTACCCTTTATAATGAAGATGAAGACTATGTGGAAGGGGTTTCGGAAAGGATAGGCCAGATATATAATGCTAACAGGGATAACTGGCGGATAGCGTGGCTGATGCTGTATTTGCGGGAGGAATATGTAAACAGCCCGGCCAGGCGGTGGGAACTTTTAGAGGAACAGTTTATGAAAGGCTGTTCCAGCCCTATTTTATATATGGAAGCCTGGCATTTGCTGGAAATCAACCCTACCCTATTGATGGGGATAGGCAGGTTTGAGACGCAGGTTCTGAATTTTGCAGCCAGGAGGAAGTTGATTTCCCAGGACCTTTTTGCCCAGGTACGATATCATGCGCAGAAGATGAAGGGGTATTCGGAGAGGATTTTCTTCATTTTGAAAGATTATTATGAGGAATTTCCCGATGACGAAACGCTGCAGGCGATTTGCGCCCTTTTGATAAAAGGGAATAAGACGGACAGCGTTTATTTTCCTTGGTACAGTTTAGGGGTGGAGCAGGAACTTCGCATTACGAAATTGTATGAATATTACATGATGGCTCTGCCGGAGGGCTACATGGGAGAAATCCCGAAAGCGGTATTGATGTATTTTGCATATCAGAGTGGGATGGATTATCGGAAAACAGCATTTCTCTATGCTTATATTTACAGAAAAAGAACGGAAGCCCCGGAATACTATATCAAATTTTGCAGCCAGATGGAGGAGTTTGTGGTAAGGCAGCTGTCAAAGGGCAGGATAAATAAAGATCTGGCTTATTTATACCGCCATATTATCACCCCGGAACTGCTGAACGAAGAAAGGGCAGGCATACTTGTGACGCTGCTGTTTACCCATATGGTGTATACGGACAATAAGAAGATGCGCCATGTGGTGGTGGAATATGCTTTTGGCGGCCAGGAATACAAATATCCTATGAGCGATGGGCAGGGGGCTGTTCCGTTGTATGGGGATGAGTATAAGATGTTCCTGGAGGACGGGGAGGGAAACCGGTATAGCGCCAGCATAGTATACAGGCTGGAACGGATGATGAGGCCGGAAAAGCTTTTGCAGATGGCCATGCCTTATGTGACGGAACATGCGGGGTTGGATATTTATTTATGTGAAAGCAATAAATCCTTTTTGGAAATTACTTATGCAAATGTGGATAAATTCCGCCGCATTGCATTTTCTCCCTCTATGGACAGAAGGAGGAGGAACGAGGTTATCCTGAAATTAATCCATTATTATTATGAACAGGATGATTTGGCGGAATTGGAAGATTATCTCAAAAGGCTGGAGCCGGAGGGGATGACCTACAGGGAGCGGGGCGAGGCCATACGTTTTATGGTAATCAGGGGAATGCACGATAAGGCCTTTCAATGGGTAAAACGTTTCGGCGTTTCCGGAGTAGATGTCAAAACGGTTATGCGCATGTGCAGCCGGCTTTTATCGAGGGATGGGTTTATGGAAAATAAATATATGACCCACATGGTATATTATGCTTTTCATAAAGGCAAGTATGACAGCAACCTCATTATTTATCTGGTGCATTTCTACCGGGGCATGCTTTGGCAGCTGGAAGAAATATGGAAAGCAGCCGTTTCCTTTGAAGTGGAAACCTATGAAATATGTGAGCGTATTTTGGTGCAGACGATGTTTTCCGGCGCCTATATAGGGGAACGTACCGAAATTTTCAAAACCTATGTATCGGGAGGGGCAAAGCCGGAGGTGGAGACTGCTTTCCTGACGCAGTGTGCATATGATTATTTTATAAAGGAAAAACCCATGGATGTTTTCCTGTTTATGGATGCGGCGCGCGTATATGAAAGGGGGGAAAGGCTGCACAGAGTATGCAAACTGGCTTTTTTAAAATATTTTTCGGAGCATAAAGAGGAAATGACACCAAAGGCGGAGCGGGCTGCGGGGCTTTTCCTGACAGATTCGCTGGAGGATGGCATTTATTTTGCCTTTTTTAAGGAATATGGGGGGAAAATTCCGGCAGTAGAAACGCTTGCGGATAAAACCATTATAGAATATAGGACGAAACCGGGCAGCCGGGTGGTCATCCACTATATGATTGAGCGCGGCAAATATACGGAAGATGATTACCGGCAGGAAGAAATGCGGGATATGTACGGCGGTATTTATGTGAAAGCTTTTATTCTCTTTTTCGGGGAAAAACTTCAGTATTATATTACGGAAGAACTGGATGAGGAAAAACAGTTTACCCAGAGCGCTTCTGTGAGCCGGGGGGAGGTTCTGTATGGGAGGGAAGAAAACCGTTTTGAGCTGATTAATGATATTGCAGCGGCAGGGGCACTCCATGATTATGATACGTTGGACTGGCTTTTGGAGAGTTATTATAAGAAGGAATATATGGTTTCTAAGGTATTCCGGCTTTTGAAGGATTGAGGTGTGAGAGATGCTGCTGGAAAAAAAAGATGGAATGAGGAAAAGGAAAAAGGGCGGGATTGTAGTCGGATATGATATGAACGATGAATACGCCCAGATTAGTTATTGCTTTTCGGATAAAGAAGAGATAGAGACGCTGGCAGTGGTGGCCGGCACGAAACAGTATAGCATTCCTATGGTCCTTTGCCGGAAAAAGGAGACGAATCAATGGCTGTTTGGGAAAGAAGCAGTAAAGTGTGCGAAAGAGGGCGGGGGCTTTCCCGTGGAAAAGCTGGTAAGTCTGGCCAGGGGCACAGAGCCGGTGGATGTAGGGGGCGAAAGCTTTGACCCAGTGGCGCTGCTGGCACTTTTTATCAAAAGAAGCCTGTCGTTGATGAACCTGATTGCCCCGGTGGAATGGCTGGATGGGATGATGCTTACCGTGGACTGTCTGGATGGGAGAATGGTGGAGGTGCTTGCGCGGATAGCCGTTAACCTGAATTTGAAGACAGACAGGATTTTTTTCCAGAGCCATGTGGAAAGCTATTATCATTATATGCTGCACCAGCCGGAGGAACTGTGGAGCCATGAAGTGTTGCTGTGCGATTATGATAATGAGCGGCTGAAGGTCTATGGGTTTGAAGTAAATAAAAGGGCGATACCTATGGTGGCGATGATTTCCATCGATGAGTACGGGGAGATGATACGGAATGCCGCAGGGATGGATGGAACGGATACAGGAGCCGGAACGGAAAAAAGCCAAAGATATGGGAAGGGGAGCCTGGAACGAGACGGAAAAAAAGCGGCTGGATGAAATTTTTCTGGGGATTGCAGAAAAAAAATGTGGCGGAAAGGAAGTTTCTTGTGTATATTTGATTGGGGATGGTTACAAAGACGGATGGGCATCCCGTTCCTTGCGTTATCTGTGCAGGGGGAGGAGAGTATTTCAGGGAAATAATCTTTACAGCAAAGGGGCCTGCTATGGAATCAGGGAAAAAATAGGATTGGAAGAGAAGAAGGAATATGTCTTTCTTGGATTGGACAAGCTGAAAGCCAATGTGGGCATGCATGTGCTGCGGAAAGGGAAGGAATCCTATTTTGCCATAATGGATGCGGGAACCAATTGGTTTGAAACGAAAAAGGAATTCGACCTCATCCTGGAAGATGGGGATGGGATATCTTTTCTGTTTACGCCATTGGACCAAAAGGTGCCAAAGGAAGTGAATATGATTTTGGAAGGGCTGAAAGCACGCCCTGGCTGGACCACCAGGCTTAGAGTAACGGCTGAGATGATTTCGGAGCAGCAGCTTCGCCTTATGGTAAAGGATATGGGGTTTGGGGAACTCTTCCCGGCATCCGGGGGGGAATGGAATAAGGTGTTTGAGATATAGGCGGCAGCAGAAAGGAGAAAGCGTTGGGCAGAGTATTGCTTTGTGTAGGGAAATATGCGGATAAGCCTTATTTTTTGGAGAGGCTGTATGTGAATGTGTATTCGGCGGAAGAATTGTGTTATTGCCTGATGCAGAATGCCTTTCTTATCGGAAAGGAAATTGTGGATGAAGGGCTGGCAGAGTGGCTGGAAACGGAGTGCGGGCAAATAGAATTGGCGGCCGGCCTGCGGGAGATGATGAAGGCAGGGTGCGGTGCAGCGGGCTTTGCAGGGAAGATTCTGGATGATATAGGCTATGGAAGCAGAGAAGAAATCGAAAAGGCCAAGAGAGAACTGGAGAAGGAAGCGGATTTAAGCATACACGAAAAGCGGATGGTGAAAGCGGACTATTTAACGGAAAACAGGAAGTATATGTCCGCCATAAAATGTTATGACAGCGTGTTAGCGGAACTTCCCGATGGGGAACGGGCATTGCGGGGAAGGGCATTGCATAACAGAGGGGCAGCCTATGCGGGGCTTTACCGGTTCAGGGATGCGGCGGACAGTTTCCGTCAGGCTTACGAATGGGGGAAAAGGGAGGAGTCCTATATCAGTTTTCTGGCAGCGAACAGGATGTTTATGGAAGAAAGGGAATACGTGAATTTTATTGCGCTGCAGCCCCGGGGTTATGAGCAGACGTTTACGGTGGAGAAGCGGATGGAAGATGCGGCCGGGGAGTTTGAGGGAACGGAAGAAAGCAGGATGCTGTTTACCTTGAAAGTGTGTAAAGAGGAGGATAATTCAGTTTCTTATTATGAAGAGGTGGAACGGATTACGGATGATTTGAAAGAACAATACCGGCAGATGGCGGAAAGGTGTGGTTATTATATATGAAGTTATTTAAAAAGTGGAAGTTGTGGAAGAAATTTTTCCGTCCGGATTATGATGAGATGCCGGAGGAAACGGAGTATGACGAAGAGGACTGGAAAAAGATTGATTTTGATAAAAAGGAACTCAATATCCATGACAGGGAGCAGCGGAGGGAATATGTACAAAGCTGTCTGGAACAGATACAGGAAGCTTCCGAGGAATTGGAAAGACTTAATTTTGAGTACGGGAAAGTCACTTCCTATCTGAAGGATATCGAGGAAATAGAGGCTTTGCCAGAGCTGGAACGGGAGGAACTCAATGCCAGTGCGCAGAAAATCCAGGAACTGGAGAACCGCAGGGGCGTATATCTGGAAAAGAAAAACCGTATGAGCGACGAGAAGTACCACCAGATGGAGCGTATGGAGGAAGATGCGGCGGAGGGCTGCCGCAAACTGCGGGAAGCGGAGGAATACCAGGTGCTGATTCGAAAGGATTTATCCCGTCTGGATGGGGAAAAGCATGCGTATCATTACCGCAAGGATGATTTAAAGAGGACGATTGCCGATGCGAAAGGGATGGCGATTGTCTGTTCGGTGGCATTAATCGTTTGTTTCGTAGTACTTTTCACGCTGCGCTATGTGCTGGAGATGGATACCCAGTTAGGGTTTTTGCTGACTACCGGGTTGGCTGCATTTGCCATAATTATGCTTTATTTTAAGTATACGGAGTCGGTAAAAGAGCTTAAGCGGGTGGAAAACGGGATTAACCGGATTATTATGCTGCAAAATAGGGTGAAAATCCGGTACGTAAACAATACGAACCTGATGGACTATTTATATATGAAATATCATGTTTCTTCCGCTAAGGAGTTTGCCAGCTGGTGGGAGAAATTCCAGGTAGAAAAAGAGGAAAGAAGGCGTTACCGGGAAGCGGAACTGGAACTGGATGAGAGCCAGCAGGAGTTTCTTGGTATATTAAAATGCTATCAGGTAAAGGACCCTGCGATCTGGCTGCATCAGACGGCAGCGCTTCTGGACGGCAAGGAAATGGTGGAAATCCGCCATGGGCTCATTATACGCAGGCAGTCTCTTCGCAAAAGGATGGACTATAACAGGGAAATGATTATAGAACGGGCGCAGGCGGAGATAAAGGCATTGGAGGAGAATTATCCCCAGTATGCGCAGGAGATTAGGGGGATGGCGGATAGGAGATAAGCGGTGGGAATATTCCCGCAGCGCAAAAGTTTCGCAATGATATTGGTTTGCTATTGGAAAGGAGAAAGCAGTAGTTATGGGTGGTTTTTTTTGGTGTGGCTTCTAAGAATGATTGTGTATTTGATTTATTTTTTGGAACGGATTATCATTCCCATTTAGGAACAAGGAGGGCCGGCATGGCGGTGTATGGGGAGAAGGGCTTCGACCGCTCCATACATAATATTGAGAATGCGCCATTCCGGACGAAATTCGATAAGGATGTGAATGAGATGGAAGGGTATATGGGGATTGGGTGTATTTCGGACTATGAGCCCCAGCCCCTTATTGTGCGTTCCCATCATGGCACTTATGCCATAGAGACGGTGGGGAAGATCAATAATACGGATAAGATTGTGGAGAAGATATTCAAATCGGGGAATGCCCATTTCCTGGAAATGAGCGGAGGGGATATCAACGCTATGGAACTGGTGGCATCTATGATCAATCAGAAGGAAAACCTGGTGGAGGGCATTTCGTATGCACAGGAATTAGTAGAGGGTTCCATGACGATTCTGGTGATGACGCCGAAGGGGATTTACGCGGCCAGGGACAAGATGGGGAGGACGCCGGTTTCTATCGGGAAAAAGGAGGATGCGTACTGTATTTCTTTTGAGAGCTTCGCTTATTTGAATCTGGGCTATGTGGAGGAAAAGGAACTGGGTCCGGGGGAAGTGGTGATTGTGACGCCGGAGGGGGTACACACGCTGGCGGCGCCGGGAACGGATATGAAGATATGTACTTTCCTTTGGGTTTACTATGGGTATCCTTCTTCCTCCTATGAGGGGATTAGCGTGGAGGAGATGCGTTATCGGTGCGGTGCCCTTCTGGCAAAGAGGGACAATGTGGAGCCCGATATTGTGGCAGGGATTCCGGATTCGGGAACGGCACATGCGATCGGTTATTCCAATGAGTCGGGGATTCCTTTTTCCAGGCCTTTTATTAAGTATACGCCTACCTGGCCGCGTTCTTTTATGCCTACGGTACAGAGCAAAAGAAACTTGATTGCTAAGATGAAGCTGATACCGGTGCATGATTTGATTCAGGGGAAGAGCCTGCTTTTAATCGATGATTCTATTGTTCGGGGCACTCAGCTGAGGGAAACGACAGAATTCCTTTATCAGAGCGGGGCGAAGGAAGTGCATATCCGCCCGGCCTGTCCGCCGCTGTTGTATGGCTGCAAGTATTTGAACTTTTCCCGTTCCACATCAGAAATGGATTTGATAGGCCGCCGTATCTTGAAGGACTTGGAAAGGGAAGGAAGGTTTACCCGTCTGGAGGCATATTCGGACCCGGAAACGGAGGAATACCAGGAGATGGTGAAGCGGATTGGGGAGCAGCTGAATTTTACTTCGCTGCGGTATCACAGGCTGGATGATATGATAGAGTCGGTGGGGATTGACAGATGTAAACTGTGTACTTATTGCTGGGATGGCAAGGAGTAGAGGAAGCATCTTTTAGCAGATAAAATAATACATAAGGGGTGAAATAGGGCTTGCCGGTGGGCAGGCTTTATTTTTTGGAAGCTTTTATATAGTGCAATTCATTTATTTTAAATATTTTGAGACATTTTTTGCAATTCCTCCGTCCAATGTATAGAATAAGGCAAGGAGGGGTATCAAAGCCTGCCGGACGAGAAAGGAGAAGGGCACAAAGGTGAAGATTTTAGTCAAACGGGCACAGAAACGGGATGCGGATGCGTTTGCGGAACTGATGCAGCTGCAGATGCAGAATATGTATAAGACGGCACATGCCATCCTTTGGAGCGATGAGGACGCAGCGGATGCCATATCGGATACAATCCTCGCATGTTGGGAAAAGATAGGGCAGCTGAAGGCGGCGGAATATTTTAGGACATGGATGACGAGGATATTAATTAATAAGTGCAATGATATTTTAAGGCAGAAGAAAAGGGAGTACCCTGTGGAGGAAGTACGGGAGTCCTTTGGGGAGTTGGAGGAATATGACAATGTAGAATGGATGGAAATGATGAATGGGTTGGATGAAAAGTACCGTCTGGTCATGATTTTATATTATGTCAATGGCCTTCCTGCAGCGGATATCAGTTCCATTTTGCATATACCTGAAAGCACGGTGAGGACAAGGCTGTCCAGAGGGCGAAAACAGATAGCACAGATTTATCATATGGGCACAGGAAAGGAGTATGGCGTCTATGACAGAAAAAAATGTAATTAATATGATGCAGCAAGATATCAGGATTCCGGATATTGTACAACGGAAGGCGGATATAGCTTTTGAGAAGATAATGGCGGAAAGCAAAGAGGCAGGGGAAGAGGACAAGGAGGGAATGAAGATGGGGAAGACAGCAGCGAAAACGGGAACGGTGAAAGCGGAAAATAGAAGACGGAAGACGGAAAAATGGGAAGGAATAAAATGGGAAGGAATAAAAGGGGAAGAGAACGGAAGAAAAAGCGCAATAAAGAAAGGGGTAAAAGGGAAGAACCCTAAAACGAGGGGGTCAGGAAAGAGAAAATGGAAAACGATGTGGGTGGCGGTGGCCGCGGCGGTTCTTGTATTGGGAACAACGGTATGCGCAGCATATATGCGTTGGACCAAAGGGCTGGAAAGGCAATTTGAGGCAACGGAGGAAGAGAAGGTATTTTTGGAGGAGCAGGAAATTGCAGCGCCGGCAAGCGGCAGCGCCACAGTAGGAAATGTGACGGTAACGGCACAGCAAAGTATTGTGGATAAACAGTTTGCCCATCTGTCCTTCCGCGTAGAAGGGTACAGTCTGGATGAGGGGGAAGAGCCTGGCTTTGAATATACTTCCATTGATATAAACGGGAAAAGCGTTTCCTGGAATGGGAGATTTTATAATGGGATAGAGCAGGGGGAAGACGGGAAATCCTATTATGCGGACGGTTCTGAGGTAGAAGAAACCCCGGATGGGGCAAGAATAGAACGGTTTGTGGATGAAAACGGGAATATGGAATTTATGGTGGATTTGCTTTCCAGTGGAGATGGGGAGGATTTTATAGGGAAAACTTTGCAAGGGCTTCCCAGCCAGTCAACATCTCCTTTCACCAGCCATTCCAGATGCCCCTTTTCATGGGATAATATTCCTGCCTTTAAATCCACAGAAGCAATCAATTCCAGAGAAGGGCGTAAATAATCTTTATAAACCTGCGCCCCGCTAATCCCTTCCTTGGTAAGCACCAGAAGTTCCGTTACCCTCCTAAGCACGCTTACTTCATAACAGTTCCGATACCTTCACTGTTACATGCATCCGGCCATTGAAAATCTCTTTCCCTTATTTTAACCAAATCTGCATGCTTTAGCAACCCCTGCTTTCCCTTTAAACAAACAGTCTCTGACTTACAAAGCGATTGGATGGTTTTGTACGGAAATTTTGGTGGCTTTTACCCGTTTTTCCTACTCCACCTGCACAATGTACAGATTTTCCTCCGATAAATCCACATCTTGCTCCGGATAAGATTTTATAAACAGCAGCGCATCCACCTGGGATGTATCAATAATCCGGTTCGTACTGATGACAGACCGGTAAATCTCTTTCTCCAAATCCTCCCATCCTGACTTTCCGCCGCCAAAAAGCCCTGTGAGATATGTGCCATCCTTTAAGCGCACGCCGCTTATCATCGGCGGCTCGTCATAGTCCTTTGCCATATAGGCATTCCCATCCTGATCCACTGCCGGCATCTCTATCTCTTCTGCTGCAAACTGATATGTCACTGCTATGGAAATCGGTGAAATTTCCGCATAGGTAACCGTAGCCCCGCTGTCTCCCAGTTCTTCCGAAAGCGT
>Ga0224740_10590_pt1 | contig 10117 bp, 8 predicted proteins | sample LIM_E_Water_Bulk_FD_161634 | JGI IMG/M metagenome (GOLD analysis project Ga0224740, IMG submission 161634) | Enriched cells from gastrointestinal tract of the lab mouse from Pacific Northwest National Laboratory (PNNL), Richland, Washington... | ecosystem: Host-associated > Mammals > Digestive...
CTGCCCGTCATCTGCCGCCGCAGCATCCGCATGGGTTCATCCGTGGACAGATTATACTCTCCCTTGACAAAACAGGACAGAACCGCGTCCTGCAGTTCATATGCCCCCGGCTGGGGTTTCCCCCGCAGGGCGGCCAGCCCCTCCGCCATGGAACAGGCACAGATCTCATCGTGGGTGGATGCACTGCCCTCTGCCCGCCGCACGGCCTTTCCCGTGGCCAGAATCATATCCAGAACCGCCCGGGCATAGGGCTGCCGCAGGTAGGGCATAGAGAGATCCTGCCCGGTTTCCTGAGAAGACGGTGCTTCCTGCACATGCTCCCATATCTCCTGGTAAAATCCGGGGAAAGGCATACCGCTGGCATAGCCGTTGAGGGCGTCCGCCGCCTCCATGGAATAGGGCATCAGGTATACCCCCTGGTCCCTGGGATTGACCAGCCTCCGGGGTAAATCCGCTTCCCCGCTGCCGCCTTCCGGCGCAGATGCCTTGCCGGACTCCTCCTCCCCCAGCCTGCGGACCAGGGCTGGTGTGTGAAAGCCTCCCGTCACCACCAGGATGCGATGAAGCGCCTCCGCCGGCTGCCCGCTCCGGGACGTTTCTGCAAGCTGCCGGGCCGTCTCCAGGATTTTCCCCGCCATATAGGCCTCTCTGGCCAGGCATCCCTCCTCCGCAAGCTGCTCCGGCGGAGTGCTCTCCCTGGCCTGACGGCAATAGGTCAGCAGATTGCCAAACCAGGTTTCCCCATCCTGCTCCAGCCCCTCCAGTTCAAAATATTTCTCCCAGAACTCGTCAAAACTCCGCAGTCCGGTCTTTTCACAGAGCTGCCGCAGATAGGCATTGCGGGAAAGCAGATAATCATCGTTATAATTGCTCTTCTCTCCCTCCCGGCGCATCCCTTTTCCCTCCTGGGAAGCGGCCAGGATATCCCCATAGGGTAAATCTATAAAGGCCACCTGCGCCCCCAGGGCATTGCCCGTCCGCAGCGCCGCCAATTCCGGTGAATAGTCCAGAAAGGGGTAGTAGCAGCGGTATTTCTCCTTTTCCTCCGACACGGCCCCCGCCGTGTCATCATAAGAGTAATACACGGCGAAGGGGGCTTTGGTGGCCGGGTCCAGCATGGCCGGTATCAGGGAGCCTGCCGTGTCCGGTCCCTCGATGAGCACGGCCTGGGGCCGCCAGCTTTCAATCACATGCTGTACCTGCCAGGCGCAGGCCGGGCTGTGGTGCCGCACCGGAAGCAGCTTTATTTCAGCCATTTCCTGGCTTCGTAATATCGTTTCCATAAGCCACCTTCCTTGCCTGCCTTGTCTTTGATCACCGTGTTAAAATACTCCTTGACCCTGCCCAGGTCCTCTTTGTTTTCCTTGGAGAGAGCGCCCACCAGGTTCTGGGCCAGGCTGTCCACATCCATGCTGCCGTCGCCGTAATAGTAGCTGCCGATCATGGTCTGATAATACACGGACACCGCCTCCGCGGTGCTCATCACGGCGCTGGGGCTGTCGATCCGATGTCCCATGGAGGACACTCCCTCCCGCAGTTCATGATAGGTGGTGGCCAGCAATTCCGCCACATCCTCGTCCACTGGCATGTCAATATGATTTTCCGCCGCCAGAGAGCGCACTTCATTCAGAATAATCTGTTTCTCCAGCGCCACCTCCCGCACGGGCATGACCGTCTCAAAGTTAAAACGGCGCTTCAAGGCGGAACTCATCTCGTTTACCCCCTTGTCCCGGGTATTCGCCGTGCCGATCACGTTGAAACCGGGGCGGGCAAACAAAATGCCCTCATCCCCCAGTTCGGGCACGTTCAGCACCTTGTCGCTGAGCACGCTGATCAGGCTGTCCTGTACCTCCGCCGGGGTACGGGTAATCTCCTCGAAGCGGGTCAAAAGCCCCTGTTCCATACCCACATACAGGGGGGAGGGAACCAGGGCCTCACGGCTGGGGCCCTTGGCCAGCAGCAGAGCGTAGTTCCAGGAGTACTTGATCATATCTTCGGTGGTTCCCGCCGTCCCCTGTATGGTATTGGTGCTGACACCGCTGATGGCGGCGGACAGAAGTTCCGAAAGCATGGTCTTGGCCGTGCCCGGCTCTCCTACCAGCATCAGCCCCCGGTTGCCCGCCAGCGTAATAATGCAGCGTTCCACCAGAGCGTCGTTGCCGAAATATTTTTTCCCGATATTGACTTTGCCCCCCTCATAGGCTATGGGAGTCTTGCTCCCCAGAATAAAGGTGCGCACCGCTTTGGGGGAAAGCTGCCAGTTCTCCGGCCTCTTTCCGCTGTCAGCAGCCTTCAGCGCCTCCAGTTCCTCTTTGTACCGTACCTCCACGGGAGGCCGCAATAACTTTTGTCCGTCCATAATCCTCTTCCTTTCCTCGCGCTTATTTGAAAAAAATATCCCCCGGGATATTTCAGATTGCTTCTGATACCCCGCTTCATTGCGCCTACAGTTTTAGGAAAATATTTTCAGATATCTCACATTATATTCCTTTAAACGCGTTTTTTCAATATCTTCAAACTTGAGTTTCCGCAGTTTTACCTGTTTTCGGTAAAATAAAAATGTTTGAACTTAATTATTCCGAAAAAATAAATCTCTCTGACATAAATGATATTTATTTTATCAAACATAAATACATTCCAACCCAATCGTCCTACTTCAAAATTCAGATAATGAAGTTGGCACGGATGGTATAGCTACTCCATTTCTTGGTTTTGGGATTTTAGGATACTCCTGCCAAACGCAGGGCACGAAGCAGTTATGATTTTAAAGACCGAATTCGGTAGTAGGAGATTTTTGCCTTGTTGGGAAATTGTGAAAAACATGATTTCTAAAAATACCGCCAAAGCCGTTGGGGGCTGTCCGTTATGGCATAATTTTCCTTGCCTGTTTTCATTGGATCTTGTGAATGGATATAAGTGTAATGTGATAGGGAAGGAGGAACAGATTACCTGTTTTTCAGCGGGGTTTTCTTTGCTCTGCTTTACCTTGTAGGACACTTTCTCGGTCTTGAAGTTCACAAGGCAGCCCGTGTATTCCCGGTTTTCAAGGATATGCGCCACGGTGTTAGTCGCCCACCTGCACTCATAGCCGGGGTGGTAGCGGCGTGTGCTTCCCGTCCTGCGGTATTCCAGCGTTCCCGGCGTGGGTGTCTGCTGCTCCGTGAGCATACGGGCTATCTTGGTCGGTCCATTCCCGGCAAGGCATAAGCTGTATATCTGCTTCACCACGGGGGCGGCTTCTTCGTCAATGATGAAATTTTCGTCCTCGTCCATGAGGTAGCCGTACACGGGCTTGCTTGTGACAGGCTTCCCGCTCATGCCTTTTGACCTCTTGACTGCTCTGATTTTCTTGCTCGTATCCCTCACCAGCCATTCGTTAGTCAACCTTACATAAAGAATGATATAAAAGGCAGTGTGTTGGCGGTCGATTACCTCCGGCGAGACGGTATGACACATTATCGGTAGCGACTACCGATAATCAACAAGACTATCGCATAGGAGGTAAACACAATGAGCGAACTGAAACCGAGAATCCATGACGAAGCAACTGGCCTTGATTATGTCCTTGCCGGGGACTACTACATCCCGGCTATCGAACTGCCGGAGGACGATGACCGCCCCATCGGGAAATGGGGACGGATACACCGGGCGTATCTGGAAGAAACGAATCCGCTTCTATTCAATCATCTTGTCCTGACGGGCAAACTGCACACCTATCTTGCTGACCTGAACGAACAGGCCCAGAACCGCTATCGGCTTATCGTAAAACAGATGGCCGCTGCCGAGGGCGTGACCGAGGACTTGAAGCGATGTTCGCAGTGGGACTGGATCAGGGCCATGAACAACATTGTCAGCTGCACCGAGGAAATCATTAGGAATGAGACATGTAACGCTCAATAGGAGCAGAACTTTTACAAATGCGCCATCAGGAGATCACAAACACCAAGAGGGAGGCTTGTTATATTAGCAAGCCTCCCTCTTGGCAATTCACGGGCTACATTTATAAGCAATATCTAATCGAAATACCTCTTATATCGGACAAAGGCTGCATCATTCAGAATATCAAGATTTCCAGCTGTGCTTTGTAAAATAAGATTGCGACACACCTCGACCCGATGGAGCATAGGCGAAACAATAGTGTGGGTCTGATTCAGATATGTAGTAATGTCATCTACTGAAATTGGAATTTTGTACCCCCGTGAACAACTTGCTATAATAATTCCTTCATCCCGCAATGGTGCAATAATTCTACGAAAAAGATAATTTTTTGTTACCCGATGTGCAGTATATTCACGCACAGCGGACAATATTTGATTGGAAGATATATACTGTGTAGGGCTAACTTCATTCACTTGGAAAAGCAGATAACGCAGGAACGCAACTTGAACCCTATGCTCATCATCTTCGGCTTTTTCAAATTTTGCAATATAATCGGTTGCGCATTTTACGGCCAAGGTATATATGTCTTTATTGTACTTGCAATCTTCAGGATTCGTAGTCCCCCAATACGGCCCGTTTTTATTCGGGAAGTATTCAATAGCAAGTATCTTCCCTTTAAGCATCTCCAGATAATTTGGAGCCGTAATGTCAGTCAGTGTATGTCCTATAGAACCTCCTACCATATCGGCCAGTTGAACAAGTAATTCATCTCTACTGTCAACATAGTCAAAGTCATACTCATTTAGCAAATTATATTGAGGCCGATTGTTCCTAACATACCGTCGAAATGATTCCTGAAATTCGCTTGTGCCTATTTCATCTTCTATAATCTTCAACTTTGGATATACATGATATAGCAAATTATATAGGCGTTTGTGAAGATATTTGATAAATGTCTTTTTGTAGTCAGTTAATGGGCTATCCTTAACAAATGCTTGCTTATCGGCAACGAAAAGAACGACACGAAAATCTATCGGCAATAACTGGACAAGAATCCTGTTCCTTCGTAGGTAGTTACTTCCTATTTTGCTTGATTTAAGTTCAGCATTTGCAAAACCATTTTGCTGTTTAACCTCGGACATAACCCTGTGCAAAACATCAATATTCTCGTCATCAACAACAACGGCGCATAGAACATAATATTTCGATGTGTCGGGAGAAGAAAAATCGAAACCAAAACTGCCATACTCATCAATGAAAGCAGTACGCCCAGCTTGAATACCAATTTCCTTCTGAAGTTCCAGATCGTCAAGAGTAAACTGGTAATAGTCCATTCGCTTCCTCCCTTCACAATTCTATTCTGCAAAGCATACTTTTATCAAAGGATTATATAATCAAAATAGCATTGGTACATCTGCACCATCATCCATTTGCCATACTGCTCCATATAGGTGTAATCTGGGCTATCCTGTTCATCAGTAGGTAACAATATCTTCTGCCGTTCCATTCGTTGCCCATTGAATTTATAACCATAGGTATATTTTACCTTTTGCTGCAATATCGCAACCTTGCAAAACAGAAGCACAAATTTATTATCTGCATAGCTTTTCAAATGCAACCGCTTTACATCATCTGAGAACACACACCCATAGCTATGATAAAAATTCTCAACAACACTTCCATTGTAATTGACACCCAAGACATTCCTGTCAAATGAGGAGTTCGGCGTAGCAATCCAATTTGTGATCCCATTATTTGAATCAGTAGCACCAATGAAGGGTATATTGCCAGAGTCCATGTCGGCTTTGGTCAATCTTTTTCCTGGACTGATGGTGAAAATGTCATCAACATAAAATTCTTTCCATTTTGCCGGATTAACAGGTTGTTTTACCCCCCCCCGATTGTGCAATTCGACCAATAAACATCTTATATTTTTCAATGAGCTGTTGCTCCCGTTCCTTACAATACGCCTCCATAAAATCGAGATCGGGCTTGCTGGTTTCGTCAACTGGGAGCATTATTTTCTCTCTGGATATTCGATTATCATTGATTTCTCGATTGAAATTGTATTTTTGCGACAATCTGTTGGTGAGGGCAGCAATAAACAGATAATGGTACTTGTTATATCGTTCATTTTTCAAATGAGTAATATGGTCGCTGGCGACAAAAGCGAACGGCTCATAAAAACTCGAACCGACGCTTCCGCTATTGGCAAGGCTTAGACAATTTGCAAAAATGCGGACTCGCTGTGTATTCGATACAAAGTTATCAACGCCGTTGTTCGCAGCAGAAGATGATACATAGGGCATTTTACCCGGCACATGATCTTCTGATTTCAACCGTTTCCCTCTCTGAATAGTGGGGAATATTTCTGTCAGGAAGAACGGCCTCCATTCTCTGTCATTTAAGTTAAGCATGGCCATCCTCCTTAAATAAATATTCCCGTCCCTGCATCACCATAGAAAACTCAAATGTCAAGTAGTCGCCAATCGCTTTGATGAAATCCTCCTCTGTTGGAATTTCATCATTGAAGTAATAGAAGCTGTGCAGCCATTCGTCCGTTGCCTCGATAGTCGTCTTTACGCAAAATTTCGTTTCAGCCTCAATTCGGTCGAACCAGACATCCAGCAAGTGCTGCTTCTTATCCTTTGCCGACTCTGTTTCCACAAGGCCAACATGGGCGGCAACCTTGTATCCGTCATTTTCAAAGTTGATAAACTTGCATATTTTTTCCGCTGGATGCGGTTCTCCCGCCGTAAATACAGCAATACAAGGAATCGTACCCACTCCATAGAAAGTGTCTTTGCTCAAAGAGATAACGCCCTCAAGGGTATGATGCTTCAATATGTTTTCCTTCAAAGCCTGTTCCTCTTTGGTTTTTCCCGTCATAGAGGATTGGGGAACAATGACTAAGCACCGCGCACCAACGACAAGCGAATCAAGAAGATGCTCAGCAAAAGACATTTCATACAAATCTGGGTTTTGTTTAGAGCCTTGTGAATAGGGCGGGTTCATCATGCCAACAGTAGCCTGCTTTAATTGCAGCTTGCCAGCCTCCAATTTGAAAAAGTCATCATTGAGCAAATTACTCTTGCCGTCACCCCGCAAAATCATATTGGTGGTCGCAATCGTGAACATATTTGGCCTCATCTCAATGCCATGCAGTTGCTTTTGCCGGATACTTTTCTTCTGTGCGGCGTTGTCCGTTTTTGAAAGCATATTGTGCATAGCGGCAATCAGAAAACCTGCTGTGCCGCAGCAAGGATCGAAAACAATATCCGCTGGTTGCAGATTGGCCAAATCACAAAAAAGCTGGGTAATATGCTTTGGAGTGAGAATGATTCCCAGCGTTTGACCATCACCGCCGGAGTAACTCATAAACTCACCGTAAAATCTTCCTATGTAATCCTCGGCGCTGCTGTTGTATCGGATAGACTTGTAAATTTTTCTGTACAAATATTCTGTAAAGTGTCTTAGCGGTGTTTTGTTCAACTTCGGGTCAATTTCGTTCAGCTTTACAGTGTCTCTGATAAAAGCGAACTGGCTCAGTATCTTATCTTTTTTGACCTCCGGCGCAACATTTGCCCGTTTCAGATTTGCGTGGATGGCATCGTATATTTTCTGCCCGTCGGTCTTTACCGTATCGCCAGTAAGATCATCAACAGAGAAATTCTTATACTCACTCTCGCGGAGTGCAAGAAGAATACCCGAAACAATGAGAGGTTTTTCTGTATCAAGCAGGTTCCCGTAGTTTCTTAAATCCTCGTGCAGTACGCTTGCATCCCTGATGATTTCGGCGGTTTCCTTTTCGGTGTCGGTATCTTCCTTTAGGATTTCTCTGACATAATACTCGTCAATATTGTCCTCGCTAAAGGAGATAAAGGATTCGACCTCTGGAAGTTCTCTATAAAATTCTGTTTCGTCCAGATAAACCGGTGTGATTTTGTGCTTTTTCTCATCCCCGGATACGCCAAACACAATGATTTTCTTGTAAGAGGTCGTTCTGGCCAAATGCCTGCCATAGAAAAAAGCACCATTCACAGCATAGTCAGTAACAGCACTTTGTTCCACGCTGATGTTTCCACTTTCATCACGCTTTATGTGTTTTGACAGGTCGGCCTTGTCCTCTATTACAATAAGATAATCTTTCACTACGCCAATATATTCGGGAAAGCCGACATTACCAGTGCCACGCTTTGAAGCTGTTTTCAATGCCTCGTCTATTTCTTTGATGGAACTTCCCTGTGCGTCAAGGATAATACCAGCCTGTTTAAGCAACTCATAAACCCATAAATCAGTTTTGACTTCCTTCTTAGCCATTGGAACAATCCTCCAAAGTTTTATCGTCTAACCTTGATTCAATTATAGTCGAAGTAAGGAGCAAAATCAATCGTCTGCGGCAAAAAAGCAGAGGATGCCATCACAGAGTTTTTCATAGGTTCGTCAGAACCGTAGCCAGCGTGAAACGCTGTTCAAAGGGTTTGGGACGCTGTCCCAACAAGCAAAACGGATTTCCGGCTGCAACGCTGGAAGTCCGTTTTGAGCGTTTGTATATACAAACGCCCTGCTTGCCCAGTAGCGCACTTCCGCTATGAAACCACTTCGCCCCGATAGGCTGTAACAATCTGGTGCGGACAAAAACTGTTCGCACCGAAATCATGATTGGTGGCAACGGTTCAAAATGAACCGTTAGCAAATTGGGATGGATAACCTCTGTCCACCCCACTGAAAGCTGCCTGCCAGAAGTGGTGGTGACACAATCTGTCACCACCAAAATCAACGAAAACATTCTGCCCGTTGGTGGCGGTTCACTTACCTTGCAAGCAATGTCTTTGTATATACAAAGACTCAAAACGACTGCGCTTAGGCTGTCGCCCTTTGATTATTGATTACAAAAAAGAACCGATAACCGCATTTTTTATTTTGGCGTGTTATCGGCTCTGCGTCTGTGCGTCTGGCTCTTTGATAACCGAAATATGAAATTGTGTTACATTGATTAAAATTTCCTGCTTACATTTGGGACAGAACAGCGGGAAGTTCCGAAGCTCTGTATCTGACCGCATTTTAATGCGTGTCTTGCTCCCACAAACAGGGCATAATAACCATTTGAATTGCTCGCTCTCGTTATGATTCATGGGTTTTATTCTTGCTTTCCTTTTTCAGTACAGCACTGCTGATAACGCTGATACCGCCCAATAACGCACAAGATTTTGACGGAAAAAGGATTCCTGCCGCCACCAGACCAGCACCGACAACTAAGTTACAAGCCGCAGCCGTTTTTAACGCTTTCTTTTTCGGGTTGGAAAGCTCTACGGAAATCCCCAATCTGCTATTCAGCTTTTCGCAAGCCTGATTCGCTTCTTTAATCATTTTGTCCTCATCAAAATAATAACTGTATGCTGTGATTTACAATAAGCAACACGCCAATGCCTATGACAATCCATAGGGCTGTGGCTTTCTTTTCTTTCCCTTTTCTCTTGTTCAGAAACAGGAAAATCAATCCCACACCCACAAGGCAGATACCGACAATCAATGATACGATTGAAATAGTCTGCATGATTTCCGCACTTGGAACAGGTACAAAATCGGGAATTGGAAAATTCATGTTATCGTCCCCTTTCTTTTAATTGCTTAAATCTGATAAAACCATTTTTCTCATTGCGACTGCTGAAAAAATAATTCCTATGATACTGAAAATAATTGCCGCAACGGGAATTGACATCAATCCTGCGCTGCTTCCCTGTGAGTTTGACGCTATGGCAACAATGATGATAGACGAAACAACAGTTGCAATCGTTGACTTCTTTATCATTCCAACATACAGCGGAAGAAGCCCCAACAAGATAGCGGATATTGTTGTAAATGCCTGTGCCAGTATGTTTCCAAAGCTGAACGTGACAAAATCAAAACATTTTGCCGCAAGAAAGATTGTGGCATATTGGAAGATATTTGACAGCACATGGAACGTAAAACTAATGCAGCATATCAAAATGAGTTTTGCCGTAATCAGTTTCGTGCGGCTGATCGGGTAAGTGAAAAGCAAGCCGATTGTCTTGTTTCTGTATTCTTCAATCACAAATACGGAAATCAGTACCGCTTCCCATACAATCAGAGTAGCCCTTACAAGCATTGCCGCTAACGTGACCGTATCTAACTGGACTGGGGCAAATCCCGGAAGCGTGGATATATTGCCGCTTGCAGTTAAAAGGCTGGACGTAAAGACGGAAAGCAGAAAAAT
>Ga0224740_10591_pt1 | contig 10117 bp, 9 predicted proteins | sample LIM_E_Water_Bulk_FD_161634 | JGI IMG/M metagenome (GOLD analysis project Ga0224740, IMG submission 161634) | Enriched cells from gastrointestinal tract of the lab mouse from Pacific Northwest National Laboratory (PNNL), Richland, Washington... | ecosystem: Host-associated > Mammals > Digestive...
ATACGCATAACAAGCTGTCCGCCGCAACGAGGGCATAGGGTTTTCTCTCCACTTGGTGTTGCCGCAGCTGCAGAGATATTATGCGTAAAATTATCTTGCGTTCTTTGTTGAATATTTCTAATATGTATTATTTTCTCTGCTTCGCTTGTTTGCGTAAGCGCGTACAGTTTTTCAAATAATTCATCGATTTTTTCTGCTGATAAATGTATTCCTGCTCTTGCAATATTCTGTTGAACCGCCGAAAAAAGGTTATAGCTATTAACAACATAATGTTTTCCGCTGGTTAACGTAATATTTTTCAATTCACATCTATTACTGAATACAATATAAGAATAAAATGGCAAAGTTTGGTCAACGAGGAATGTTTGAAGCCATTTTATATGCCCCTTGTTCTGCAAAATAGGATTGTAAAATTGATTTTTTTGTGACTTTCCTCGCCCAGTGGGTAGTGTTTGAGTCCAATATGGCTGAGATTCCGTTCCAAAAATCCATCCACTATAATTTTTGGCTTCAAATACATATATACCCGATTCATGCAGAAGGACGATATCTAATTCTGTGGTTTCTCCATCGTTTTTCGGAACATACAAGTTAAATAAGTACCGTTTGTATCCGGCAAGTGACTTTAAATGCTTATACGTGCAGAACTCACCCTGCCGTCCTTTGTTAAATAAAACGCTGCTATATGAGTTTTGGGTTTGCTGATAATATTCCGTTTTTTCATACCGCTTTTTCGGTACTACATATACAACAATAACAAGAAATGAAATAACAATAAACAAAAAAATCCCCATTAGCGTTCTCCTCCCTATCCGTCTTTCCTTTCGTATACAACAATTCCGAGAGCGTTCCTCACAATTCATATACTTCATCGAGCAGCTTATTATCCGCAATCATAATATGATTATGCTTTATTTCATCCATTCTATATGCAGACTGACTGTATACCGCTTCGTCATCGTTCATCCCAGGAAATGCTTTTTTTTATATCCTCTGAAATAGAGTTGCGGCTTTTGTATAAATTATGAAACAGCACCTGTTCCTTACTTGTACGCCGAATTTCTAAATATTTTGCAAAATTATAACTATGTGTTGCCACAAAAATCTGCACCCCATTTTTTTGTAATTCCAACAAAATTTCTGCAACGAGAGGATACAATTCAGGATTTATATTTGCCTCCAGTGAAAAATCCATTTTCCGCCCATCGTTTTTTAACATATAAAAAGAATCATTTTCTAAAATTTCTGTTCCTTCAATCACGGCACTGATTTTATCCAAAATCCCATTCATAACGGCTGGGATTTCCCGCGTCTCCGGTAAAGAAGCATTTACAATAATATCTATCTGTGTTCCATCAAAAGGCATACTATATTTCTGATTCATTGCAAGAAAACCCTTGGAATGGGACAGCATCTCTGTAGTAGGGATAAATACGGGCTGTATATTTAATCCAAGCCATCGGTCATAATTAATTATCCCTTTATGGGAAAGGCTATCCTCAAAACTGTGGATTCCGTCCGATACCTTGTAATAGCAATATCCTTCTCTATTTTCCGCATTTTTCAGGGCATCGCTGTCTTTTAGGCTGTTGGAGAAAATTGTACCAATCTTTTTGTTTTTCCCTGGTCTGCCTGATTGACCATTACGTTGCTGCATAAATCATTTTTAAAATAGTTGTCTTCCCAACCCCGTTCCCACCTATCAGGACATTTATCCCATCACAAAAATTCATCTTGAATCCATCATTAAGATAATCTCCGTCCTTTATTGTTTTAATATCTGCATTGTTGTTTCTCCAGTGCCGCTTAAATACCATCACATTTAAAATATCAATTGTTTTGATTGCCATAACCAACTGCCTCCGTTCTGGTTTCGTTTCCCCCTCTATCTGTATTATGCCCTGTCTGCATTTTGGTACACAAGGAATTCACTTTATATCTACCCTTTTATTCCTTCCCCACTTCATTCAAAACCCCAATGAAAACGGGAATATCCGTCCGTTCCTCCACAATGGCATAAAGAAAGGGCCTCTTTAAATAGACATAGAAAATTTCCATCTCAGGCTCATCCGCTGCCCCCGCTACCGCTTCTTCCACGGTCGCCGCTGCCGCTTCCGTTCCCAGTTCCCCCACGGAAATATCGGTCTTGTGAATTATCCTGCTGATGTAGATATTTTTCCCAGGGCTGGTACCTATCCCCTGAAACTGCGCCGTTTTCACATCAAATGCGTTCTCCATTCCCAGCCCGGCCAGCATATCCTCCAATTCCGCTTCGTAGTCCGCATGGAACTTGGGCATGCCGGTCTCCACAATCACTTCCGTTTGAGCCTGCGCCAAAAGACGGCGGAAATATTCCCCATCCATTTTTTCTATGCATTCTTCCAGGCTTATCCCCTCCTTTGGCAGCAGCGCCACGAACCGATACCCTTCCTTATAAGGTTTTATAAAACCGGTTATATTTTCATCCTCTATATAAGTTCTTTCCGTGGAATACATAAAAGGCACGTTCTCCTGAACCCCTTCCCCATTGGTAAAGAAACTGTCGCTCACCTGGTAAGGCTCATAAATCCATTTCCAATCGGCATCAAATACAGCCGTATTCACCAGATACATCACCGCATCTTCCTCCATGCCGTCCAATAGGTTCTTGATCTTTCCATCCGTCTTTTCTTCCGTCCAGGCATTTATGCTTTGCAGCGTATTCTTATTGAAAGGGGCCTTATAAATATCCGCATTATAGTAGAGGGCATTTTTGCGCAGGAAGTCATCCTCTACTTTTAGCTGCTGCCCATCTTCGTTAAACCAGATTGCATTGGCCAGTTTCAAGCTGGCCGCATCCGTGTCCGTCAGCCCATCCATCCATTTTTTCAAATTATCATTCAGGCTGTCCGGTTCCTGATTTTTCGCCATTACGGACATCATCTGGGAAAGGGTATCCCCCTGAGCCCCATTGGCTGTCATAGACAGAACCGCCAATACCGACACCGGCGATATCATTACATTGCCCCCTTCCCCCTCTTTCACATTCTCTTTCAAAAGGGAAATGGCAAAATCAGTAGTATCCATGCAAAAAGCTTCCGCAGGCTGTTCTTCTTCCGTCTGCTGCCCTCCCCCTTCGACTTCATCCATTCCCTCCATCCTCCCCTTTTCCTGCTCCAATCCCATTTCCTTTTCCTCCCATTGCCGCATTAAATCTACACATTCTTCCTGTTGATTTTCGCTTGCTGGCTGCCCCCCGCTGCCCATTTCCCCTTGCCGCCCTGCATTTCCCCCTGCACAGCTGCAGGCAAAGACCATAACACATATACCAATTAAGGCAACTACCAACAATCTTTTCCCATTTTTCATTTCATCCCTCTCTTTCCCACCAATGTGCTGACTATTCTTTGCTTTATTATAGCATGGGATGGTACAAAGAGAATATCCTTAATTTTACTTATAAAAAATTCAGCGTAATAGTAAGGCTGCAGGCTAAATAAGAATGCTTCGCAGTAACAGTTCATCCTTCGGCTTCCCTGTTACGGAATCTGCCCATTCCAAATCGCCTTCGGCGAGGGGCAGATTCTGTTTTGGCTAAATTGACGTGCTTGTACGGACTTTTTTAAAAGTCCTACTTTGCAGCAAGCGCAAAGTCCTGGGCTGAACTATTACGCTTTGCATTCTCTATTCATGCGTCTTGCAACGCAGTTTCCTATAAGGATTCAGGTGTCAAAAAGCTGCCATGAATACATGGCAGCCCCTTTATTAAGCCCTATTTCTACTTTATATATTTCTCCAAAATATAATATGCCGAAACCTCTAAACATCATTCACCAACTATGATAAGCTTCTCCATTGGCTTTACCGCGCCTGTTTTTACTACATTACAGGATGGATAATCATCACTGTTTGTCAGCAGTATGGCTGATGTTGTACTGTATCCTGCCGCTTTAATTTTGGAAATATCAAATGTCATAAGTTTCTGTCCGGCTTTCACCTTGCCGCCTTCAGATACCAAAACTGTAAATCCGTCGCCATTCATTTTTACAGTATCCACCCCAACATGGATTAGCAGTTCCATTCCTCCCGGTCCGGTAATACCAATGGCATGGCGCGTTTCGGCCACAGAAGATATCTCCCCGTCAAAAGGCGCTGCAACTTCCCCCGTCTCCGGTTCAATGCCAACGCCATCCCCCAAAACACCGGAGGCAAATGTCTCATCCGGAATACTTTCTCTCGCAATAACATTTCCCTGAATCGGGGCATAAATTACTTTTTCCTCATTTCCCCGCTTTGCTTCTTCTATTGCCGTATCTTCTGTTGTATCATCAGTCCCTGCTTCATTCCCCAATACCTTTTTCACCTGTTCCTCTTCATCCTTATATCCGAATATCCACGTCAATGCAAAAGAAACGCCTATGGAAATTGCCATCATCAAAATATACTGGACCGGCATATTCAGGCAGAGCAGGACACCAAACAAACCGGTTACACCTGTTCCGCTGGCACCAAGCTGTGTAATAGAAGCGAAGAGGGCACCGCATGCACCGCCAATACAGCCGCAAATAAAAGGCTTAAAATAACGCATATTTACACCGAAAATCGCCGGCTCTGTAATACCCATAAATGCACTGAAGGCGGAAGGGAGCGCCATGGATTTGGTCCTTGCATTTTTTGTCTTGACTGCAACTGCAAGCGTTGCTGCGCCTTGTGCCAGATTTGCCGCGGATGCCAGTGGCAGCCAATATGTAACCCCATACTTTGCCAGCTGCCCCACATCAATGATGGTATACATATGATGGATTCCTGCGACAACCGTCGGTGCATAGAATGCCCCCATAATGAAACTTCCAATACCCAGAGGAAGTGCTATCAGCCACTGAATGCCATCAATAATGCCATTTTCGATTACAACAAACAAGGGGCCAATGACAGAATATGTCAGATAACCGGTCACAAATACACTCACCAAAGGTGTCACGAATAAATCAAACATTTCCGGCACTACCTTATGCAGCTTCTTTTCAATAAAACACATTACCCATACGGCAATGATAACCGGAATAACATGCCCCTGATAGCCGATTAAATCAATTTCATATAATCCGAACCATACGCTCTGCCTGACATGTACACCCTCCGTTGCAACCGTCCATGCATTCTGCAGGTTCGGGTGAATCATTAGCATGCCGATGACCGCCCCCAGATACGGATTGCCTCCAAATGCCTTCGCCGCACTGTATGCAATCAAAATAGGCAGGAAGGTATAGGCCACATTGCTGAACAGATTTGCAAATACAAATATGGAACTGCTGGTATCCAATGCTAAAAATTCATTATTTACCATAAAGTTCAACGCTTCCATAATCCCCATCAGGAAACCGCTGGCTACTATTGCCGGTATAATAGGCACAAAGATATCTCCCAACGTCTTGATAGCACGCTTGAAAACATTCTGCTGTGCGGCGGCGGCCTGCTTCACTTCCGCCTTTGTAGCAGCAGACAGTCCCGAAACCTGAAGGAATTCGTCATATACCTTATTTACCGTTCCCGTACCAAGGATAATCTGAAGCTGTCCCGATGCAAAAAAGACACCTTTCACACCTTCAATTTCCTCCACTGCCTTGCTGTCGCATTTGCCATTGTCCGCGATTACGAGACGCAGACGTGTAGCGCAGTGCGCTGCGGAAACCAAATTTTCTTTTTTCCCTACTTTTTCATAGATTTGCTCTGCGACCTTCCTATAATCCATATCTTCCTCTCTTTCCGTGCCATGCATGGCACTTTTTTTTGCCAGCCGCCGTTCCCGCCGAATCCAGGATCGCGGCTTTTCATGGTTTTGTATTTTATAGCATTATTCTGACAGGCATCCCCGGGCAGCTGCCTTTAAAACAACACTTTCATACCATCATAAGCGGCAATCATTCCATTTTCCTTTGCGAACTCTTCCAACTGAGCATGAGTCATTTCACCGTTATGTGAAAAATGATTGATTACTTTCACCGTATCCTTATGGATACAACCATGTTCCTCCAGCAGCTTTGCGAATGCAATATCATCCGGCAGCCCCATATGGTAGCCGTCAATCTGCTTCCTTCCCATAGTAGCGTCTAAAGATATCAGATTGTATTTGCGGCCAAAAATACAATCCCATGCCTCTTCGCTCAGGTTCATGCCTGTATCATGGGCATATAAAAGGCATTTTCCATCCTTTTCTATGATATAAATAAAGCATGTTTCCCTTACGTCATGATCCGCCGGCACTGGAATAATATGATATCCATCCACTGTAAAATCACCAAAGGGCTTAAGCCTTACAAATCTGACCGCATCATCCAGAGGATGTACCTTAAACCGGTCAATCAGCACCGCGTCATAAAAAGCCTTTTCCACTGCTTCATTTCCATACACGTACAGCATACCTTTTGCATTATGCCCAAAATGCTCATGCCTGTGAATCAATTCAACCGGGAAGAAATGATCCATATGGGAATGCGTCACCAATAAATGTTCTATCTGGCCCAATTGTAAAGAATAGTTAATGGCATGGGTATAAGTGTCCGGCGGAAAATCAATCAGGATCTTTCCGTCCACCATCGACTGCGTCCTTGTACGCAGTTCCTTTCCTCCGGCCGCCCTTGCTCTTTTACAGATTTCACAGCCGCAAAAGAGGGCCGGCCATCCCTCTGCTGCTGCAGTACCCAAATATTGTATTTCCATTGCAATCTCCTTTTTATGAAACGGGCATACCGCCCCTGGCTTAAATACAAGTATCGTACATCAGTTTTACTGAATATCCTGTATAATAACCATTGTATTATCGGTTTTGTAATCGGTTAAGTTACCGGTTACTTTGTGTCTTATATACTATCACGTTTATATTGGAATGTCAATAAGTTTTCCCCAAAAATATAACCGGTTACTTAACCAGTTATTAATTGCGATTGATTTTCCGAACCCTTACTGCTATACTAAAGATAATTGAAAAAGATTTACTGCCGTACGGGCAGCTTTGGAGGTTTCTATGGATAAAAAAAAAGTAACATTTGAAGATATTGCAAAGTACACTAACTTTTCCAAAACAACCATATCCCGGTACTTTAATAATCCGGATTCCCTGACCGTAGAAAATCAGGATATCATCGCACAGGCACTTATTGATTTGGATTATCAGGAAAACAAACTGGCCAAAGTACTGGCAAACGGCAAAAGTGAATTCGTCGGCATCATTGTCCCTAACCTTTATTTACATTATTATGCGGAAATATTAAATCAGATTCTGGCTACTTATGAAGCTTTTGGATATAAATTTCTAGTCTTTGTAAGCAAAAACAATATAGAAACCGAACGGAAATATATTCAGGAACTGCTGGCATACAAGATTGAAGGCATGATTATCTTAAGCCATACGATTTCTTCTAAGGAACTTGCCTCTTATGGTATTCCAATTGTTGCTATTGAACGCGAAGCCCAGTATGTAAATAGTGTAAACACCGATAACTATATGGGTGCGGTACAGGCAACCAGCCTGCTTTTCAAAACTAACTGTGATGTTTTAATACACATCAATTCCATTGTCCAGCAGAATGTACCCGCCTATGGGCGCATCCAGGGATTTAAGGATACCTGCATGGAACATAATATCAGGCATGAATTAATTTTAAGGGATTTAGGGCATTCACACCAGGAAATCCATAACTGTATGCTGGAAATATACGAATACTTGGAGCAAAAATATCCAAATCAGAAGAAGGGGCTGTTCATGGCAAACGATACCCATGCCAACAATATGCTGAATATTATCTTCCGGAAATACGGAACATGGCCTGATGAATACCGCATCATCGGTTTTGATGATTCCCCTATTGCAGGCGAAGCCATCATCCCAACCAGCACTATCGGACAGCAAATTGATAAAATGGCATATGAAGCGATGGAACTGCTGGTATCGCTGATGAATGAGAGAAAAAAGCGTCGCCCCAAACCACAAACGGAACTAATCCACAAGAATGTGACCCCTATTTTAGTCAGGCGGGAAACAACAGATTAATTTGTATACTGTATTGCATATATGCTGCATGGAATCAGGAGAAAGTCCTTTGCACCTCTCTCCTGATTCCATGCAGCATTCCCTCTGTGTTGTATTCTGTTTGTCTATAGGCAACAGGGCCGCCGCCTCATTGATTAGCTTTCTGGTAGCTGCGTATTGCCTCCGCAATCCCATTGTAATCCCGCTCGAATAGTTCCTCGCAAAGCTGTGCCTGCAAAGTCTCTTCCGGTATCCTTTCCAAGATTTTGCCGGCAACGAATAATTTGCTTTTCTCCTTATATTTTGGCAGCCCGTTCAATTCCTGTATATGGGCCAGTTCCGGCCTCCATAAAATACTGATCTTTTTCTTCCAGTTTACCTTGGGATTCCGTTTTGGCCTGCGCAGAATGTAGAAGTCCACCGTATCTTCCACCAGTTCCGCCGTGATAACCCCCCACCATTCCGGGATATGTTCCTCCACATGCAGTGCATGGCTTGTTCCGGCCACAACGTAATTATAATCATAATACTGATTATAGTCCTTCACCTGACGGCCCAGCCTGGCATATGTGTCCGCATCGCTCTTTATTTCAATGCCAAATAATGCATTTGGCGTCACCATCACCACATCTGCCCTGGATTTTCCCATCGTTTTTTCTTCCAATATCCTTACTTTTCCGTAAGCTTCTTCCAGAAAATCAAAAAGGGGTTCCCTGATATCCTTATCACGCAGCATACTTACCGTCCTTCCCTTCCGGCCTTATCAAACCTCACCTGAAAGTAAACCGTCCACTTGCGCATTCAGCCGCTTTTTCACTTCCCGCCACATTGGCATGTATTCATCCATCACCGCCACGAATTCTGCGCCGTGGTTGCTCACTTTGGTATGGGCCAGTTCGTGTAATATCACATATTCCAGGCATTCCACCGGTTTCTCCGCCAGCTGTACGTTAAACCACAGCCGCTTTTTTACCGTATTGCATGTTCCCCAGCGGGTTGTCATATATTTGGTATGCCAGGAACAGCAATGCAGCCCTGTCAGGGCCTCCCATTTGGGAAGAAGCCTGGCAATCTCTTCTTTCAGCATGGCGCGATACCTCTCCCGGATATATGTCTCCCGCTGTTTTGCCGTACTTTCACCCCCCATGGTTAAAACAGCCCTCCCCTCTGACAATTCCAGGGAATTTCCCCCTCCCCTTTCCTGGAAAATCAAAAGGTATGGCTTCCCCCAGAAATACAAAATTTCACCGGAAATATACTGTCTGTCCGTTTTTTTTGCATCAGTCTCATATTTTTTCTTCTGCATCTTAATCCATTCCAGCTTCGACCGGGCAAACGATTCGATTGTCTGGCGGTTCATGGATATGGGGGCCGAAATCACCACCCTCCCATCGGGCGGCTTCACGGACAAATACATATTTTTTATCTTCTTTTTCCGCACTTCAATAATAATCCCGGAAATATTTATCTCCATATGTATTTCTATCCTTCCGTCAATAATTTATTCAATTTCCTTACGGAAAAAGTTGTTCCCGTGGCCGCCTCAAATCGGAAAGTTTTTTACTTATAAGTTTCAATAATGACTTTTTCCGCCACAAAATTATCCCCGTCAAAATATCCTTCCGCTTCCAGCCCGCCACCTTTTTGTATATCCGCAAACGTTGCCTCATTCATATCAATGCCTGCCCCGCCGCCTTGGATAACCCAATGCTCAAAGGCTGTGGAATCCGTACATCGGACTGTCACCAGTTCCTCCTCCGGACTGCCTTCCTCCGGCAAAACCACCATGGTCATGTCATCGTCCGCATATTGCACACGGCTGATAACAAAGCCATCTTCCATGATTTCCCTTACCTTTCCGCCTATTATCATAGTTTCCTGGGCCTTTTCTTCTTCATTTTTCGGGGAAGAATCCTGCACCGGGTCAGGGGATGCCGTATTTTCCTCATCTACGTTTTGCCCTTCCTCATGCTCTTCTGACACCGTTTCCACGGGAATCTGCGCAGCCCTATCCGCCGTCTCCTGTCCGTTTCCGCAGCCTTCCGCCGCCATCAGCAGCAGCATAATCCCTGCTGCCAGCACACATTTTCTTTTCATATCATAGATATC
>Ga0224740_10592_pt1 | contig 10104 bp, 13 predicted proteins | sample LIM_E_Water_Bulk_FD_161634 | JGI IMG/M metagenome (GOLD analysis project Ga0224740, IMG submission 161634) | Enriched cells from gastrointestinal tract of the lab mouse from Pacific Northwest National Laboratory (PNNL), Richland, Washington... | ecosystem: Host-associated > Mammals > Digestive...
TCCTCTTTTGTTTCTACCACATCAGGCGTGTTCGGATCATCAGCCTCAACTGTCCGAGTCTCGCTGGTGCGGGTGAAGGAGTAGAGACTGCTCTTGCCCTGCCGGAGAACGGCCTGCATATCCGCTAGGGAGATGGTGTCCCAGGTCTCGCCCTTGGCGGCGCGGTATTGGGCGATAAAGGAGTTGGTGTTGCTGCTCATGTCGGAGGCGCAGGGGGTTGACGACCTCGTAATTATCGCCGCCGATGGTGGCAAAGTCCTGGGCAATCCAGGTCTCCGCATCGGTGATGCCCCCGCCTAAAACCTGATTGACTGCAAAGGCGATGTTATTGGTGTTCTGGACGATGGCGGCATTGTCATTGAGGATGGGCTGTCCGGCGCTGCCGCTGCTGGTCAGGCCACCGAAGATCAGAGCGGGCAGCATGAGGACGAACAGCACCGGGAGCATGAGCAGAACAGCGATGGCGGCAAGGAGCTTCTTGCCGTGCTGCGCGGCGGCGGAGATGGCCTTGCTGGTCTTGATGGCCCCATGGATGGTTTGAGCCGTGCTGGCCGCCTGGGACAGGCTGCTTGTTTCTTGGTTGTTCAGTTTTGGATACCTCCTTGCAGATTGGTAGATTTTATATGATAAAGGGACATGGCGCTAAAATAGAAAAGGCGGAGGCACCTGTCAGGGCACCCACGCCTTTTCAAAGATATAAGAGATTTCACAATAGGTGAAAGCGTGAACCTCTGCGATAGGGGTACACCATGATCCCTGCCTTACTAGCCAAGTGGGAATGCTTCCTCACAAGTGCTGGTTTGCCCCAGCATGGCGATGATGGTCGGAATAACCATGGCACTCCCGCCTAGCAATCGTTTCAAATAATGGGCGGTAAGAAGCCCTCCACTCGCTCAGTCCTCCAGTTTTCTCTGCCTGAAACAGTTCCATCCTGTCAGCGCCGCACCCACAATCAGCAAAGCCGCGATACAGATCGCCTCCGCCCCTTTTGTTACGTAAAACCCCGCGTAATCCCAGGCGGTGCGGAAGAAGAATGCACCGCTCACAACCCATGTGGCAAAGAAGCCGCCCATCACTACAAACAGCGGAAACGCCTTGAGCAGCATGGACACATAGTTATCGCTGAACCGGGACAGGAACAGGGTCACGGCACCAATCCCTATCCCCAGGGCCAGCACCATCCCAGCCAAAACAGCCAGATACTGCCCATAGGTCCAGTTAAACCAAGGGGTTCCGCCGCCCCAAACAGTGTTGCCCAAGGGGCAGTCTTTCAGTGCAAGAGGACCCTGCGACAAAAACGGAATGGCGTAAACCGTTACATTCACTGCACTCAACAGCAATGCGGAGACCAGTCCTGCCGCCAGCTGGGTATGCAGAATCCTCCTTCCCCGCCGGCTGGCCCACTGGAGGGGTCTCGTCCGCCGCAGCCGGTCCCGCACCAGGGTGGGAGACAGCAGCAAAATGACGCTGATGGCCGTCCATTGGGCCAGATACTTGAGATAGAAGTTGGTGGAATCCATCACAGACCCACTCAGGAGGCTTCTGGGCCAGCTATTCGCCGCCAGAATCGCTTCCTTTTCCTGTGGGGTGTAGAACTCAAAATAGTCGCGCTGTTCGAGATAGTCCCTGGACATATCATAGCGCTCCAGCATATGCTGGATGGTTGAAATCGTATCGCAGTTGGTGCTGTCTTGGATCGTCCATATCACTTTCAGCTCCGTCTTGTCGTGATCGTGCCGGCTGGAAAAGGCCTGAAAACTGTCGTAGTCGGCCACGCCCGCCGCCGCGGCCTCCGGGATGTCCCTAATCTGCCGGTCAAATATAGAAATCTCCTCCGCCAGCCGGCTGTCCAGTTCTGCTCGCTCCTCCGGTTCCAAGGTAGGTCCATACTGCGCCACCCACTCCACCGACAAATCGAACTCGTCCTGGGCTGAGGGGCCGTTGGAAAAATGCTCAATGTAGAAGCTGGGGAACATGTAATAATAGATCAGCCCCAGCAGGACAATGCCCGCCAAAATGCCGGGCCGCCAGATCTTTTTCAGCTCCTGCCAAAACAAGCTCATGTTCGTACATCCTTTCTTCCAAAGCGCCGCAACGCCAGCGCGGTCCCCACGCCGCAAATCACCAGGCTCAGTCCTGTGCCCATGCTCTCCTGCCAAGGGACAAAAGCGTTCAGGCCAAGCTCGGTAAACCAGCCGTTGACATACAGCCAGACGCTGACCGGCTGGAAGGTCAGCAGAGCGTAGCCTATCCAAAGTCCCACCTGGGCGCAGAGGGCCTGAGCCGCTGCACCTCCACACAGCAGCAGGGTCAACACCAGGGCGGACAGGTAGACATTCTGTATCAACGTCCCACAGACTGCCGCCAACAGAGCGAATACCACAGTCAGCAGTCCGCCCAGCCCCACCACCGCCATAAGGTAACTCCCTGCGGTAAAGTCCGCCCAAGTGAAGAACGGGCGGCGGACCAGCATGTCAATGACGTAATTGAACTGGCTGGACACGCTGCCGCCCCAGGCGCCGCTCCAGTCCCAGAACAGCAGAAACACCCCCAGCGTGACCGCCGCCAGCAGCAGATACACCACCAGCGCCCAAGTGATTCCGGCCAGCACCTTCCAGCGGCACAGCCTTCGCCCGGTGCGGGAGGCGTACACCCCCGCCGCCGTCCGCTGCTGGTTCTCATAGCCCAGCAGGAACAGCATGGACAGCATCCCCAGCACCGCACCCTCGGTAAGGACGGCCCGCATCAGCATACTATAGAGAAACTGGTGGATGTTTTGGGTGACTGGCCCGCTGTACCAGTCCATGGCCGCTCCTGTCTCCGACAGATGGGCGATTCTCCCTGCCAGCCGGTCATATTTGCGCTCCATCAGGGCGATGGCCCCAGGAGAGTTCTTGACGTAGCCAGTGTAATAATTCACCAGGGGCCGCAGGTCGTAGTCGGCATAGATGTCCGTCATGCCCTCTGCGGCGGACAGCAGATAGTCCCGGTACTCCGACTGGGGCCGCCGCCGCAGTCCGTCCAGGAAACCGTCGTCTACCCGCTGGCCCTGCCCGCCGATTATGGCGGCGGTTTCGTTCCATTCCCACCGCCAGCGGTCCCCGCTGCTGATGAGCAGGCAGTTGAATGCCAGGCATAGAGCCAGCACGCCCCAGAGGGCGGGCAGTTGGGCCAGCTTGCGCCACTCGTACCCCAGCAGTCTCATACCTGCCCCTCGCGGTAGATGGCAAGAAACGCGTCCTCCAGACTGGGCGTCACCAGGACGGCCCCCTGAGGCGTAGCGTCGCAGAAGATACGCAGGACCGTCCCCGGTTCTCCCTGCCGCTCGCTCAAGAGGAACTGGCTTTCCTCCAGGGCAGTCCCCGCCGGAACCTCAAACACCTTGCCTTTCATCTTCCCGCAGATGCCCGCCGGGCTGTCACAGCAGAACAGCTTGTGGTCCCGGAGCATGATAATCTGCCCAGCGATGGTTTCAATATCGGAAACGATGTGGGTGGAGAGGATGACAATGCGATCCTCCGCCAAGGAGTGGACCAGATTACGAAACCGCACCCGCTCCCGGGGGTCCAGACCGGCGGTAGGCTCGTCCAAAATCAGCAGCCGGGGGTCGTTGAGCATGGCCTGGGCGATGCCCACCCGCTGGCGCATCCCGCCGGACAGCTGCCGCATTTTCTTGTGTTCCGCATCGGACAGCCCCACCAGCTCCAGCAGTTTGCTGATCCGCTGGTCAGCCTCTTTCCGGGGGATGCACTGGAGGGCGGCAACGTAACGCAGGAACTGCCGGGGCGTGTAGCCGGGGTAGTAGCCGAACTCCTGGGGCAGATAGCCCAGCAGCCCCCGATAGTCCTCGTCCAGAGCGTGAATGTCCTCCCCCTCCCACAAGATCTGCCCGGAGGTGGGGAACAGAAGGGTCGTGAGCATTTTAATGAGGGTGGTCTTGCCCGCCCCGTTGGGGGCCAGCAGACCGTAAACCCCGGCGGTGAATTGCAGGGAGATGTCCTCCAGGGCGGTAAAATCGCCGTATTTTTTGGTGACATGTTCAACTATAAGCATAAAAACGACCTCCTCGGTTGGGATAGCGGAGCATCCGCTCCAGAGTCAGAGCACAATAGGCCAGCCCAGCGGCAGACAGGAAAAGCAGGACGAGTACGGGAACCCGAAACAGCAGTTCACCTCCCCGCTCCCAAACCAGCAGAAGCAGTCCGGTTACGCCCCACAAAGCAGGGGGAAGCACCATTCCTCGGCGGAACCTCAGACAGAACAGTGTCAGGGCAGCGTAGAGAAACAGACTGGAAAAGGACAGGCCCAGCATCCAGGGCAGGGACCAGCTCCGCCCGGAGGTCAGCCACAACAGGATGTTGGCAGGAACGCACACGATCACTGCCAAACCTCCAAACACCAACATCCGCAGAGCCAGAATGGTACAGGCCGAGAGTTTACAGCTCCGCCGCCACTCCGCGACGCCGCTTGCGGTGTCTTTCCAGGCAGTCAACAGGTGGAGGGCGGCATACAAGGCAGGAGAGAACAGAAACAGCAACGGGGCCACGGAATCAAAGCGTGCGATTGCCGCACCTGGAATCAGGCACAGCAGGGCCGCCAGCACAGGAAAAAAAAGGCAGTCCTCTACCCCGAAAAACACCACGGACAGGGGAATACTCCGCCGCCTGGCTCTCTGCTCTACCCCGCTCAGTTCCACAATGCGCCGGATAGCCGCCTGCCGTTCCTCGCCTGTGGGCATGGGGATTTTTTCATCCATCTGAATCAAACTCCTCTCTGATCCGCCCCAGAAGGCGGTAGTATTGGCTTTTCACCGCCGGCTCCGACTGACCCAGGGCGGCGGCAATCTCTCCGAAACTCCACTCCCCGTAAAGCCGCAAGCGGAACACCGCTTGAAGCGAGGGAGATAGCCCGGTCACATAGTTCTCAATTCGCTCCAGTAGCTCCCGGTCATGAGTCTGGGAGACAAAGTCCTCCTGAACAGGCAGTTCTGTCTCCTCCAGAGGCGTGGTTACCGGACAAAACCTGCGACGAGTGTCAATAACCTTGTTTGTGGCGATGCGGTAGAGCCAGGTGCGGAAGGCGGCCTTCTTCGGGTCATAGGAAGGAAGCGCACGGAAAACCGCAAGGAAAATATTCTGGGTCAGATCCATGGCATCTTCCTTGTGCCCGGTTTGGCGGTAGACAAAGACGTATATCTCGTCATAGTACCGCTCCACCAGCTGCTCCGCCGCCTGACGGGAGCCGATGCGCTGAATGTCCCGTATCCACTTGCTCTCCTGCTCCATGGCCTCACCGCCTTCCCTTATTGATATATTCGTATGACAGAGTAACATCGTTGCAAAGAAAAGTAAAATTATTTATCTGGTGTTTTTTGGATGGCGGTTTATGCTACCTCATTGACGACCGGGTGACCAACACCGCCCCCGGCAGCGCCTACCGGATCATGGACAAGGATTTTTACACTCTGCTGGAGGAACTGTTTCAGTAGGGCGGTACAGCAAGGAGAATATTTCCGCTTCCAGGGCGGGCCCCATGTCGATGGACCGAGGCCCGTCTGCTTCTATTTTGTATACCTTGTAAATCGAGAGCCGTTTTGCTAAAATAGGATAGAAATTTGAACATATATTGTGAGGACAGTACCATGGGTGAAGGGAAAAAGCTTCAAATCCGCAACAGTACCGTTGACTTTCTGGTTTTTACCAAGGATACGGAAGAAAACGGCATCGAGGTAAGAGTGCAGGAGGATACCGTATGGCTGACACAGAAAGCCATCGGCCAGCTCTTTGATGTAGACCGCAGCGTAGTCACTAAGCATCTCAAAAAGATATTTACGGACGGTGAGTTGGACGAAAATTCAGTTTGTGCATTTTTTGCACAAACTGTGGATGACGGAAAAACGTACCGCTATAAGTTCTACTCCCTGCCCGCCATCATCGCTGTGGGCTGCCGTGTCAACTCCCAGCGGGCCACGCAGTTCCGCCAGTGGGCCACCAACGTACTGGAGACGTTCACGAAGCAGGGGTATGTGCTGGACAAGCTCCGGCTAATCAACGGACAGATCTTCGATCAGGATGATTTCGGCCACCTGCTCTCCGAGATCCAGGAAATCAGGGCAGGCGAGGCGGCATATCCCAATGACTATGGCTGACTGGGCGGCCAAGCTGGATGCTTTTTTACAGTTCAACGGAGAAGAGGTCTTGCGGGACAAAGGGAAAGTGACAGCCGCTATTGCGAAAGCCTTTGCCGAGAGTGAATTTGAGCAATACCGCATTATCCAGGATCAGCTCTACCAGAGTGACTTTGACCGGCTGATTGCGGCCACAGATGCTTCTGATGCGCCAGAATAACAAAGACTGTAGATGATAAATAGATGGTTTATGCTTGTGACAACTGCCACTTCCTCTTCCACCGTACCGCAGAGCCGGAGCAATGCCCCGACTGCGGCAAATACGCCGTCCGTGAGGCGACTGAGGCGGAACGGCAGGAATATGAGAAGCGGCTGGAAGAGCCGAGGGAGATATAAAATGGCCCATTCATCGCAGCGCGAGCGGATCACGCAGTACATACAGAACACCTATGGGACGCAGGCGGAATACCTCTGGGCCGACAGCCCGGGCAATGCGATTTTCCGCCACCCTGCCAGCAAAAAGTGGTTTGCTGCCCTGATGCGTGTCCTCCCGAAAAAGCTGGGCTTGGCAGGGGAAGAAGCCCTTGATGTAATGGACATCAAATGCAGTACCATTATGATCGGCTCCCTGCTCTCCACAAACGGGTTTCTCCCGGCGTACCACATGAACAAGAATCATTGGATTTCCATTGTCTTGAACAACTCCGTTCCTGACGATCAGATCATCCCACTGCTGGAACTAAGCTATGACAGCGTTGCTCCCAAGCGGCAGATGAAGGACCCTTGACCGGAAATGGAATAGCCCAACACTATCAAGACGGGAGATGCGCCAAAACGTCTCCCGTCTTTTGATATGCCTCAGAAAAATTTTTTGTGTGATAAAGGCAAAATCAGCCATTTCAGATGCTTCATAGGCGCTCCTTTACAGATTTTGTTTGATGATCCGGGTAATGCTTCCAACCGCCACGCCCTGCTCTTCATCCAGCCGGGTGACGGCGAAGCTGACGTCATCCCTCTTGCCGGGGAGACGGCGGTCATAGCAGGAGTGGGCGATGGCGTTGACGCCGTTGTTGAGGCGGACATACAGCACGCCGCCCCGCACATCGATGACACGGCCAGCATACCGGCCCTGCGGCACACACTTCTTCAGGTCGTCTGCGGCGGTGGAGGCAGAGGTGCTGCGCACATCGGCGCTGATGGACAGATCCTCCACCGTGGTGCCAGTGATCTTCTGTACCCGGACCAGGATGCGGTCGCCCACATGGCAGTGCCCGGCGGCGTCGCCCGCCCAGGCGCGGGACAGGCCCCGGGCCAGGATGGCGCACTCCACACCGAACACCTCCACCCGGACCACCTTCTCGGCCACCGCCACCACCCGGGCCTCATAGATCATGGGCTCGCCCCGCTCGTCTTTATCCAGGTAGAACGACTGGCACTTGCGATACATGGCGCCCTTGCGGCTGGCGGCCACGCTGCGGCTCTTGTTCTCGTGACCCTTCACGATGAAGTCGATCCCGGAACCCAGCCGGGCGGTGAGGATGCCCCGCATATGGGACATCAGCTCCTGGCCCTCGATTTCGGACAGGCAGTTCCAGGAATCGGAGGCGGCGGGGGGCACCAGATTGAACGCCTTCACCGTGTACCCCTGATCCCGGAGATAGGCGCTGCTTTTTTTCGTAGAGCTCTGATTTGGGATCACAGATAATGAGGCTGAACCTCCGGGCGGCTGTAAGGGGACAGGATAATTGAGAAACCGGGATAAACCGGGAGAGGCGGGGGAAGTGCTGGAAAACCCCCGAATATCAACGGGAATGGGCATAATCAGGGCGGGAAAGGCCCGGACGTTCTCATTTTCATTGAGCGCGAAGGCGTCGACGGCGGTCGGCGTCTTTTTTTTGTGCCCAGAGGCCACTGGAGGCCGCACGTCAGCGGCGGCGCGGCGCGGCGGGCACCGGCCCGGCTGAACAGGAAAAACCCCGGAAAACCGCTTAAAAACGGCAATCCGGGGACTTTTCTCGATGGCAGGGATGGACAGGACATTATGGGGGCCGCTCGGCCACGCCCCGGAAGTCACAGCAGCAGACCAAGAAGGCGTGGGCTTCGCGGCCCTTGAGGATAGTATAGCAGGGTGGCGGGGGAAATGCAAGGGGGCCCAGCGTAATAACGCACCGTTAGAGCGTTAGAATTTGGACGAAAATCGGGCGAACCGGCGCAGATCGGGCCGCTGGCGGCGTTACTTGACCGTTACTCCACAGGGAGGGCACCCTCGCCAGTGCCGCGAATTATGGAGGGAGCAAAGTGACAAATCGCTCAAAACCCGGTCACCATGTCACATTGTTGAATTTCAGGCATTTTAGGGGCTTCGCAACCGAGTGGAGCCCCGTTTTTCAATGTGACACAAAAACGGATAATTATTTAACCAGAACAGGCCAAAAAAATTTAGGCGATCACGCTCTGGCTATCGTCGCCGGAAGCGGAGGTGGGCTTTGCTTTTTCTCTCTCGGCGGCATACGTCCAGTAAATAGACTCCATCTTTTTCTCAACGTGCTTTTTGTACTTGAAGTAAATCAGATCGAAAAGGTCTTCCCGCTCATAAGACGGTAGGAGCCGGAACATGGCAATCAGGTCAGCCTCCTCAGCCTCAAGGGGACTGCCGTCACATGAGAGTCCTTGCTCAGATTTAATACGCTCCAGGTCATCACTCTTTTTTTCGGGGGGCGTTTCAAGCTCCAGGAGATAGTCTGCCGACACCTCGAAAATGCGGGCAAGAGCGGCCAGTGCGTTGTACCCGGGCTTGCTTTTTCCAGATTCCCAGTCTCCAACATTTCCAGGGGAAACACCCGCAGCCTTTGCAAGTTGACCTTGGGTCATTCCCTTTTTGGCGCGTAATTCTTTCAGCAATGTGTTAAACATAGCGGCCTCCTCGAATTTGCGAAATTTACTCGCAAAACTATTGACTTCTACGAAAATGCGAGTATAATAATAGACAGGTTAAGAAATTAACCGACGCCCCCAGCATATCACAAAAAAACGAAACGCACAACAGGAAAGGAACAGCAGACATGAAAAACGAGAAAGCCCTGGACGCATATATCGCCACGATCGCCGAGATCAACGCCAAGCTCGCCGCCCTGACCGAGCAGACCGAGAACCACCTGGGACACAGCCCCGAGGAGATCAACTGGGGCCACGTCGGAACCGCCAAGCACGTCCTGGAGCAGCTCACCGAGATCACGGAGTTCCTGGGCTGCGACAAATAAGCCGAAACGCCCGCGAGGGCGTCGCCGGGAGGAGCCCTACCCGGCCTGACGATGGCAGGGCAACAGAAAGGAGCAGCAGCAGATGAACAGCTACAAGTTTACATTCCATTACCCCGAGAGCAGCGACGAGACCGCCTACATCACCGAGCGGACGGAGAGCGCGGCCCGGAAGGCCCTCCTCAAGCAGTACGGCAAGGTTGAGATCGTGGACTCCGAGCTCCACGACACCGGCGTCAACGCAACGAAGGCCCAGGAGCGGGAGACCCTGGAGAAGATCAAGGCGATGATCGCCGAGCTGGGCCCGCAGAGCTACCTCGCCACCGCCTTCGAGGGATGCTTCGAGGACGCGGAGCAGAACATCGAGGATGATGCAGCCTATAGCATGAAGGCGCGGCTCGAAATCCAGGCACAGCGTGCAATCGAGCGAGGCCACGAAGTAGACCGGCTCAAAGCCGACCTCGCCGCCGCCCAGTCCAAGATTGAGACCTTGCAGGGCCAGTTCGACTTCGCCAGCCAGCACATCAAGAAGCTCGAACGGCAGCAGCTCCCGGAGGAGCTCCGGCGCGACCTCTGGGTGATGGTCACCGACGAGGCCGAGGCAAGCCGGGCTCGGATGGCAGAGGCCGCTGACAAGATGGCGGTGGGAGCCGACAACCCGGGCTGCGTACTCTTCAAAGAGTCCGTCGCCCGCTACCGCGCCGAGAAGACCAGGATGCC
>Ga0224740_10593_pt1 | contig 10087 bp, 15 predicted proteins | sample LIM_E_Water_Bulk_FD_161634 | JGI IMG/M metagenome (GOLD analysis project Ga0224740, IMG submission 161634) | Enriched cells from gastrointestinal tract of the lab mouse from Pacific Northwest National Laboratory (PNNL), Richland, Washington... | ecosystem: Host-associated > Mammals > Digestive...
GGGGCTTCTTTGGTTAATGGGATTGCGTTATGAATTTATTATTTATATCGAAATAATATTTAGCTTTTCCTTTCTTGCAGCCTTGTTATGGGACTACACAAGAAAAAAGAAATATTACTGCGGATTTATGGCTTTATTTGACGGACTTGACGACAAGACTTTATTAGCAGAGCTTGCAGAAAAGCCGGGATTTCTTGACGGGAAACTGTTATATCAAATTCTACGCCTGTCTAATAAGTACATGAATGATAAGTTGGCAGAAGCGGGGGCTACTAATCAAGAATACCGGGAATATATCGAAATGTGGGTACATGAAATAAAAACGCCGATAACCTCTGCCCATTTAATCATTGAGAATGACAAGAATATTTCTACAATCCGCATAGATGATGAATTGAATAAAATAGACCATTTTGTAGAACAAGCCCTTTTCTATGCGAGAAGTACAACATTAGAAAAAGATTTTAAGATAGAAAAGACAACCTTGAAAACATTGGTACAGGAAGCGTTGAAAAGTTATTCCAAACAGATCATTGAAGCCCACGGCAGACCTATATTTGAGAATTTGGATATTCCAGTATTTGCTGATCGGAAATGGTGTATATTCATTATAGGGCAGATCATAGCTAATTCTGTAAAATATGCAAAAGAAAATCTGATCCTCACTTTTGAGGGGAGTTCTTTTGATAACGGGTGTAGCCTTTCTATCTCCGATAATGGAATTGGTATAACCGAAGCAGATATTCCGAGGATTTTTGATAAAGGGTTTACCGGGGAAAATGGGCGTAAATTTGGAAAATCAACAGGTATTGGATTATATTTATGCTGGAAATTATGCCGTAAAATGAATATGGAAATATCGGTGGCAAGCAGCCTTGAAAATGGGACAACCGTAAAGATCATGTTCCCCAAAGAAAATCTTTATTTGACATAGGAATATCCTGCAAAGCGGGATTATACGAGCAGGCATGAAAAATGTCTGCTTCTTTTCTCCCCGAAACCTTACATTTCGGTAATGTAAATGTAATCTTATTTAATGGCGCATTTTAATTTCTGAATGTACAATATCAAAAAAGGAAAGCGAAAGGAGCAAAATTATGAATACCCCGATTTTAGAGGTTTCTGACATTCAAAAATATTATGGAAACAAAGGAAACATTACCAAAGCTGTTAATCGTATTTCCCTGTCTGTTGGAAAAGGGGAATTTGTCGGTATCATGGGCGCGTCCGGCTCTGGTAAGACAACATTGCTGAACTGCATTTCCACAATCGACACAGTAACCAGCGGAAAAATTTTAGTTGAGGGAAAAGACATTACTACTTTACGCGGAAAACAGTTGTCGGCTTTTCGGCGCGAAAAGCTGGGCTTTATCTTTCAAGACTTTAATCTGCTTGATACATTGACTGCGTATGAGAATATCTCCCTTGCCCTATCTATTTCCGGCATAAAAGCAAAAGAAATTGATAAAAGGGTACAGGAAATTGCAAGGGCATTGAATATCACGGAAGTTTTGGAAAAATACCCCTATCAAATGTCCGGCGGACAGCAGCAGCGTGTAGCCGCCGCCCGTGCAATGGTAACAAATCCGGCTCTTGTTTTGGCTGATGAACCTACGGGTAGTGTCAAGTTAGTACAACACTACCCGAAAGAAATACCCGTGATATTATTTTCACTGTCAATGCGTATTTCAGAGATAACAGACCGCCACAGTGTACGCTTTTCTTCACGGGTCAGCGATTCATAAATATTCTTAAAATCAGATTGCAGCAGCTTTTCCACGGCTTCAAAGTCGGGCGGGGCTTCTGCTGCGGGTTCCGGGAGCTGCCGGAGTGCCGCCGTATATATTTCATAGTCCTTTTTGTATTCTTCAATGTCAATCAGCTCATTCACATATAATTCTTTTAGTTTTGTCAGCTTTCTTTTCAGGGCGGCTTTATCTGTCCGCAGGGCAGCTTTTTTCTTTTCTGCCGCTTTTATTTCCCATTCCAGCCGGACCCGGCGCAGTTCGGATTCCATGTTGTCAAAAAGCCATTTTTCAATCATATCTTCCCGGACGGATTTATTGTGGCTACACCTGCCCCGCTGAAAGTGCTGGTTACACCTGTAATAATAATATTCCCGTGTTTTATAGCCGACAAGGTTGTGGCTACATTCAGCGCACTTCACGATTGAAGTAAAAATATAAACCTTGCCGGACGGAGCGGAACGGGAATTTCTTTTCAGGAGGGATTGAACCTTGTCGAATTGTTCCCGGCTGATGATTGCCGGGCAGAAGTTTTCATTCTTCCTGCCGCCCCGGTCATAGATTCCAGTGTAAAGCGGTTCTGACAGCATACGCCGGAAAGTTGCGTCACACCAATTCACGCCGTAAGTTTCCCGGATATGCTTCACGGTTCCCCGCTGGCTGACGGTGCTTTCAAAGTGATTGAAAGCGTCTTGCACAATCCCGGCTTCTTCCGGCAGGACTTCCAGCCGCTTTTCCCCGTTGACCCTGTACCCGAACGGGCAGGAGCCGGAAACGACGGTTCCGTGGGCAATCTTGCTGTCAAAAACAACGTCTATTCTTTCCCCGCAAATGTCAGCTTCATTCTGGGCGATTGACAGCTTGACATTGATATACAAACGACCGTTTGCGCTTGTCGTGTCGTATTCTTCATCTATTGTCTTCCAGTCGCAGCCGTGCGCCTGTAGTATTTCCATAACCTTGTAATAATCAGCGACGGACCGGAACCAGCGGTCAAGGCGGCAGAACAGAAGCAAGTCAACTTCATCACGCTTCACGGCTTCTATCATTTTTTGAAACTCTGCCCGCTTGTGCATATTCTTTCTTGCGGTTTTCGCAGCGTCGATATATACCCCGGTCACAATCCAGCCTTTTTCCCGTGCGTATGCTTCAAGGCGTTCTTGCTGGGCTTCAAGGGACAGTCCCTTTATTTTTTGTTCTTCCCCTGATACCCGGATATAAAGGGCGACACGGACAAGCGGCGGCAATTCCTTGTTTTTCATAGAAAATCACCTGCATTTCCTTTAATTTCCCGCCCGCAGATGATATAATCAGAATTGCAGACGGTATGTTGTATCTGGTATGATATACTTTGCATTGCGGCGGCAATATTCCCAGTATTGCCGCCGCTTCCCTTTTGGTTTTCATTTCTGCGATTCTGAAATTAAAGCAGAATATCTTTCATAGTCATTTTTGGGGTTGTCCCCTTTGATAATCACAAATTCTGAAAAGTCAACAATTTTTTGTTGTGTGTTCAGCAGGGCTTCCGCAGATTCAGGAAGCAGGCTGCAATATTCTTCCGCAGCGGCTTTCAATTCAAGCAGGACGGGAAGCGACTTTTCAACAAGTTCAGAAGAAGTGCCGGAGGAAACGGAAAGAAGCTGCCGCCAGCGTATCAACTGACCTTCTGAAATATATTTGCCGCTGTCCGGGTTCTTCTTGTGTGCGACATAAGCATAAATACAATAAGACCCGAAAAGAGCAACAATAATTCCTGCCGGGATAGAGGACCCGGAGAGGAAGAAGCCCGCAACGATAATCAGGGAACCGAGAACGGCAACGCCCGCAGTCGGCGGGTCAGGAATGACAGCTTTTGCAGTTATCTTCTTTTCTTTTGGTGCGGGAGCTTCAACAACGCTTCCTGTATTCTCATAGCGGGCAGCAGGAGCGGAAGAAGAATTGCTTTTCTTGCCCTTCCTGTCCGTGTATGACAAGCCCTTTACAGGAAGATTGACGCTAGTGGTTGTCTGTCCGTTGCTATTAAAGGTTTTGTGATAACCCTTGCCGCCGACTGTCACGCTTGCACTTTTTCTGTTTAGGTTGATTTTGACACCCGGAGCCACTTTTATACTTTTTCTGTACCGTATACCCATTTTTGAAATCTCCTATAATCATGATTTTTGAAAAACAGCCCGGCAGAGCTTATGCAGCCCAGCCGGGCTTGTCATTGACCGGAAGCAAGGTTATCGCCGTTTTCGCTTCCGGGTTCCGTGCCTGCGGTGGTACTCAAAGCAGAGTTGCCCGCTTTTTGTGCAATCTTGGAGCGACTTTTTATATATGCCGCTTCCGCTTCTTCAACGGTCATTTCCGAAGGTTCAGCACGGGAAGCGGTCAGGCGTTCTTTGAAGTGCTGAACCAGCATTTCACGAATACCCGGTTCAAGTTCAAAGTACGCCTTCATAATGTCAAGTTCTAATTCTGTCCCGCCGTGCTGCCGTACAAAGTCGTCAAGGCTGAAAGTCGGTGCTTGTATGTACATGGGTTCTGTACCGTTCCGCAGCCAGTCTTCACTAACACCAAAAGCCATACAGATATTTTTAATAGTATTATCAGGAACGTTGTTTCCCGGTTGTTCCCCCCAGCTTACGGAGCGTTGGGAAATGCCTATTGTTTCAGCAAAATCTTTTTGAGAAAGCCCACGGAGCTTCCGAAATTCTTTTATGCGTTCGTTGAGCGTCAAAGTGTTCACCCCCTTTCTAAAACCTATAATATACATGATTGCTAAAAATGTCAAGAATTTTCTAAAAAACTATTGACAAATATACACGGTTGCTATATGATATAGAAAAACAAGCAATCATGTATATTTTAAAAGCGATAATTGCTGAAATATAGAAAGGAAGGTAAAGCCATATGAAGAAAGCAACATTTCAGGAGTACACGGAAGCAAAGAAAGAAATCATGAGCGGCGGCGAGTGCAAAGAGTATGCAAGCACTGACGAATACGGAAGGAACCACAAGACAATCTGCTGCGAAAACGGAGAAGCCTTCTGGGAAGTGACAGAAAACGACGTGACGGAGTTTTGGAGTACCAAACACCCGGACAGCCGGAAATATGAAGCTGAAAGGGAGCTTGCAACGAACGTCGGGACGAACATGGAAGAAGTGGACTATAAAGAGCTGGCGGGAACGTGCGACACAAAGCGCATGACAGATGATGAAGCAAGGCTTTTCATAGGTGAGGAATTAGGGTTTGACCCGCTGAAAGTGAAGATTATCCATGAAGTAGAGGACTACTACAAAGAAGGGAATTGCCTGAAAAAGTGGCACACATACCGCAGGGACCCGCAGTACAACGCTACAGACTGGAACTATTTCAGATTTGATGTATGCGACTGGCAATACGAATATGAAAACGGAACATTGAGATTCTATAACAACTAAAGGACCGGGAGCCGCACGGGGCAGCAGTCGCAGGACTGCGGGGCGGGTCCGATTCCCGCCCGGTTCAATCGGGGCAAGCCAGACCCCAAAAATAAAGCACTGTCAAACGGGCAGCGGTTACACCAGCTAAAAAGTGTATAGTCGGACAACAAGTTTTCCGGGCAGGCGGTTTTTTAAGGTGAAAAGCGGCAGCGGCGGTGCGGAAAGGAACGGGCAGAAATGGAAAGAGATGTGCGGATAACCAACGGCGTGACATTTCAAAAAAGAATAGTGTCAGACGACCCGGACGCATACGCAGAAGTCAATCTGAAATTTGAGGGATTGCAGGAAAGCAGGGTTGCAGAGCTGCGGGACTTATTCAATAAGTTTGCCGCAGAGGTAGAAGGAATGTTGCTTGAAGATACCAGCCTGTATGTGTAGCACAGGCTGGCGCAGGAAATCATTTCACAATTTCTTTTATGAGTTGTTCAAAATCACGGGAATTGAAAATGTTATAAATTGCAGACACTAAAATTTTTTCAATTTCTTCTTCTGGAACGGAAGACCAGTGCTTTTTAACAGCGTCGTTCACGGCTTTTCTGATGAAGTCTTTGTGAAGCGGCATAACATACACCCCCTTTTCAATGGAATTGCCGCCCGGCAGCGGCACTTCCATTGTATCAGGGGACAGAGGAAAAGGGAAGGAGGAAGAAAGATGGCAGAGGAAAAGAGAACAGAAACCATGATTGCACAGGAAGACGGCAAGGAAGCTGCGGAGGTTATGGGCTTCATGGAAATGCTGGACAATCACGAAAAGCGGGAATTTCTTGCTTTCATTCAGGGCGCAAAGTTCGTGAAAAGCCTGCCTGCCGGGGCAATCGGGACAGCATGACACGCCCGCCCCGGCTGCGGGCGTGAGAAAGGAAGAAAACATGAATAAAGCAAAACGGGCGGCGGTCAGGGCTGCAATAGTCCTGACGTGCGCCGCTGCCGGGTACGGTGCGGGAAGGTATGCAGGGCGGCAGGAGCCGCAGGAGAGCCGGGAACCGCAGGCGGGCTATATACTGATACACACGACGGACGGGGAAGCGTGGGGCTTCTACGGTGATATGGAAATATCACACGGAGCGGACGGCGGGGACATTGATATTGATATGTCAGGCTGGCTTGTCGGGTCAACGCATGATTGCTATAACCCGGACCCGGAGGAATGACGCAGGAGGTGGCGCACATGAAAGAAGGGATTGCGGCAGCAGGCGTTCAGGTGGAAGGAACTTTCAACGTGCAGCGGTTCTTTGAAACGCTGGCAATGATTCTTTCTCGGAAAGAAAACCTGTCAATCAAAGTGACGGTGCATGAAGAAGGAGAACAGCAGCCGGAAAAGGCGGCTGTATAAATAAATCATACCAGATACAAGGAGGAAAAGAAGAATGTCAAAAATGACAGCAGAACAGGAAAAGGGCATTTTCAAAGCGGCGGTTGTCGTGAATGATGAAGCCGGGCTTCCCAACTACATGACAATGTTTTACATGGAGCCGGGAACCTACAAGCCGGAGGTCGTGCCGGAAGTGTTCAAGGTAAACGGGGAGATTATGGCGGCTATTCTCATTTCACAGTATACAAATACCGTCATTAACGGAATACCCGTTTCCCTGCCGTATCAGAAGCCGGTTGAAAGCATGGGTCATGATGAATCGGCGGCAGCTTGCCGGAGAAAAGGACCCGGCTGGCACTTAATGACAAACGCTGAATGGGTTTACCTGATGAAAGACGCAGCGGCAGCAGGGCATATCATCAGCGGCAACACGGACTACGGGAAGAACGCCGATAACCCGGAGGAAAAGGGCTATTGTTACGACGGCTACACGGTTTTGACTGGGACAGAACCGCTTGCATGGAGCCACGACGGAACGCCGGAAGGGGTTTTCGGACTCTGCGGGAACTTTTGGGAGCGTGTGGCGGGCTTGCGCCTGCATAAAGGCGTAATTGAGTATATCCCGGACAATAACGCAGCGGCAGAGGACTTCAAGCCGCAGGACCCGGCGTGGGTAGTTGCACGGACAGAGGAACCGGGGGAAGAAGGGCTTCCGTTCGGAAAGCCGCTGTATCTTGACGCACAGTGCGGAAAAGTCGTGCTGACAGACGGGAAGATTGCCGGGGGCTGGAACGGTTGCCATATGCGGGACTTGCAGCTTGCCGGGAGCCTGAAAGAAGTCCCGGACATTGTACATAGACTGGGGATATTGCCGCAGGACTGGCAGCAGGAGAAAGCGGGGATATGGGCTGACAGTGAACTTGAAGAAGCCGTGCCTTTCCGGGGTTCGAGGTTCGACGGCACTTCCAACGGTGGGGTGGCGGCGTTGTACTTGAGCAGCGCCCGCTCTCACGTCAACGGCAATGTGTCCTTCCGTTCCGCTTTATACCTGAAAGACTGGAAACTGGTAACTGATTTACTGGGGCGGGCGTGATAACGACCGCAGAAGGGAAGGAAAGCAATGTATACAGGATTGAAAGACAAAAACGGAACGCCGATTGAAATAGGCGACAGGACCCGGCTTGTACTGCCTGACGGAGAAGTACGGGAATTTGATGTGCGATTTAAGACAGTGAAGCGTACAAGATTAAAGACGCTTCCGGGGTTTGAGCCGGAAGAAGTAGAGCTTTCTATAACAGGCGTTGTCTTCTGCTGGCAGGGTAACGATTTATTCCCGTGCGTTGATGAAAACGGCGTGTCTGACGTTGAAAAAATGGAAGTATTAGAAAAACCGAAATTTCCGTATGTTGTCGGTCAGCCCGCAGCGATTTTTCATGAAGGAAAGTGGCATGAAGGGACGATTGAAGCAGGGTACAGGTTTTGTGACGGAATAGTGACAATCAGGACGGAGGACGGAAAGAAATTGTGGTGCGGGGAAAGCAGGAAAGAGCTATACAAGCCGTTGTGACCCGCAGGAAAAGGACATAACAAAAAGCCTTTGAAGAAGTGCCGCAAACACATTCAACAAAGGCTTTTCGCTAACATTTTTTAATAAATCAAGTCATGTTTATTATACCATGTTGGCGGTGTAAAAGCAAGCAAAATCAGCGGTGAAACCGTTGAAAAAGCCGGGTTTTTATCCCGGAAAACGGGCTTGTATGGGGTATTAACATTCCTACGAATAGTATATATATACTTGCGTAAGGAACATACCCACGCCACACAGGTATAAGGACAGCAAAGGAAGGTGTGGTTGCATTGGGTAAAGTGTTCATGAGGGAGAAGAAGGTGGACTGCGGGCAGTATCGGGAAGCAGATATAATACCCCGGACGGAAAAAGCAGATAAGGTGGCGAAGGGGAAGAGGGGGAAGCGTAAGAAGGTAACAGAACCGAAGCAAAAGGACCTGAACGAAAAGAGCGCTAAAAGGTATCTGGTTCAGTTAGGGAATGGGAATTTTGGCATAGGTGATTTGCACGTTTCCTGTACATACGATAAAGACCACCTGCCGGACAGCATAGAGGAAGCGGAAAAGATAGTGAACAACTACTTGCGCCGGATAGCATACAGGAGAGGGAAGCTGGGGCTGGACCCGCTGAAATATATCCTTGTGACAGAATATAAGTTTGACAAGGCAGGGCAGATGATAAAGAGGGTTCACCATCACATTATCATGAACGGCGGTTTGTCCCGTGATGATGTAGAACTGATGTGGACGGCTGACCGTATCAACTGGAATAAGGCGCAGGACTTACAGTATAGGGCAGGAATAAAGCAGATGGGGTGGGTCAATGCTGACCGCATACAGACGAACGAAAACGGCATTGAAGCCCTCTGCAAGTACATAGTAAAGGACCCGCAGGGCAAGAAGCGGTGGAGTAGCAGCAGAAATCTTGTGCGCCCGGTAGAGCTTCCGAACGCTGATTATAAATACACAAAAAAGCAGATAGAGAAGCTGGCGAAGTCTAACGATTGCGGGAAGGAGTTCTTCAAGAAGCAATTCCCGAATTATGAAATCGTGAGTGTTGAACCTGTCTACTACGAAGAAACAGGCTGGCATATTTACTTGAAAATGTGGAAGAAGCCGGACAAAAAGCAGGGAAAGAAAAAAGGAGGGAAAAAGAAGTGATTCTTGAAGAGTTCATGAAAGGTGCTGTACCCAGTGAAAGGCTGATTATTGAAGACAGCACAGGGGAGCTTTACAGGGGTTTTGTAGCCTGTCTGGACTATGACAAAAAGATTGACAGGAGCCGGGAAGTAAAACGGCATGGATTGTCAACGGAAATATACAGGAGAGAAGAAAAGACAGTGGGAGCCACAAAGTATACGACGGACGGGGAGGAAGTACCCGTTGAAGGTATCAGCAAATTTTCTTTCTCTGACCTGATTATGAAAATATATACAAGGGTTGTGCTGGAGGGATAGAAAATGCTGTACGGAGAGTTAAAGAGGACATACCAGACATACAACAGGCTTGACCCGGAAATGAAAAGGGCGGCTTCTGAAATAGCTGCAAAATACCCGTATTGCACAGAGCACGTTGCAAAGGTAATTGTGGCGAACGGGTTCGACAAAGAGAAAGCGGAAGAACAGATAAAGCGGGAGCTGGTTCTGGGAAAAGCTGGATTTTAAGACAGAGATTGAAGGAAGGAGCTAAAAAGAATGAAATACAAGTATTACAGTTTAGAACGCCCGGTAATGCCGGGGACATATCCGAAACCGAAAGACAATCCGGCAATGCTGATTCACAATTTCAATAGCCGGGAATATGTGCCGGAAATCGGAAGAATGGCGTGGGGATATATCGAATATGACAAGCCGCTTGAAAACAAAGATATTGACGGGTATGAGCTTATGCCAGCAGCTTTCTTTTCATAGCAGGGGAGAGAAGGAAAAATGACGTTAGGGAGCTTATTTGACGGGATAGCAGGCTTTCCGCTTGCGGCGCAGCGGCAGGGCATAACGCC
>Ga0224740_10595_pt1 | contig 10068 bp, 8 predicted proteins | sample LIM_E_Water_Bulk_FD_161634 | JGI IMG/M metagenome (GOLD analysis project Ga0224740, IMG submission 161634) | Enriched cells from gastrointestinal tract of the lab mouse from Pacific Northwest National Laboratory (PNNL), Richland, Washington... | ecosystem: Host-associated > Mammals > Digestive...
TTTGTAATCTGTTGCTCTGATCATGGTACGTGTTATGGTGAGGATGGTGTGTGGTATCATGGTATTGATCATCCTATTGTCAATACCGTTCCATATAAGCATTTTTTAATGTGTGAATAAAGCCGCGGGAGCGGCGAGCTTGCTAACTCGCTGGCCTTTGGGCGGTGAACAATATGAGCAGATAGTATATGTATTTTATAGATTATTTGTGCTGGCGAAGCCGGCATAATTAAAGTATTTAATGTACAGCAGCACCATAATAAGATGAGTTGATAAATAATATTGGAAGACGAGGGCAATTCTATGCAGGCAGTAAATCCATATATACAGTATATGTACAGTTATCCACATAAGACAGCGTATTATAAATTAGATAATATTTCATTGAAAGACTATTTTTCAAAGTTATCTGGAAGGGAAAATAGCCTTTATTTTCATATCCCATTTTGCCAGTATAAATGTGGTTACTGCAACTTATTTTCGGTAACAGGACAGCAGGAGCAGCGTATGTCTGAGTATATTGACGCGATGGAGAGGCAGGCGCTACAGATTTCGGACGCATTACCGTCAGATGTTATCTTTACAGATTTGACCTTTGGTGGTGGGACTCCGTTGATCCTGCCAACTGCGTTGCTTCGGAGGGTCTTTTTATTGGCAAAAAAATGGTTCCGTTTTCAACAAGAAGAGAGCTCTATTGTAGTAGAAACCTCTCCAAATCAGACAACAGCAGAAAAACTTGCCTTGTTAAAAGAGGAAAGAGTAAATAGAATCAGCATCGGTGTACAGAGTTTTCAAGAAAATGAGTTGGCTGCCCTACATCGTTTCCACAGTGTAGATTCTGCCAGAAAAGCACTTGATTTGATTAAGCAGATGGACTTTGATTGCACCAATATTGATTTGATCTATGGAATTCCGGGACAGACAATGGAAAGCTTGGATGACTCATTAAAACAGGCACTAGAATTTGAACCAGAAGAATTATTTGTCTATCCGCTTTATGTAAAACCGCAAACTTATCTCTTCAAGCAGGGGATTCAGAGGTCAGAGGCTGCATTTCCGATGTATCAGTATGTGCGCAGCCGTTTACAGGAGGCAGGATATTACCCATATTCTATGCGGCGTTTCGCAAAAAAGAGGGACCAGGGCTCCTTATGTGGATTTGGAAATACGATTTCTATAGGTTGTGGTGGGCGCAGTTATATTGACAATCTACATTTTTGTTCTCCTTATGCGGTCAGGCAGGAACATTGCCTGGATATTTTGTCTAATTATATGAAACAGAGTGATTTTTTACATGCTGTCCACGGTTTTGTTCTCTCGCAGGAGGAGCAAAAACGGCGCTATGTTATAAAACATATTTTGTTTGGCAGGGGGATTAACAGAGAGGATTATCAAAGGAATTTTGGCAGGGATGTGCAGCAAGAATTTCCGCAGCTTGTAGAATGGGAAAAGGCGGGTTTTGTCACGAAAACAGCAAGCCATATTACTTTGACAGAAGAAGGGGTTGCGTTGTCCGATTATCTTGGGCCGCAGCTTATTTCGGAGGAGGTCAGGAAGAGAATGGCTATGCTATAAATTGGAGGCTGATTATGAAAAGGCAGTGGTACTACCGCGGAGTTTTAAAATCCTGTAACTATTCCTGCAGTTATTGTCCCTTTTCCAAGAAAAAAGGAAGTATACAAGAACAGCAGAAGGATAAAACTGCATTTTTCCGATTTATCAATAGATTAGAAGAGATGCCCCAGGCAGAAGGGGCAGTACAGGTGGTTCCTTATGGCGAAGCATTGATTCATCCTTATTACTGGGAAGGGCTTGCCCAATTAAGCAGGAATCCCAAGCTGGATTTGGTAGGAGCCCAAAGCAATTTCAGCTTTCCAGTTGAGAAAATGTTGTCTGTTTACTGTAGAAATGGTGGCGATATCAGTAAATTGCGTTTATGGGGGACATTTCATCCAGAGATGACTAATGCGGAACAGTTTGTTGCACAGTGTGCATTATTATCTGCAAAGAATATAACATATTGTGTTGGCGCCGTAGGTGTACCAACTCAATTTGCTGCCATTCACCTGCTCCGTGAAGCCTTGCCTCCATCTGTCTATTTATGGATAAATAAGATGGATGGAATGAAAAGGGCATACACATCAACAGAGATTGCAAATTTCTTAAAAATAGACCCATATTTTGAGATGGAGCTCCGTCATCATAGAGCCGATGCAAAATACTGTGCAGATAACCGTTTTGTGGAATCTGACGGAGTCATGCACCGTTGTAATCTTTCACGCCAGGATATTGGTAATTTATATGATGAAGCTATAACCTCACATTCCCTTATCTGTAACAGAAAAGAATGTTCTTGCTATCTCGCCTACTGTAATCAGATGAAAGAACTTGAACTGCTTTGCTTTATGCCGTATCCGGCATTCCGAATCCCGGTTTTGCCTAAGGCGGTTTTTTTGGATGTGGATGGTACCTTGCTTCCAGAAGGTGAAACGAAGATACCAGAACGATATATCAAATGGATGAACCATCTGGCAGATTATAGTGACATTTATCTTGCTACTTCACTTCCCTATGAAATCGCCAGGAAAAAAACTGCTGCAATCTGGCCGCTTCTTAGTGGGGGTGTTTTTGCAAATGGTACCAGAATGGTTATTAGAAAACATGCATTGGATAAAATAGAGCCATTAGATACGAGCTGGATCGCAGGGGCAAAAGAAAAAAGCGTTCAGCTCGGTTTTCAACTACATACTTATCAAAAGTCAGGTATCGTTTATAAAGTGACACTTTCGTATCGAAAAAGGGGACACTTATCAATGTTTTCAAAAGAGTTTGTCCACAAAATCAATTGTGAATTAGGCATCCCGGAGAGTTGCCAAATTCTAACGGAGCACAGTTGCATTCAAATCACAAAGAAGGGAACTAGTAAGCTGGCCGGAGTACAACATATTTGTGGGAAGATGGGGTATAGCAGGCAGGAAACTGCGGTAGCAGGAAACTCGGAGAATGATATTCCAATGTTGGAATATTTTCCGGTTTCCCTTGCAATTTCATAGGCAGTTGGATAGTAAATGTAATATTCCTTGACGGATTTTTAAACAGCCCCGACTATGTTTTTTATTCCTTCACAGATTTTTCTTGCTACTGCAGGATTATTCATGGTATAGAGATGGATTCCGGGAATATCGTTTGCGAGCAAGTCGATAATCTGGCTTAATGCGTATGACATGCCGGCATCAAAAAGTGCGTCCCGGTATCCCTCAAATTTATGTATGATTTTTTGGAAACGTTCTGGAAATGATGCCCCACACAGTGTTACCATGCGCTGAATCTGTGCCGCATTGATTACAGGCATAATGCCTGGGATAACTGGAACTTCAATTCCGGCAATGCGGCAGTCTTCTTCGAAACGGTAGAATTGGCCGTTATCAAAAAATAGTTGGGAAAGTAGTACCTCTGCCCCTGCATCTACTTTCTTCTTTAGGTGCTTAAATTCACTTACCCTGTCTTTTGATTCTGGATGGCATTCTGGATAGCAGGCTCCGGCAATGCAAAAATCTTCTGTCTGTTTCAGGTAAGATATTAAGTCTGAGGCATGGCTAAAATCCTCTTTTTCGGGAAGATCGGGATTGCGGTCTCCCCGGAGGGCAAGCACATTTTCAATGCCTTCCTTCCGTAACAGGCAAGAGAAGGCATTAATTTCTGCTTTGTCATAACTTAAACAGGTCAAATGAACTACAGGCTCGACTTGATATTCATATTTGATTTTTTTGGCAAGCTCTATTGTGCGGTTGCAATTTGAGCTGCCGCCAGCCCCGAAAGTTACACTAATAAAATCTGGTTTTAGTTCACATAGAATCTCTAGTGTTGCATCAATATTTTTTAATTCGCTGTCCTTTTTTGGCGGGAAAATTTCAAAGGATAAAACTGTTTTTCCCTTTCCATATAACTCTGCAATCTTCATGTAAAACCTCCTTATAACTGTTAATAGATAAACTAATAGAATCAATTATAATTGTTGTTCTAGTCATTTAGTATGATAAAGGCTGCCTATACAACTGCTTTATAAAAACGCATTTCAAAATATGCGCCCGTACCATTCTTTTTATTTCCGGCCTGTATGGTACCATTATGTTCCGAGATAATTCTGTGTGAGAGTGCAAGCCCGATTCCCACGCTTTGCGCATCTGAATTTTTCCCACGGTAAAAGCGTTCAAAGATATGCGGCAGGTCTTCTTCCGTTATCCCGGTTCCGGTATCTTCAATACGAATTAGGGTATACAGAAGATTTTCTGAAGCAGTAACGGTAATTGTTCCGCCCATAGGGGTATGCTCCATACAATTTTTCAAAATATTTCCCATCGCTTCAGCCATCCAAGATAAGTCACCAATCATAGATACTGTTTCTTCAATCTGGGACTGGAAGTCAATTCTGCGGAGTTCCAGTGGAATTGCAAGGGTTTCATATGCCTGATTCCATAGGGCGGCCACATTAATCTGTTCCTTTTTCAATGTGATTGTGCCCGTATCCAATTTTGACATCCTTAAAAGGGCATATACCAGCCATTCAATCCGCCTAACAAGCTGTGAAACTTCCTGAGTAAGCTTCAACCGCCGTTCCATTTCCAGATTTTCTTCCTGCAAAAAGGAAAGTATTAAGCGGATAGAAGTCAGAGGCGTCTTAATTTGGTGGGAGATATCTGCCATATAATCAGCCATAAATGTTTTGTCAGAAACAAGTTGGTCTGACTGTTCTTTAAGACGGCGTACCATTTTATTAATCTGGGTCGCCAAAATGGCAAGATCACCTTCTTTACAATCTTGGATTAGCGCAACCTCTTCCCCGTGGAGGATTTGGTCAATCTGTCTGCTCATAATTTCTGTACGGTGATAACGAATACAATTTAAGATAATATTGATAAAGCAATAGAAAAAACAGATTGCAATTGCTCCAACTGCGCCATAAATACCACATAAAAGAAACATCCCTAATGTGCAGAGTGTTGTAATAACAAGATGGAGCATTATTTCAATTTTTATTTCAGGATTTCTTAAATAGTTCATAGGACGCCCCTTTTCTAATCGGCACGGTATCCTAGACCGCGGATGGTTTTAATGATTTTTGGATTTTGCGGGTCTGACTCAATTTTTTCGCGGAGCCGTTTAATATATACCGTCAATGTATTATCATTTACGAATTCTCCTGCAAAATCCCAGATTTCTTCCAACAGCTTTGAACGGGAGAGAACTCTTCCTTTGTGGTTAGCAAAAACCAAAAGAATACGGTATTCCAGTGCAGAAAGAAAAATATCCTGTCCATTTTTTGAGACAGAGCCCCCTGCTGTATCAATCCGAACATCACCCAATTCTAATATGGAAACGGTTTTGCCACAACGCCGCAGGACACTCCGAATCCGCGACATCAACTCCCGTGGCCGGAACGGTTTTCCAATATAATCATCTGCTCCCAGGTCTAAACCTGTGACAACGCTATATTCATCCCCAGAAGCGGTTAAAAAAATAACAGGGAGATCGGAGTTTGCCTTAATCGCTGCACAGACAGAAAAACCATTGCCATCTGCCAGAGAAACATCCAACAGCACAAGGTCGATTTCCAACGCATTTTCTTCAATAAATTCTAAAGCTTCTTTTTGGCCTCTTACAGATACGGTCTCAAAACCTTCGGACTTAAGAAACATAGAAAGATTTTTAATAATTTCAGTATCGTCTTCTACTAATAAAATCTGGTTGTTCATGATAATCTCCATTTCCGCATATATCATTTGCTGCAAGGCAGCTTTTGCCATACAGCAGTTATGCATGGGCATAAACAGCAACACAACATTATGTATAGTATTCTATAACATTTTATGAAATATGGAAAGAAGAAATCAAATACAACTCAGGGTAACAGCATTTACTTGTTACCTTTCATCGTCAACGAATATTGTTGAAAATGAAAAAAGTAACCGAATTGTTTTGATATATGGTTTATACACTAATTTCGTACCCCATTGATAAAAGTGGAATAAAATGCAACTTGATGAAAAAAACGGGGTGATATAGGATAGAAGATAACTAACAGTTGGGAGGGATTGCTGGAACATGGGGAATGAATTGCAGGATAATGAGATTGTGCAGCTTCTTTGGGACAGGCAGGAAGAGGGAATTGCACAGTTGCAGGCAAAATACAAGAGATATTGTGGGGCAATTGCCAAAAGAATTGTGGTAAATCCTGAGGATACGGAAGAATGTGTCAATGACACATGGCTGCGCGCATGGAACTCGATTCCACCGCACCGCCCAGAAAACCTAGCCGGATATCTTGCCAAAATTGTACGGAACCTGGCACTTAATACATACAAAAAACAGCATAGAAAAAAACGAGGGGGTGATGTTGTGACGGTGGCATTGGAGGAATTGTCTGACTGCCTGGCAGACAAAAAAGATACATTAGAAGAAATTGAGAGGCAGGAGTTGTCTGATATGATTGCAAATTATCTGAGGGGAAAAAGCATAGAACAGCAGGCAATCTTTATTAAACGATATTTTTATCTGATGGAGATTAAGGAGCTGGCCGGGGATCTGCAGATAAAAGAAAATACGGTTAAGTCCATTTTGTTTCGCATGAGGAAGGAACTTAAGATGTATTTGGAAGGGGAGGGGATTTTTATATGAAAATAGAGAATGAGAGGGATTGGGAGAGGGAAGAAAAGCTTTTTCACGCAATTGGAAACCTTCCAGAAGATATGATTGCACAGGCCGCGGAGTATAAAAGACCACAAAGTAAGCTTTTTGGTTTACCAGTTTGGAAAAGGTTCGCAGTTGCCGCATGTGCAGCGCTGGCAATTTTTGGCGGTGCAAAATTTATATCTGTTGTGCAGGAGAGATCAGGTCAGAACGTTGAAAAAAGTAATGAGATGCAGCTCGCAGCTGAGGAATCCAAAGGAGCTTCCCAAAAAGAAGCAGACCAAAACGAGACAAAGGAAAGTAACGAGGATGTAAATAGGCTACATGAGGATGACCAGATAAGAGACGGCGATGCAGATATAGTAGAGGGCAGTCATGCCGTTGCCGGGACAGCTGAGATCAAGTTGTGGGCATCAGGAACCATGGCATCGGGAGAAATTACGGCCGATAGTGAAAAAGATACGGCAAAACAGAATTCTCAGAAAGATAGCAGCAGCGAATTAAAAAATGAGGGCACAAGCGAAGCACAGATATTAATGAAAGAAGGGAATACGGTTGCCCTGCAGACAAAGGATATGAAGGGGATAGATGGAGAAGAGCTTGCAGTAATCACGTTTCAAATTGGCCAAGAGGAAGATAATGTGTCTTACACACTTCATTCTCAAACATCTAATTGCAAGATTATCACCATTGCACATGAGGGACTTCAAAAATATGTGAACCTGCCGAACGCTGAGTGTGCCAGCGGAGATGTGGCAGCATTTGATACAAGGCAATTCGCATCTGTAGATTGGGCATATGATATTGTGCCAGAATGGATTGATACTATGAATGTGATAGACATCATTGATATTTGTGAAAAAGGAGAGGATGACAAGGAGAATAAACTTGGACGGATTGTAATAGGGCAGCAGACAGAAGGAGAGGAGCAGAGGTTTTATGGGATATATCAAAACAAAAATGATTAAGTTTACAGCGGTTGCCGCGGTTGCGGGACTGTGCCTGACAGCCTGTGGAGCTGTGGGTGGGAACAGAGAGGGTATAAATGAAAATAAAAAGATAGTAGAAACTAAGGACGACAATCCAGAAACTGCTTCAAAGAATAATCAGGGGAAAGAGGACCAACGCACTGGCAAAGGAGAGGACGAGGGGGGACAATTAACAAGAAATGGCTATAAAGCAGGCAACATGAACAATACAGAATCCAAAACGGATGCAAAAGTGCCAATATATAGAGAAGGAGAAGAAGAGGCAGTCCAAAATTATTTGTCAAAGCTGCCAGATCAGCCGCTTTCTTTTGCAGAGGCAAAAAAATTAGGGGTTATCCTGGAAGGGCACATGAACACAAAACAGAAAGAAAAGGAGTATTTTGGGGAACAGTGGCTCACCTTCTATACAAATGCTAAAAAGTCAAAGAAGATTCTGGACGGAAAATGGGAAAAGGATATTGCAACAAGGTATGAAGAAGCAGTTGTTATTATGCAGTGCACTATAGAGGGTGACCCGATATATAAATATATCTCCTACTCGTTTCAAGATGGGATGTTTTATCTGTATGAAGACACTAGCAGGGACCACTTTGGCAGCGGAGATAATGGTTTCCATGATAGTTACTATGATGTGAAATGGAATATGGAAGAAGGAGAAGATAGGGTTTCTACAGACTTTTACATGGTAAAGGAAAGGAAGTTAAGTTCAAAAGAATTTGAAAAAAAATTGAAAGAAGAAGATTACGCTGGCCGTCAGTTATTACTGGCATATCGTATTGGATATTTAGTAGATACGATAGATGGCATGGCAATCTGCAGAGGGAAAAAATAGTAATCGGGTTTTAGCATGGAATCGTAATAATAAAGACAGGAAAAGAGAACCCTATTTTGCGGAGCAATCAAAAGAGATAGAAAAGTTTACAAATTCTTTCGATTTCACTGTGTTGCTTTTTCTCGTACTTAGATTTATACTTAACAGAAGTATACTTTGTGGGAAGAATCACAAATAGTACACAAATATTGAGTAAAATCAGATAAGGACTATGTGGCGTGAAGGAGGACAGAAGTTGGAGAACAACAATAGAAATCAAGGATCAGATAAGAAAAATAACCGGACGGGAGTTATTATCTGCCTGATTGTGGCACTGGGGCTTTTCCTGGTTTTTTCCATCATGAATAATCAGGTAAAAAATGCAACCAATAGAGAGATTACGTATGACCAGTTTTTACAATTACTAGATGACGGAAATGTGAAATCCGTTACGATTACTTCCAATCGGTTGGAGATTATACCTATTTCACAGTCAAATTCTCTATATCAAACTACTTATTATACCGGGCTTATTACAATGGATACCCAGTTGGTAGAGCGTCTTGAAGCAGCAGGCGTTCAGTTTTCCAGAGATACCTCTGACAGTGGCTCTAGCCTGGGCTATATGCTGCTCACAACTCTGCTGCCAATTCTGTTGTTATGGGTTGGACTATTCTTTGTATTCCGCGCAATGACAAAAAGTTCTGGCGGCATGATGGGTGTTGGGAAAAGCACAGCAAAAATGTATGTGCAGAAAGAGACAGGCGTGCTTTTTAAGGATGTTGCAGGGCAGGAAGAGGCGATGGATTCGCTTTATGAGTTAGTAGATTTTTTGCATAATCCACAGAAATATACTGCAATTGGAGCAAGGCTGCCTAAGGGCGCATTGCTGGTCGGACCTCCGGGAACAGGTAAGACATTACTTGCAAAGGCAGTTGCTGGTGAGGCGGGGGTTCCGTTTTTCTCGCTTTCGGGTTCTGATTTTGTAGAAATGTTTGTCGGTGTTGGCGCTTCCCGCGTGCGTGACCTTTTTAAGCAGGCACAACAGATGGCGCCGTGTATTATCTTTATTGATGAGATTGATGCAATTGGAAAAAGCCGTGACAGTCGGTATGGAGGTGGAAACGATGAGAGAGAGCAGACGTTAAATCAGCTCTTATCGGAAATGGATGGCTTTGATAGTTCAAAAGGTTTAGTTATCCTGGGCGCTACAAACCGTCCAGAGGTATTAGACCAGGCGCTGCTGCGTCCTGGGCGTTTTGACAGAAGAATCATAGTAGAAAAACCGGATTTAAAAGGCCGTGTGGATATCTTAAAGGTTCATGCCAAGGATGTGATGATGGATGAATCCGTAGATTTTGATGCTATTGCGCTGGCTACCAGCGGTGCAGTGGGCGCAGACCTTGCCAATATGATTAATGAAGCTGCGATTATGGCAGTACGCAGCGGAAGACATGCGGTAAACCAGAGAGATCTTTTTGAGGCGGTGGAAGTCGTGATTGCCGGAAAAGAGAAGAAGGACCGCATTTTGGGAAAAGAAGAAAAGCGTGTAGTTGCGTATCATGAGACAGGCCATGCCCT
>Ga0224740_10596_pt1 | contig 10066 bp, 11 predicted proteins | sample LIM_E_Water_Bulk_FD_161634 | JGI IMG/M metagenome (GOLD analysis project Ga0224740, IMG submission 161634) | Enriched cells from gastrointestinal tract of the lab mouse from Pacific Northwest National Laboratory (PNNL), Richland, Washington... | ecosystem: Host-associated > Mammals > Digestive...
GAATGCGGAGATTATAAAGCTGCTGATTGAATGGACAGAACTTCTGGCAAAAGAAAAGTACAGGGAAGCATTTGAAATGTTCCAGCATTACAATCATGAACTGGATTGGACGCCGGAACTGCTGGAATCCGCCGTGTACGGTTATGGATGCCCGGGCTATACGAGAGAGGAAGCAGAAAGGGAGTTTGGCTCAAGCGACTATAAAATAACTTCGCTTCTGGAAAATCCCGAGAAGGATGAAATTTTGATGCAGATTGATATCGAGTATGGTATTTTATCAGAGAAGGATGCAGAGATGCGATGCCTTACTGGGACGGATTATGAGAATATCATAGGGGACATCCATTATTCTGATGTGCCGTTAAACGGTGAGCGGAGTGATCTGACAGCAATATTTTATATCAAAAGGGTGGATACGGAAAATATAACGCTGTCTTTTTATGATCTGCATGTTATGTGACGGCGTGTCTGGTGAGGTATTGTGGAATACATAAAATTGTGGTGGAAACATGAATTTGACAACGAACCTGCGATCATTCTTTATGAGGTAGATTCAGGTAATGAGCGGCTGGCGGTCAGATCTGTTGATATTTATAAAGACGGAAGCACTAAAAATATAAATGATCTTTATGAAGAAGCCATAGAGATAACGCCGATTCCTACAGTGGAAGAGTTTAATGCCCATATATGGGGAGAGGAATTTCTGGCATCTCCGATAAGCAGGCAGGAGTTTGAAAAAATATGGGAGGATCATTTTTACCGGGAGGAACAAAAGCAGGAAAATGGCGGAATGTAAGGAATGATAGAAATGTCAGGTGTACAGATTTATGAGAGAATAAAAATATAATATATTAACTATAAAGCAACAAGTAAAACAGAGCAAAAGGAGAAATATTATGAAAAAGACGATCATTACGGTGGTAGGAAAAGACACTGTCGGTATTATCGCGAAGGTATGCACTTATCTGGCGGAAAACGGGATCAATATTCTGGATATATCCCAGACCATCGTACAGGGATATTTTAATATGATGATGATAGTGGATACCGCCAAAGCTTCCAAGAAATCGGCGGAGATCTCAGGGGAATTGAAGGAACTCGGCGTGGAGATCGGCGTAGTCATCAAATGCCAGAAGGAAGAGATTTTCGATATGATGCACAGGATCTGAGAATAAATAACAGCGGCATATACGGCAGGACCGCTGCAGAAGCGGAATGATGAAAGGAATTTCGGGATATGATCAATTTTTTTGAAGTGGCAGAAACCAATGAAATGATAGATAAAGAAAATCTGGATGTCCGCACGATCACGCTGGGCATCTCTCTTTTGGACTGTATCGACGCAGATCTGGAGAAATGTAAGAAAAAGATCTATCAGAAGATCAAAAAAGCAGCCGGCAATCTGGTGGCGACCGGGGAAGAGATTTCGAGAGAATTCGGAATCCCGATCGTGAATAAAAGGATATCCCTCACGCCGATCGCACTGGCAGGAGGCGCCTGCTGCCGGACGCCGGAGGATTTTGTGTCCATAGCGAAGGTGCTGGATCAGGCGGCGCATGAAGTCGGCGTAAACTTTATCGGCGGTTATTCCGCCCTTGTGGCAAAAGGAATGACAAAAGCGGATCAACTCCTGATGGAATCCATCCCCGAAGCGCTTGCCTGTACGGAACGGGTGTGCAGCAGCGTCAATCTGGGTTCCACCCGCACCGGCATCAATATGGATGCGGTGCGGATGATGGGCGGTATCATCAAAAAAGCCGCGGAACTGACGAAAGAGAGAGATTCCATGGGCTGTACGAAGCTGGTGGTATTCTGCAACGCGCCGGATGACAATCCGTTTATGGCTGGAGCGTTTCACGGTGTGACGGAGGCGGACCAGATCATCAATGTGGGAGTCAGCGGTCCCGGCGTGGTGAAGACCGCGCTGGAAAAGGTGCGGGGCGAGAACTTTGAAGTGCTCTGTGAGACGATCAAAAAGACAGCCTTTAAAGTGACGAGAGTGGGACAGCTTGTGGCAAAGGAGGCATCGAGACGTATGCAGGTGCCTTTCGGCATTGTGGATCTGTCGCTGGCTCCTACACCGGCTATCGGGGATTCTGTGGCGGATATTCTCTGCGAGATCGGTCTGGAGAGAGCGGGCGCACCGGGGACGACGGCTGCCCTTGCACTGCTCAATGATCAGGTGAAAAAGGGCGGTGTGATGGCTTCCTCTTATGTGGGCGGTCTTTCCGGTGCTTTTATCCCGGTCAGTGAGGATCAGGGAATGATCGATGCGGTGCAGGCGGGAGCGCTGACACTGGAAAAACTGGAGGCAATGACCTGTGTCTGTTCCGTGGGGCTGGATATGATCGCTGTTCCGGGCGATACAAAGGAAACGACCATTGCAGGTATTATTGCGGATGAGATGGCAATCGGCATGATAAACCAGAAGACCACCGCGGTCAGGATCATTCCGGTGATCGGTAAAGGCGTGGGAGAGAACGTGGAGTTCGGCGGGCTGCTCGGGCATGCACCGATCATGCCGGTGAATGCTTTTGGGTGTGATCGTTTTGTGAACAGAGGCGGCAGGATACCTGCGCCGATCCACAGTTTTAAAAATTAACGGGATTTTTAGGATGTGAGCGGGAAAAATAATTAAACCGGATAAGTACGCTCAATATAACCTGATTGATAAAATAAATGAAGCTGGAAACCGGAGAACTTTATGGGATCAGGCAACACCAAGCTGATCGCCGAGAGGAAAATGCTCAATCAGGGGTATCTTGCATTGAAAGAGGAAGTGAAAGAAGCGGAGAAAATCAGAAAGAGCGTTTACGGTACTTGCGGCAGGAACAGCGGGAACAGCAAATCCGCAGAAAACAGGATATGGAGCGGTAACAGACAGGGCGGCGGCGGGATAGTCAATGCCTATCACCACCGCCCTGTTTTTGTTTTTTATCAGCCCGACAAATTGAAATCTGTCAACTCATCTTATTAAAAATAACCGTTTGTTCTTTTATTGATATTTTTCCTACTTGATAGCCGTACTCTGTAAGTTCCTTTTTGTATTTTAGAAAAGAGTGGTCTATCGGTATCCCTGCAATATTCTGTATTTCTTCAAAACTCAATTTAAAAGACTGACTTCCGTTATTTTTCACGTATTCCCATAAAGCGCCGTATTTGCCCATTGTGTTTTGCTCCTTTTAAATCCCGGTTTACCAGTTTGTACCGGGGAGAATTATACCATAGCCAATTACGAAAAACAATCCCCGTTCTATGTCCGTTCCGACTATCCGGACCGTCTGCACTGCTTCGGCGGCTATTGGTAGGTTTTGCGGTGGTGAGAGATATTTAAAAACAAAATACAACAATTATTAAATTCCTTGAAATATATGAAATCTCAATTCCGGTTTGAAAAGTTGTCGGGTGGGTGGAAATCAGTGATCCTGTGTGAAATATGCATTGTTCTTCAAATTTTAAGCAGTAGGTACTAATAAATCCATAGACAGAAGGAAAAAATATAAGGCAGCAAGTGCCGGATGCAGAAATGTGTCCGGTATTTTTGTGTTCGTAAACCGAAACAGAGAGAACGCACTTGACAGAATGGGTTTTAATTGTTATATTTAAATCGTAAGTGATAAGTAATAAGTGATAAGTGATAAGCGGTGAGTGATAAGCAGTAAGCGGAAAACTCAAATAGATATATCATGAGTAATGAGCAGAAGAGGGGGAGCGAAAGGCAATAAGATCAGCAAAGAACAAAACTGTAAGTCACAAAAAGAAAGCAGGAAAACAAGAAAGCAAAAAACGAAAAATGATTGAAATATTCAATCCGCAGGTTTGTGTCCGCGCGGCATTCGCGAACCTGTGATCAGACTTCGAAGCAGTAGACCGGGTCAAAAGCCGTGCAGAAAAGAGGGAAATGATGAAAAAAGAGTATACTTTATCTCAGCAGTTTGCGGCAGTCAGTCTGGACGGCCTTTCCTGTAACCACCATTCAACGGCGAAATATGCGGCGGCGCGCGGTATCGCGGCGGCAAAATTTCTGGAAGAGTTACTGCTCAGGGAGGAAGATATGCCTGCGGGGCGGGACTTTCAGAAGAAACTGGAGGAAGGAGTCGCGGCGGTAAAATGCATGAAAAAGAAAGAGATGGATGCGGTGGAAAAGGAGACGGCGGATATGCTGCTTGTCGATGGCGGGATGGAGATCGTGCCGGACCTGTTGGGCTGTGATATGAATTATGATACAGCCGGTGTCTCAATGAAGTCATACCGCAGCGACAGGGAGGTATATCTGTCTGTTGTGGAGAGCGTGCGTGCCGAAATACTGGAAGATGGCCCGGTGACAATGGAATGTGTCTGCCTTTTGTGGCTGATCCGGGAGAGCGGGTGTATGCATGATATTTTTTCGGTGCGGGAGCAGGAACAGATTCAGGAGAGAATGATGGCGCTCTGTGTGAAAGAAGACCAGGAGAGAATGGTGGCGCTCTGTGCGAAAGAAGATCAGGACGGAGAAAATACGGCGGCGGAAGATGGCGGAGAATACAGCGGGCAGGAATTGACAGAGGCGGATTATATCAGTATGATATGGAAGCAGGAGTTCCATAAAAGCAGTGAACAGATGATAAAATCCGTCCTGAAAGGAAAGAGGGCCCTTTTTAAAAATCCGTATCTGGAAGGCATCAATCTGCTGTTTCCCTTTTTAGACAGGCGGCAGGCGATTTTTGTGGACTTTGTGGTATTCGGGACAAAGGTGAAAGACAGACGGCAGGCTATGATAGATTATCTGTCGGAGCGAGGGCACCTGGTGGAGGAAATAAAAAACGGGACTGAGACGCTTCTGCGGATAGATAATGCCTGTTACCGCGTCTGGCCGAAGACGGTACAGGTGTGGAAGGTTCCGGTTCAGGGAGCCAGCCTGGTTCCCGTTTATCGATAGAAAGAGAAACGCTATGTCAAGACAAAGAACAATGGAGAAAATTCTCGCATCCGAGTATGTGACGATCGGGGAACTGGCGAGGCTGACAGGCTGCAGGTACAGTACGCTGAAGTTTTACACGGAAGAAGGCATGCTGCCCTTTGAGCAGGCGGAACAGAATCTGACAAGAAGGTACCGGCAGAGCGAGAGCGTGAAGCGGGTGGAATGGATACGTGCCCAGCGGGAGACGGGAAAGACCATACCTGAGATCAGAAAGATGTTGGAAGCCGGTCTGTAATGGTTACAGAAGAACTATATGCTGTTGATATTCGCTTCCGGGCTGACCGCCGGGCAGAGCCGCCCGGTACAGTTCGGAAGCTTTTATTGTCTGCCTAAGCTGAAAAAGCGCTGCGGGCGACAGATAGGAGGGGGCGTCCGCCAGCTTGGAGACAAGAGGGATGGATGCATTTTTTTTGAGCAGGGAAAGAAGGGGCTTCGCCTCTTTGCGAAAACCCAGCATCCGGGCAAAAAGAGCAAGTCCCAGTTTTTTTTCCGAAGAGACGGTATCCTCTGTCAGATGCAGCAGGATATGCAGAAGTGCCCGGCTGATTCCGGTGGAAGTCAGATGCCTGGCTTTCAGGACGGCGCAGAGTTCTGCAACGGAAGAACATTGCCCGAAAAGACGAAGCAGCCGTCCGGAGAATTCCGGCGTGACATCCTGATAACGGGAAAGCATTTCGGCATCGGCGCACTGCAGCGTATGATACAGCGGCAGAAAGAAATCCTCAAAGGTTACATACTGCTTTTGCCGCAGAGCGTTCAGATAAAGGGCGCGGCAGGCGGCGGGAACGTAATCTTTGAGCAGCGAATCTGTTTTTTCCGGAGAGGAGAGAAACGCGTTTCGCAGTCCCGAAGCGGAGGCATATGCAGGAGCGGATGCGGAACCGGAAAGATTTATCGTTTCATGATATCCGGCGCCGCTCCGTTTCAGGGTGACGGGTATCATGGAAGAGTGCAGCCGGTGCAGGGCTTTCATATATTCGGTGCCGAGAATATTGTTTGGGGCATCCAGAAGGGAGAGGACGCCGGAAATTTCATCCGGCGACAGAGAGATATCACTGTGCTGCACAGGTTCCTGCGCCAGAGTATTATCGTCGGAAAATGTATTCCGTGCCGCGTCCTTTGAGAGAAAAGCCGATAACGCTTCATATCTGGCTTTCGGGAAGTTCATGCCCTTTTTCAGAAAATCCTGCAGCAAATGCCGATAGGGCGCAGGTTCTTCGGAGAGCAGCGCCCCGGCAAGCTGAAAAGTACGGATATCTCCGCTCTCGCTGCCGAATCCGAGATGGGTAACGCAATGCAGCCGATCGAGCAGGGAAACTGCGCCGAGCGCAAAATATTCCGCGCTGCCCGTGGAAACGGAAAGAGGAAGTTCTAACACAAGATCGGCTCCGCATAAAAGGGCGGCTCTTGTGCGGAGATATTTTGAAAAAAAGGCAGGTTCCCCCCTTTGCACATAATCTCCGCTCATCACCACAACACAAAATGCCGCACCGGTTTCCAGGCGCAGCCGGCGGATCAGATAGGCGTGTCCCGTATGAAGCGGATTAAATTCCGCAATAATTCCCAAAATATTCATGAGCTCTTATATTCCTTTGTTTTTGCGCTGCCTGACGGCGATTTGTTTACATAAATATTATGTCAATATATCTTGATGAAATATATCAGTTAGTTTTTGGCGACATTTGATGATTTGATTTCTTATATTTTCTGATGGCTGATTATGTGATATTTACATAATGTTGTGCGGACATGTCCTGCTTCAGCATATCGATCAGTTCCCTTCTTGAATCTTCAGTCCGCTTGTCCGTGATGCCTTCCAGTATATTTTTCACTAATATTTTTGTATCTTCCGTTGTTTCTGTCAGACTGTCTTTCAATCTTTGGAAATATTTTTTCTTTAACAGGGTTCTCACGATTGCCTCAGAGCCGCAATGATATCCTTTTTCCGGTATATCATGCAGATGTTCCAGCAGAATGCGGATACCGTCGGGTTTTTGCGCGGCTGCCGCATAAATCGAAGCCTCACACAGATATTCCATCGCCGTTGAAGTGCCGGGAGGGGAAGGAACCTTCACGCTGTCATCAAACAGTCGAAATACTTCTTTTAAGAGCGATAGATCCTTTATGCGCCAGGGCTGTGAAAAAGCCGCTGCATAGATCTGAAAATCTTCCGAGAAATTTTTGGCTTCCCCGTGATAGTTTTGCAGGGCATTTCCGTAAAATACATCCTGTAAAAAAGAAAGCTGTTCTGTAAATGACCGGTCGGTAAATGCCCTGACTTTGGGGCTTCGGTACCATTCCTTTACCTCGTCTGCACGGTTTATTGTAAATGTGCCGCAGCGTTCACCGGAAAAGACAAATTTTTCTTTCGATTCATACATATCCTTACCGATATAGATCGGAGTACTGAATTTGATTTTCACACAATTTCGTTTTACTTCCCGCACAATTTTTTTGAAGAGCATACCGGAGAATTCGGTTTCAAGAGTTCTGGCAATATGCACATAATAATCAAAGGTCAGATCCTCATGTTTCCGCATGCCCTTCAGCATGACGCTGTTTTTGTTTTCCGGATAGATAACACGGTATCTTTCGATATCATCCCTGTCTTTTAAAGCCTGCCGGTATCTGACCATGGCCTGATTTTTCGGCGTGATCAGATAGAACGGCTGGATAAGATGGGCGGCATGGCAGTCATCCGCGATCTCGTTAATGGTGTCGAATTCCATTTCGGGCATTTCGCTTTTACAGGCTTCTTTGTCTGCCTGTGTTGCGCAGTATTTGATATCGTATTCCTGCTCCACCGCAGCAAAAATAATGCACAGGTCTTTTTTTGACGCAAAAAAGTAAATAGTATCGATCATTGGCATGTCTCCTCTACAATGCAGCCGGATCGGGACGCGCGGCGCCTGTTTTCAGCTTTTCCTTCAATCCGGTTCATTATAAACGATTTCAGACAGAAATACAATGTGACAGTCCACCGAAGAAGGAACAGTGTTATTTTTCGGTTACTATTCACGGCCCTGGAGCCGCTCATAGTAACGATTCGGGGCGATATCGAAAGTTTTGCTGCGGGGGAATCGCCCCGAATTTGAATCATGTTCTCACGGAACTGTTATAATACAATGCGGAAAAAGGGGCGGAACCCTTTTCTTTTTTACGAAATGTGGTACAATATCACGTAGACAAAGAGCAGTGCCTGTACTTTCCGGCACAAGGTATAACAGGTACGTGAAGGGATAAACAGTGTTTTTTGTGCCGGGCGCTGCGAAGCAGAGGGAGATCGGAGGAGACAACATGGGTAAGATTCGTGACAGTCAGAAAAAAATAGCGGTCATCAATGATCTGTCCGGTTTCGGCAGGTGTTCCATCGCAGTGGAACTGCCGATTATTTCTGCGATGAAGATACAGTGCTGTTTTGTGCCGACTGCTGTTTTTTCCAATCATACAGGTTTTCAATCTTTCTTTTTGGAAGATTTTACAGATAAAATGCGGTCCTATATGGATGAGTGGAGAAAGCTGGAACTTCATTTTCAGGGTATCTGCACGGGGTTTTTGGGTTCTCCTCAGCAGATCGCTATCGTGACGGATTTTTTAAAAGATTTCAAGGAAAAAGATACGATCGTGATCGTGGACCCTGTGATGGGCGATTACGGGAAGATGTATCCCACTTATTCTATGGAAACCTGTCTGAAGATGCGGGAGTTGATCCCGCTGGCAGACATCATCACGCCGAATCTGACGGAAGCCTGTATTTTGACGGGCATTCCCTACGAAGAAAAGTGGAGCAGGAAAAAACTTTTGTGGCTGGCGGAGACGCTTTCTGCAATGGGACCGGAGAAAGTGGTAATCACAGGGATTATTCAGGGAGAATTTATTGCGAATTATTGTTATGAAAAGGGGGCGGAGCCACGCATTTTCCGTACCATCAAAGCGGGCACCCAGAGAAGCGGTACAGGCGATATCTTTGCTTCGATCATAGCGGCGGATGCGGTGAACGGCACAGCCTTTGAGCAGTCGGTAAGGAAAGCAGGCAGATTTATCAAGAAATGTATATTAAAATCCATCGAAATGGGCATACCTCTTACGGACGGCGTTTGCTTTGAAGAATTTCTGCATACATTGAAGTGATGTGTGCTGGAGGGAGACTTACGGAACTGGAATCAGTAAGTGTCCGGACAGCGCCCGGAGAATTTACGGACACAGGTGGCCGGAAATTACTCCGCCGTGAAAGGTGCTGGAGGGAGACTTACGGAACTGGAATAGGAGAACAGAATTATGGCAATGGAAATTTTATATGAAGTACATCGGAATCTATATGTAAATCTGACCAACAGATGCAGTTGTGCCTGTACATTCTGTCTGCGGCAGGACAGGGATCAGATGGGAAAGTCAGGAAGTCTCTGGCTGGATCATGAGCCGACGGCAGAAGAGGTGAAAGCAGAGTTTTCAAAGTTCCGCAGGGAAGACTACGGGGAAGTGGTGTTCTGCGGTTTCGGGGAGCCGACGGAGGCTTTTGAGGTATTGAAAGAGACAGCAGCTTTCGTAAAAAAAGAGTGGAAATGTCCGGTACGCATCAACACCAACGGGCAGGGGTCCCTGATCAACGGCAGGGATATCGCGCCGGAACTGGGGGGACTGGTCGATACGGTCTCCATCAGCTTAAACCATCCCGATCCGGAAAAATATCAAAAGATCGTCCGCAGCAGGTTCGGCATCGAAGGATATAAGGGAATGCTCGATTTTGCGAGGGAATGTACAAAATATGTACCGAGCGTGGTGATGACAACGGTGGAGACAACGATCACAAAAGAGGAAGAAAAACGGTGCAGAAAAATCTGTGAAGAACTGGGTGTTGCCTATCGGATCAGGGAGTGGGAAGGCCAGAGCTGATAAACGGATAGTAAGTGGCGGGGGCGAAGAATGGATGGATTACAGGAGTTACTGCAAAATGACATATTGTGGGCGGGAATATTAAGCTGGTTTACGGCGCAGGTCGTAAAAACAATCCTGTATGCCGTGCTCAATAAAACGCTGGATTTTACAAGGCTGGTGGGAGACGGCGGGATGCCGAGCGCCCATTCCGCGACGGTGACGGCGGTGGCG
>Ga0224740_10601_pt1 | contig 10046 bp, 8 predicted proteins | sample LIM_E_Water_Bulk_FD_161634 | JGI IMG/M metagenome (GOLD analysis project Ga0224740, IMG submission 161634) | Enriched cells from gastrointestinal tract of the lab mouse from Pacific Northwest National Laboratory (PNNL), Richland, Washington... | ecosystem: Host-associated > Mammals > Digestive...
TACCTGTTCTGAGATGCCGGCCGCTTTCACGCCCTGGTCGTATACTACCATAACATGTTTCATGCCATAGCTTTTGATCATATCCGGAAGCTGGCTTACTGCCCCTCTTCCGAACACAATATTACTTTTTACAAAAAAGTTGTAGCTCATGTTGTCTCTCCTTATACTGCCTGATCTGCTGCGATCAATGCCAGCATTTTGTCAATCGCTTCCTTGGGCATCGGCTGATATACTCCTGCTACCTTTGCATAGTAAGCGATCTGTGCCATTTCTTCGGTATAAACGGCTGCTGCCATAGCTGCTTTCATGTTCTTGCCTACGCTGAACATACCGTGATTCTTGATCAATACGGTACGGCCGGTCTCGCCTAAGCACTCTACCACTTTATCTGCTACATCGTTGGTTCCCGGCATGCAGAAGGGAACGATACCTACCGGATAGAATTCACACTGGGGCGGTGTGGTAGGAAGTAATTCATCAGACATAGCCGCAATCGTTGCGAACATGCCGTGAGTATGTACCGTTGCACGAACATCGCTTCTTGCCCGCATAGCTGCCGTATGCATGGGAACTTCAGAGGAGGGCTTGAAGGGGCCGTCCAGCCATTTTCCATTCATATCCACAATGGCAATCTGGTCTGCCGTCATGCCTTTGTAGGAAATTCCGCTGGGGGTAATAGCTACCACATCATCTGTATCGTCTCTCAAGGCAATATTTCCGGATGTTCCGTGAATCAAACCATCTTCCACTGCCTCAAGGATTGCGTCCAAAACGATTTTTCTAATATTTTCGTATTTCATGATGAATACCTCCTGTATGAATTGTGTTTTCTTAACTTGGCTTTATCTTAATACAAAATTCCTTTTGCCTCAAATTCACTTTTTCCTCTTTAAAGCGGAAACATTTTCTGGTACACTGAGGGTATGATTTTTAACGATCGATTATATAATAGGAGCATTCCATGAAAACATTATCTCTGTCTCTTCGCCAACAAAAACTCTTAGGCCTCATCCAGCGGAGCCGTTCCCACATTACCGGGGCTGAGCTTGCCCGGCAGCTTGGCGTGTCTCCCCGCACCATCCGCAACGACATCGCCGATCTGAACCAAAGCCTGCTTCCCTTTGACGCACAAATTTTATCTGAAAAAAGCAAGGGATATCTTTTTCATTGTGAGAACCCCAAAGACTTTCCCGTGCTGGCCAAAAATGATATTAATTTTCTCACCAAGGAAGACCGGGTGCGTTATCTGGCTTTCCAGCTCTGCCTGTCCGACATCCCTATCAATCTGTTTGACCTGGAAGAAGAGATGGCGGTGAGCCACACGACGTTAAACAACGATCTGCATTTGTTAAAGATGCATTATGTGCAGTCAACGCCATACATCCGATTGTCCCAACAGAAAGACTATATTGAATTTGAAAAGGACGAAAGAAAACGGCGTATCATTCTAAATCGGCTGTTCTATGTGGACTGGGACTATGAGGGGCGGAGCAACGCTTACTATGGCTATCACTTTTTGGACAGCGACGTATTGAATCTGATTATGGAAGAAATCCCCCGGCATCTGCAGCGTTATCATATCCAGATGGAGGATACGAATCTGGTGGCGCTGAATCTAGCCGTTGCCATTATGTACCACCGCATCACGGCGGGCCACGGGCTTCCAAAGGCTCCCGCGCTTCCCAAACAGGATACTGCGGCCATGTACGCTGCCAAAGATTTGATGGACGCTTTGGAGCTGCAGCTTCACTGTTCCTTCTGCCAGGAGGAACGGGACAGCATTTATCAAAACATTGCTTCGGGCCATCTGCTGGAAGCGGACAAGCTGAACTTTTGTACCGTCTCCCAACATTTTGGGCCTATCACCATAGAAATGGCGGACCATTATCTGACGCAGATTCGAGAAATATTTGATATCGACCTTTCCAACGACGAGGATTTTTATATTACCCTGCTACAGTATATCCGCAGTCTCCAGCTCCCGTTCCTCAGTCTGAATACCCAGGGAAACATAGACATTGCAAAGGAAAATCTGTTGATCGAGTTTGAATTTGCTTATCTTTTTCAGGAGGCGGCCCAACGCTATCTGGGATATTTTATTGACCAATCCGAATTATTGTATCTGGCCTACTGTATTTCCGGCGCCCTGGAATATTATTATTTTCATCATCCAGAGTACAAATTGAAAACTGTCATTTGCTCCCAGTTGAACTTGACGGCTCTGTGGTCCCTGAAGCGAAAAGTACTAGGAGCTTTTGCAAATTATATTGACGTGATCGGGCTGCTTCCTGTGAACCAGAAAAGCGCCTATGATTTTATCCAGGCGGAGTTGGTACTTGCCACTGTCCGAAAACAGATTACGGATTCCCCAGGCACCGATCTATTGTATATTTCTTCCTTTTTTCATACCGGGGATATCCGCCAGATAGAAAGCTATCTGAAAAATCAGCGTATTCGCCGGATGTCTGGCTTTTCGCTTTCTTATTTTAGAGAGCTTCTTCAACAAGCCTACTGGCATGAGAATCAGGAAGGAGGCACTCACTTTGCCATCATCGAGGCTTTGGCCTCCGATTTTATCAATGACCATCTCACGGACGCAGTTTTTACACAAGATATTCTGCGAAGGGAGGCCACCTCCTCTTTCGCTTTTTGCCCAGGTATCCTGTTTTTGCACTCCCTGGTTCCGGCGGCGGAGACGCGGTTATCGGTTATGACGTTAAAGCATCGTATGGTATGGAATTCACATAAGATCCGTATTATTTTGATGGCTTCCTTCCGGCAGGAGGATGCCCCTTTGCTGCTGGGGTTACTTCATTTGTTTTATGATACGCATTACGATGCTGACGCGTTGATGAAATTGAAGACGAGAAAGGATGTGCTGGATTATTACAACAAGGATTAAATTGATCATAGCAGAAAACCTCTCCCTGTTTTAGAATCATTTGTTTCCTGGCTGCCCATATTATTTTAGGGTATAAGAAAAGACACTCTCTACTGAGTGTCTTGCTCTTCACCAGCCGTATGCTTTCTACAATACTTCGAAATCTCTTTTACATATGTCAGCATATCATTATCATATCGTTCTTTTTCATCTATTGTCTTTGCCATCTGATTCATATTTTCTACAAATATTTTCAATAGCAATACGATAAATTTGACGAAAGATATAATGGAAAGCACTATGAAAGCCAAAATCATTCGTCTGCTTATTTTATTTAGAGGAATAAAAATTGCACATCCCGCAGACAGCAAATTCTCACTCATTCCAACCATTACGACATTGATGATCCGCCTATCTAGTTTTCTGACCAGCAACTCTCTGCTAATGCTAATTTCTGACGTTGCAAGAATTGTTATGACAGCGATATAAACCCCTATGGTAATTGCAAAAAAAAGAGGCTACACCATTTAATCTATCTGGTGTAAGATATGACTCGAGAAATATATCTATCGGAACTTCCAACAAATCAAAATACTTGCATATGAAAATAGCAATATACATTATAGAAAATATAACGCTTATTACTACTTCCCCTCTTACGTCCCTTAAAAACTCCGTAATAGTCGTTCTCAATTCATCCCGCCTCCTTCCAATCATATAATTTATTCCCTATACTTCCTCATTATTCCAGTTCGCCACGATTTGAATTTCTTCTAAGTTACACGGTCTGATGTTTTCAAAATGTATCCTTGCAGCTCTCACAATTTCTGCCACCTTCTCCTCCACGGCTGCATTTATATTATCGATCAAAGCTTGTGGAGATACCTGGTTTCCACTACATCTGCAATTATAAGATAACAATATCTGACTTTGTTTTAATCGTGCTTTATCTATTTTCTCGTCTTTTCCATTTTTATAATACACTCTGATCTCTCTCACAAAATCCTCATTAACATTTAACCGTTCTAATAAATACAGTAAATTTTCCAAATTCAAAGAAGCATCCTTACCTTTATCATTTCCCATTCCCAATGTCAATGACAAAGTTTTACTCTCACCTTCATCTTTTGCTATTTCTGCAATTCCTCTTAACGCTGAAAGTAAGGTTCTAGGTTGGTTTCTATTAATTTCATTTACATAAAAATTATTCAATGGCTGCCATAAATCCAAGTCTAATATTATTTTTCTTACAATTTCGGCTCTTCTAATCGCCTCAATTCCTGTATTATACATGATCGGCTCGATCTTCACGGACAGTCCTGTAACCTGCGGAAGAAAGGTATTCAAATACTCTTCAATATCTTTAGCAGAAGGCCCTTGTTTATTTGTTGTAAGTATCATAACATTATATTCATCATCGTACCCAAGAGAATTAACATCATATAATTGCATTGGTACTTCTTCCAATTGATGCTCCTCATTTTCCCAATAGGGATTCCTATTTTTTAATTTACCAAAGGGAATTACAAGCTGACGATGTGTTGTTGTATAAGAAAATGGAAATAGCCTGATACGTTTTCCGTTTATTTCACGAACAAGTGTTTTTTCTTCTTCACTCACTATCATTCTTTGCTCTATACCATCAAAAAATTCATGAACCGAATAATCAGTAATCCCCAAATCATTATTCAAAGATATAAAATAAAATTCAACCTTCTTTGCCATAATTCTTTCCTCCACCACACTAAACTTGTCTTAATAATATACCAGGATATGGCAATTATCAACAAATTTCACTGTCTTGGTTGAGATAATTTTATTATAGAACATTTGTTCCTTCTTGTCTATTGACAAACTTCACAAAAAGGCGTTGTCAGGTAATACCTAAATTCTCCCTGAAATTGTCTCTTCGTTTTGATTCTCCTTTTTTAGGACGTAAAACCTCTTGTATGAATCTCTAATAGTATACCTTTACCTCAGGCTGTTTGCTGTTCCAGTTTCCCTTCAAATTTCTCGATATTCCGTTCCAAATTTTTTTCGATATAGTATTTATAAAGTAAAATTTAATAGAAATATCCATAAAAATATGGTAAACTAATGAAAAGAAACAGTGAAAGTCGGGTGATGCAGTTATTCATAGATTGAAACCGTTGAATGATTTTATATTTGGGAAAACCTTTGGTGAGAAAGGTGACGAGGAACAGTTGTTATCGCTGTTGAACGCTATTTTGGCAAAATCGAAACATAAGAAGCTGGTTAGAATTGAGATTGTAGAGCACAGGACATTTACGGCTGAGGTGATCGGAGACAAGACCAGCATACTTGATATCCGTGCAACAGCCGAAGACGGCACGAGAATTAATATCGAAGTCCAGCTTCGGGATTATGGGAATATGGACAGGCGGAGCCTTTTTTACTGGAGCAGGGAATTCGCAAGCGGCCTGGATAAGGGAGATGATTATAATCAGCTGGCTAATGTAATTGCCATCAACATAGTGAACTTTAACGCCGTGAATGCGGATGATTTTCATACGGTATTCCATCTTTGGGAGGATACCCATAAAGACTGCCTTTTGACAGATGCCTTGGAGATTCATTTCATTGATGTAAAAAAGTTCAATGCACTGCCAGAAAAGGACATTAAAAATGATGCACTTCACAGGTGGCTGACGTTTTTTGACCAAAACATTTCAGATGATATGTTAAAGGAGTTGATGGACATGGATGCTGCGATATATAAAGCAAATAAAAAAATGACATTTCTTGCCAATGATAAGGAAGTACTTCGGTTATATAATATGCGTGAGATGGCACAAATTGATTACAACAGTGGGATGAGGAAAGCAAAGGATGAAGGTATCATTGAGGGTAAAATAGAAACAGCCCGAAATATGATAGCAGACGACGAGCCTATAGAAAAAATTGCCAGATATACCGGCCTCTCGAAAGAAAATATAGAAAATTTGAAAGTCTGACCGAATACGAATGCCGATTCTCAGCCCTGACATACAGCGAGGAGACAATCCCATAAAATCCGGACTTTTTCAATGTCTGATTGCCCCTGGGATTGTCTCTTCTTTTTAGTTACACCATCATTGCTTGAACTCACTTACAATTTTCTTCAATTCCACCAAATCTGAGTCCAAATGCTGATACATCTTCAAGTACATCGGATAAAGAGCGTCATATACCTTGGCCCATTCCTCATCCGGCTGAATCACTTCTTTTACGGTAATCATCTTGTCAATAGCCACATTCAAATCTGGGAACACTCCTACTGCATTTCCTACAATCAGAGCATCTCCAAAAGGCACATCTCCGGCGCCCTCGTCCAACACATACACAGGCATCCGCAGCATTGACGCTTTGATCTTAGACCAGGTCAGGCTCTTGGCCCCGCCGCCGGTAATCCGCAGGCAGTCCGCCACGGCCCCGGACTCTTTCACGGTCTCCATTACATGACGCAGTGCAAACGCCGTCCCTTCTAAAACTGCCCGAACCAGATCTTCCCTTCTGGTGTCTAACGACATGCCAATGAACATCCCCCTGGCGTGGGAATTCCACAGAGGCGCCCGCTCTCCCAAAAGATAGGGAAAAAACATGACTCCATTACTCCCAGCCGGAACATCCAGAGCCTCTTGATTCAGATACTCATACACATTCACACCGGCTTCTTCGGCCTTTACAAAATCTTCTTTTCCCAAAGTATCTAAATACCATTTGATGGCTGCCCCGCTGGTATTGATGGGAGCGTCAAACACATACGGCATCCCAGAAACAGCGCAGGGTTTTGTGACTACCGGTACATCCGGCGCACTCTTTACGGGACTTCCCACAAACACTAAAGATGTGGTTCCCGAAGACTCCCCCGCCTCTCCCAGACGGCTCAGCCCGGTCGCATACATGGAAGCCATAGCATCGCTGGCTCCGGCCACCACAGGAATTCCTTCCATCAGCCCTGTTTCTGAGGCTGCTTCTTTTGTGACATAACCGACGACCTCATTCACCGCTTTGGGTTCTGGGAGTAGCTTTTTTAAATCAACCCCAAGAACCTTGGAAATCTCCTCAGACCACTGCATGGAATCAATATCCAGGCATTGACACCTGGAAGCCTGATCCACATCCATGGAACATACTCCTGTCAACTTATAATTCAAATAGGAACTGGCCTGCAAAATGCAGGCTGTTTTTGCAAAAAGTTCCGGTTCCTGGCGTTTAAACCACAAAATTTTGTTGGGTAAAAACGCCACATCTGGCTGCCCTCCAATAATTTTTACAAAATGCTCATAGCCCAATGCTTCTTCTATCTCATGCATTTCTCCGGCGGAACGGCTGTCCATCCAAATCATGGCGTTTCTCAGAGGGTTCCCTTCTGCATCCACTGGGAGCATAGTAACTGTCTGAGAGCTGATACAGATACCTTTTATGGAAGTTACTACCTCCTCCCCTGCACATTGTGTAATTTCTTTTAAAATCTCTACGGCATTTGCCCACCAATGGCAGGCGTCCTGCTCCACATGGTTCGCTTCCGGCAGCAAAAGCTGGTTTGCCCGGGAAGCCGACGCCATAACAGTTCCGTCTTCTCGCAAAATAATTGCTTTTATATTGGTAGTTCCCAGATCCATTCCTAACAGATAACTGGGTGATGCTGTCTCTCCCATATGTACCCTTCCTTTCTTTTTCCATATACTACCCCAGCGGTAAAATATCTACATATGATTTATGGTAGCAAACTCCTGGTATTTCCTCAAAAGGCTTTTTGCCGTTAAGAAATGGAAATTTTCTGTTTGAACCTCCCTGCCGTATTTTCTATACTGGAACCAGAAAAACAAATACGAAAGGGGTAACCTGATATGAAAATGAAAGCAGCCTTAATGTATGGCCCAAATGACATTCGTGTAGAAGAAACCGACAAGCCCCAATGCCCCAAGGACGGATTGATTATCAAAATTATGTCCGTAGGCTTGTGCGGCTCCGATATCCGTAACTTGACCACAGATTCCAGAAAAGGCGCTTATCCTTTTATCTATGGACACGAAATCGTAGGATTTGTAGATGAAATCGGTCCGGAACAGACAAAATACAAAGTAGGAGACCGTCTCTTCTTATTCCCGGGCACTTATTGTATGGAATGCGACGAATGCATCAGCGGACACAGCGAGAACTGCTCCAATAAGGAAGTAAGCGCTCTGGCCGGAACCGGCGGCTTTGCCCAATATGTGGCCGTAAAGGGAGAAAAAATCCGCAGAGGCGGAATCTATGAGATTCCCGACGACGTATCTTTCGATGCCGCCAGCCTGGGCGAGCCCCTCACCTCTGTATTTGCCTGCCTGGAAAATGTGGATGTAAAATATCCCGACACGCTGGTTATCATCGGCGCCGGCCCCATCGGCTGCTTTATGGCGCAGTTGGCCAAAATCCGGGGAGCACAAAAAGTGATTATGATTGATATCAACCAGAAACGCCTGGATATGGCTATGGATTTCGGTGTAGATATTACGGTAAACAGCTCCAATGAGGATCCCATTGAAGCTGTGAAAAAGCTAACCGGCGGCAAGGGCGCTGATAAAGTGATCTCCGCGACTCCGGTAAACGCTACCCAGACCCAGAGTATTCATATGGTAAAAAAAGGCGGACTGGTGGTATTCTTCGGCGGTGTGCCCAAGGGTTCCATGACAGAATTAGACTGTAATCTGATCCACTATAATAATATTTGGATCAAAGGACATTTTGGCGCTTCCTACAATCAGTCGAAACGGGCATTTGCACTAGCCATTTCCCCCAGCTTCCCCACGGAACGGTTTATCACCCACACCCTTCCTCTGGATCAGATCAATGAAGGAATCCAACTGACCAAAACCGGGGAAGCCATCAAAGTTGTGCTGCACCCCTGGGATTAAACGATGAAAAAAATCGTTTTAGGGGACATTGACGGCACCATTTGGGTTTTTAGAGGCTCCATTCCGGAGTCCTAAAAAACGCTGTTGCGGCTGCGAGAAGCAACGGCCATGTAGTGTGCATTTGTACGGGACGCCCCTCTGCCACACGGAACCAAGAATCCTGTCCATGGATTCTGATGGAACTATTTCTGGTTCCGGCAGCTATGTTACATACCAGGGAACCTGTGTCCGCCGCAAATAGTATATTACCCAGTTCACATACCTTACCCTTTGCAATGAACTGGCAGCGCAGGACTACGTCCTGAAACTGCACACCCGACAGGCAGCTGATCTACGTCGGCAACGTCTCGCAGCCTGTGAAACGGCAGAAAAAAATAAGGGAAGGCTTTGAAAGTCTTTCCCTTATTTTCGTCAAATATTTTTTATTCCATTTCTATCCGGAATACCACCGGGCAGTCACTGGAAAAACTGCTCTGGATATGCAGCGCTTCCTCATCCCGGCTCCATTCTGGGAGCTCGCTGCTTCCAAGAACTTCTATCTTTTTTATGATCCCATGAAAATTCGCCAACTTGGAAGCATCTTTTTCTCCCAGTGATTGAATATGATACCTTCCTTCGCTGCTGCACTTCAGGGCAATCGCGTACAAAAACCCGCCCGCCATCGTGAAGCGGAAATCCTGGGAGGTAAAACCCTTGTTTTCTCCTTCTGAAAACTGCCCTTCCACAATCTGCGTCGGCCCTTCCCCATACTTCCGCCAGCTCCTGGCATCGTAGATAGCTTCTCCATTTACCTTAAGCCATTGCCCTATTTTTTGCAGGATGGCCCTGTCTTCTTCGGCAATTTTTCCATCCGCCTTGGGGCCAACATTTAACAACAGGCAGCCATTCTTACTCACAATATCCACCAGCTCACAGATCAGGTCTTCTGCCAGCCGGAAATCATTATTTTCCGTATACCCCCAGGAATTCAGAGCCGTAGAGGTATCCGTCTGCCAGAAATACGGCTTTGTATCTGCAAATTTTCCCCGCTCCAAATCTGGCACCGCCGTCCCGAACATAAAAGCGTCATGTTTATAATTGATCACCGCGTCACTGCCCCATTCTGACGCCCGATTGTAGTAATAGGCCGCAAATTTCCGCAAATACGGATGTACGGAGCTATGCTCGATCCACCAGTCAAAATAGACGATCTTGGGTCTATATTTATCCACCAGTTCACAGCAGCGCACCAGCCAGTCCTGGAGAAATTCTTCGGTGGGCATCGG
>Ga0224740_10602_pt1 | contig 10041 bp, 11 predicted proteins | sample LIM_E_Water_Bulk_FD_161634 | JGI IMG/M metagenome (GOLD analysis project Ga0224740, IMG submission 161634) | Enriched cells from gastrointestinal tract of the lab mouse from Pacific Northwest National Laboratory (PNNL), Richland, Washington... | ecosystem: Host-associated > Mammals > Digestive...
CGGCTTTAAGATTTACAGCCATTACCAGCAGATAGACGAGCAGACCGAAGCCTTTGCGGAGATTGCCGAGGTTGTGGAGAACGCCGAGCCAGAGGAAGAACCGCCAAAAGATAAGGATACGCCCGTCAGCGAGGGCGAGGATATATTGGCAAAATACAAGGAACTGTATTTGCAGAATGAGGATATGGTCGGGTGGATTGCCATTGACGGAACAGGCATCAACTACCCCGTCATGCAGAGCAAGAACAATCCCAACTTCTATCTGAAACACAGCTTTGAAAAGGAATACAGCGACTTAGGCGTGCCGTATATCCAAGAGGACTGCGACATCCTAACAAGCGACAATCTGGTTATCTACGGACACCACATCAAAGGCGGCAGGATGTTCGGGGCATTGGAAGATTATAAATCCAAGAACTTTTATGAGAAGCATAAGACCATTCAGTTTGACACCCTCACGGAGCAGGCGCAGTATGAAATCATTGCCGTGTTTAAGACCGTGGCGTACAGCTCACAGGGCTACCGCTACTATGATTTTGTCAATGCGGAGAATGAAAAAGAATTTGATGCCTTTGTCGGGAAGTGCAAGGAGCTTGCCTTGTATGATACGGGCGTGACAGCCCAATACGGCGACAGGCTCATTACCCTCTCCACCTGCGAATACTCGGCACAGAACGGCAGGCTTGTCGTCGTGGCAAAAAAGGTAAACTGACATGACCGCAAATCTTCTGGGAAAGGAGGTCGGATTTTCAGTTACCGTGTATGCTCCGCCTGCTTCTTGGGCGTGGGTAAGTCCCTGCAATATTCGGGATACCGTGCCTTGATGCCCTCCATGAAATACGGGGCAAATTCACAGCAGAACAGTTCCTCTGGCGTGGAATATTTCTCACGCCCCTCCTCCGCATATCCGTTCCAAAGGTTAAAGGCAAGGTGGCAGACCTTGACCGTGCCGCTTGTCTGCCATCCTGCGTGCATCCCCTCTGGCTTGATGCAGTCCGTCTTAAAATCGAACATGGCGTTGATGTTCTGCCTTGTTTCCCCCGCAATCCCCATTACATAGAAAAACGCCCTGTGGTAACAGTCGTTGACTTTGCATTTCATCATACTTTCCAGAAAGAAATCACGGTGTGCTGCGTTGCGGAATCTTATCTCTGACATAAAAATCCCTCCTTTTAGCACTCCCCAAATTTAGTCGTCATCAGCTTATACAGCTCCGTATTGCGTGGGAACTTATTAACGAACGGCACAAGGGAGCTGCCGACTTTGAGTAACCCCTGCCCCGCACCTACATTCGTGATATAGCTCATCTGCAAATCGGAGATGTTAAGAAGCTTCGCAAGCTCGATACGGTCTGTGGATGCCTGATTCAGCATGATGATAAACTCGCTGTTGGCAAGCATCGTCCTCGCTGTATGGCTCTGCAACAGGTCATCCACGTTCTGCGTGATGCCAGTACAGTACGCTCCGTACTTACGCACACGCTTCCAGAGGGTAAAGAGGAAATTTGCCGAGTATTCATGCTGAAACAGCAGATAAATCTCATCAATAAAGATAAACGTGTTCCTGCCTTTCGCCCTGTTCATCGTGATGCGGTTCAAAATGCTGTCAAGCACCACGAGCATACCGATAGGCTGTAACTGCTTGCCCAAATCAAGGATGTCATAGCAGATAAGGCGGCTGTGGGTGTCCACATTGGTATGCTTGGCAAAGGTGTTCAAACTACCATCTGTAAACAGCTCAATCGCAAGGGCGATTTCCTGTGCTTCTGGCTCATCCTGCTTTAACAGTTCCTCACGGAAGTCCTGCAAAGTCGGCGGCGTCCCCATATAGTTCCCCTGCTGATAGTAGCGGTACACACTCGCCGTACAGCGGTCAATGATGGATTTCTGCTTTGCCCCAAGGCTTGCACCGCCGATAAGCTGCTCGCAGAGGGACAAAATAAACTCTGATTTCAAGATGACGGGGTTTGCACCGTCGCCGTAATCAGAGTTCATATCCATAGCGTTGATATGGTTTTCACTTGTAGCGGAAATGTGGATGACCTCGCCCTGCATCGCTTTTACAAGAGGGGAGTACTCACGTTCGGGGTCTATTACCAAGACATCAGCGTTGGGGTCAGTCAAAATGATATTCACCATTTCCTCTTTCGCTGTGAACGACTTGCCCGCACCAGACACGCCGAGGATAAAGGAATTGCCGTTCAAAAGGTGGCGGCGGTTGGCGATTATCATATTTTTGCTGATGACATTCTGCCCGTAATACACGCCGTCCTTATGGTAGATTTCCTGCACACGGAAAGGGATAAATACCGCAAGGCTCTCCGTCGTCAGCGTCCTTAACGCATCAATCTTCCTCACACCGAACGGCAGGGCTGTATTCAGACCATCCATCTGCTGATACTTCAGTACGGCAAACTGGCAGAGATGCTTTCTCGCTGTCGTGAGCAGAGCTTCCGTGTCATTGTCAAGCTGCTCTTTGGTGTCTGCGGTATGCACCATCGTAAGCACCGCAAACATCATCCTCTGGTCACGGGTCGTCAAATCGTCCAAAAATTCCTTGCTTTCCTTTCTCTGCTGCTCCAAGTCGTAGGGGATGACGGCGGAAAAGTTATTGTTCTGGTTCTGCTTCCTCTGCCAGTTCGTGATGTTGGTTTCCACACCGAGCAGGCGGTTTTCCACCTCCCGCACGGCTTCATCCGTCGGGACAGGCACGATGTCCACAGAGAGCATCATGTTACGGTTTAATTCGCAAAGCTCCGCCACCATGCTGTCCTTGATATAGGCGGCGTACTCTCTGAGGAATATAACACGCCCGTAGCGGTTGCCCATCTTAAAATAATCTTTCTCAAACTCAAAGGAGTCGGGGCAGATATAGTCCTTGAAGTCGTGTCCTTTCCGCATGGTCTGCGCCATGTCAAAGGCAAACGCCGTTTCCTCGCCCGTGCGGTAGAAGTCATGGAAGATACGCAGCTTGTCGTTAGCGTCCAGTTCCGTACACTTTGAGCCAAGACGGTTGAAATGCCCGATAAGGTCAGCCCCGACACGGGCAAAGTAATTCCTCGCTTCCTCGATGTTTTTCTTGCAGACGGAAACGGTCACATATTTGTCCTGCACGGTGGAATTAGCCCCCGTCGCCTTGTCAAGCAGCATCTTGTTGTACTCTCTGCGGTATTTATCCAAATCATCCTCCGCCATCGGGATAAGGATTGTCTGCTCAAAATCCGCTTTATTGAGCCTGCGGTTGTTTATCGTGATTTTCGTGGTCGCCCCGCTGTCGAGGGCATTAAGAAGCTCCGAGTATTCGAGGAACATCGCTTCCTTGTCCTCACGGCTCGCCACGGCGTAGTTGATGTCCTCAAACTTGAATGTCTTGGCGTATTTGTTCCTGCCCACAAGGAAAATGCCGTCCTCCCACATGGTCTTTAACGGGATGACCGCCTGCACCGACTTCGGCACAATGAATTTCTCCCTGTCCTGCTTGAACAGCGTTTTCAGCGTCTTAATCATGGTCTACCTCCTTGCGCTTTCCTGATTTCTTATCTTTCTTTCTGGCTTTCTCAGCCTGTTTTCTCCGCTCCCTTGCCGCCTTGCGCTTTGTCCTCCTGCGTTTTTTCTTTTTCTTCTCCTGCACGGCGGGCAAGCCCTTTTCATGGGCTTCAATGGCGTTCTTCACCGCTTCGTAATATAAATTCTCTGGGACAAATAAAATCTTCTTCGGCATCAGAAACTGCGACTTTATCCACGCCCACACAAACTGCTCGGCGGTCATGCCGTTGTACCTTACAAATCCCATGACCGCAAAAGGGGCAGCCCCCAAGATGCACATCCAGCTCAATGTTTCCGTCCCGAACCTGCCACGGAGCAGGAAGAACAAGCCGACCGCCACGCCGCAGGCAAGCACGGAAAACAGGAACTGCCGCATCGACAGCCCGAAGAACATGGATTCCGTGTAGTTGCGGATTTCCTTATTTATCTTGACTTCCATATCAGCACCTCTCCTCCCTTACATCCCCTGTCGAAATAAAAAGGATGCTGCGTTTCGGAATATATGCAAATCCAGAAATGGCATCCCCGATTTCAAATATCTCGTTATCGTCAGCTTTTTCAAATTTTCCGACCAGTCCTTTTTCCGCAGGCAGGTCATAGGCTTCGGAAGCCCCAATGACTTCTCCATTTAACAGATGGATATTATAATTCTGGTAATATTTCGTTTCTTTTTTCATTTCGATTTTCCTTTCCTGTTGGATAATTACAAGCCCATCATTTCCCTTACGACACGGTCTGCCATCTTGACCGCACCGACAAGGACGAGCATATTGAATACCAATTCCCCGATATAGCCCCACACCATCGTGACCGCCGCCGCATCGGGGTTGACTGCGGGCGGGGACGCCGCAAACACCGAGAAGATGATGCAGGCAAGCACGATGATTGCCCCCTCAAGGCACACGGCGGAGTAGCTCTTGATGAAACTCTTCCCCACGCTCTGGCTCGGCTCTCCCGCAAACGAGGACAGCGGCACGGGGGCGATGGCGGTATATAAATATAGCTTGAAAAATCTCCCGTACACGGACATTATCATAATGAACGACAATACCGTGATGAACAGCCCGCCTATCAGCGTGACCGCCCATAAGGGGATGCTCTCGAAAAAGCCGCAGTCCTCCACGGCTGTCACTATCTCTGTCGGCAAGACGGTCTTTTGTGCCGAGCCGAAGCCTGCGGCTTTCATAATGGCGGAAATCACGCCCTGCACGATTTTAAACAGAGCCATCATCAGCTCCAAGCCGTAAGTGACCGCACCTTTCGCAAGGGCGAAGCGGATGAACAGCTTCAAGGCGTGTTCGGGCTTCTTCACGCTTGCGAAGTCGCCGCAGGTACGCATCACGCCGACGACAAAGAACAGCACGAGCAGGGCAAGCCCGATAGCCTGCAACGCCCCGTGGATGTCAACAATGACTTTCCATATCGCGCCGCCTTTAAAGGTTTCTGGGGATTGGGTGATGAGCTGCCATATCTCGGCTAACTTTTCATTCCATGTGTCAAGGGCGTTCTCCAAGTTCTGGACTACCCAGTTGTCTGACATTCAACCACCTCCGTTCTTAAAATTTGATAGCGGGGCAAGTTCCGCAGAGCGGATCTGCCCCGTTATCCTGTCTTGTGTCAGTCTGTTATTTCAGTCTGTTTTGGATTAGCCCGTGATGAGGGTTAAAATCTCCTTTGCAAAGGTAATCACAACGCCGCCCGCCAGTGTGAGGAAGCCGTTCGCCCTCTGGGACGGGTCGTGGGATTTCAGCGACAAGCCGACCTGCACGATGCCGAAGCCGAGCATAATCATCCCGACCGCCCGTATCAGACCGAAGATGAAATTGGAAAGGTTGTTGACAACGGCAATCGGGTCATTGGCGGCGAAAGCGGTCATGGACGTTCCAAGCATCAGAGCCGCAGCCAGTACCGCCATGCAGTAGAAGCGGAAACCTCTTTTTACCTTGCCTGTCATCGGCAGTTTCTGGGTTGCTTTCTTCTCGTTTTTCTGAAAAAGTTTCATAGGGTGATTCCTCCTTATAAATTGAATATTTCTTCCAAGTCCTCATCGGACAGAAGCTCATAGGAAGTGCTGACAGGGTTGAGCGCAACAGCGTCTTTTGGAATATCCCCGCCAAACACAAAGGTTGCGACCGTCTGCGTAGGCTCGCCGTGGAGATACGGCGGCTTTCCCCCGTCGGCGGTCAGTTTCACGTTCGGATGCTTCAGGATGTCGTACTTCAAATCCATGACGGGGCGTTCCCCACGCACAAAAAGAAGTGCGTAGCGGTTGTCCAGCATACGCACTTCGTCTGGGGTTAAAAGCTCACGCCCCGAAATCTGGTAGTTGGTGGAATAGTTGCCGCTCCGCCCAGAGCTTTTCCCGTAGGTGTTCGTGTCTATCGTGGCTTTTCCAAGAAGCTCACTTACAAACTTATGGGTACTCTGCTCGTTGCCGCCGAGATAGAGGAACTCATCGGCGTTCCCGACGATGCTTTCCCATTGTTTCTCAAACAGGGCTTTAAGCTGTGCCAAGTTCTGCAAAATGATGCTGACCGACACGCCCCTTGACCGCATGACGCTCAAAATCTTGTCAAAGTCATCTGGCAAACTGACGTTCGCAAATTCATCCATAATGAACTGGCAGTGGACGGGCAGGCTCCCGCCGTACTTGTGGTCGGCGAGATAGAACAACTGTTGGAATAGCTGCGTGTATAAAAGCGACACCAGAAAATTAAAACTGGTGTCGTTGTCTGGTATCAATGCAAATAAAGCCACTTTCTTCTCGCCCAAAGACGGCAAATCAAGCTCGTCCGTAGCGGTTAAAGAAGCAAGGCTTTCCAGATTGAATTTCTCAAGCCTTGCGGCAAGGGTTATCTGGATGCTCTTTAGCGTCTTGGCACTCCCGCTGTGGTAGTCACGGTAATATTTCAAAGCGATATGCTCTGGGTTTACCATCTCAAGGCGGTCAAACAATTCGTCAAGCGGGCTTACATAGCCGTCGTCGTCCTCCCTTACCTCGCCCGCCCTTAAAAGCTCCATCACCATCGGGAAATTCTGCTCGTCTGGCGGGGCTTCGTATTTCAGATAGAACACGAGGGACAGAAGCAGCATACTCGCCGCCGTGTCCCAGAACGGGTCTTGCGACTGGCTTCCTTTCGGCGTGGTCGCCTTAAATAAATTTGTTACCAACCTCTGCACGTCGTTGTCGTTTCTTAGATACACAAACGGGTTGTAGCAGTGGCTCTTGTGCATATTGATTAAATCAAGCACACGCACCTCATAGCCTTTCTTTTCCAGAAGCCCGCCCGTGTCACGGACAATCTCGCCCTTTGGGTCTAAGATTACCATTGACGTGTTGCACTGCATGACGTTGGGCTTACAAAAAAATCTGGTCTTTCCTGCGCCAGAGCCGCCCACCACGAGGATGTTTAAGTTCCTGCGGTGTTTCTTCCCGTCAAGCCCGATGCGGACGCTCTGGGTCAGCAGCTTGTTCTCCGATGCGTCTTTATCTCGGTATTTTTTATTAAGCGTACTTGCATTGCCCCATTTTGCAGAGCCGTGTTCCTCCCCCTTGCGGTAGTTCCTGCGTGTGGAGAAATAAACGCCGATTCCCATGCCGTAGGCAAGCAGGAAAATAAGGACAATTCTGGGAGTGTCCCCACATACCGTTATGGAAAACGGGTTCTCCATTGCCACGGATAGATTCTGTATTATCTCCACGATGCCGCCGCTGACATAAGGGGCAGTCAGCAGGGCAAGCCATACAACAGGGATGATGCCGCATAAAGAGAGGATTAAGCCCGCCTTGTAATCATCACCGTTCTTCATGGCACTTGCACGGGGCGACCTTTATTTTCTTGGTCGGGGCGAATGCCACCCTGCTTATCAGCTCGTCAACAGGCTCGGTGGGGCGTTCCTCCTGTATCTGCTGCGTCCGCAGGGTGTTGAGGGCATTGAGGACGATGTTCTTATCGTATTTGTCCAATGCCAAGTGGTATCGTTCTTCTTTCATAGGCTGCACCTCCGATTAGCGTTCCTGCTCTTTGGATTTGGGCGGCTTGTTCTTCTCAAGGCTCTTATACATATCCGACTGGATTTCGCCCAGAACGTCACGCATCCTGCCAAGCTGCCCTTTAAATTCCTGCGTTTCCATGCCCGCAAACTCTTTCGGGAGTTTCTCGAAGCGGAAGCCCTTTGTGTCCACGCCATAGCGGGAGCTTACCATATAGGCGACGCAGAACGACTTGAAGTCCGAAGCGTCACGGCTCTCCTTGTGCTTGAAGTCAAAGACCGCCGCCGACACTTCCTTTGCCATGCTGACAAAGAGCTGTTCCTCGGAAAGCCCCGTCTTGATGAAGATGGTCTGCTGTGCGCTGTCATAGAACGCAGGCAGCTCAAGGTCATCGACAGGCACAAAGGAAACGGGGCTTGCGTCAATCATCGCCGACACAAGCTCCCGCATGGTTTTAGCTTCCTGCGGCTGCTGCCTGTCCTTTGCCGAGGTCTGGGAAATGTCGTAGACCACTTTTGCGTTATAGCCGACCGCCTTTGAGCCGTCCTCCCGCTCGTATTCTTTCCCCGGCTCAAGGATAGTGATTTTCTGTGCGTCCTTGTCCACATAGGCACGGCTCTGTTTCCAACTGCCGTAATCTTTTAACTGCGTCGCTTCGGGCATTTGTGCCGACACCAAGATTGCGTTGTTGACGGAGTAGCGGTCAAAATGCCCCTGCACGTCAAGGTACTGCTGAAACGCACCTCCGTCCACCATCATTTCCGAGCAGGTGTTGTCTATCAGCTCATAGGCTGCTTTCCGCTGCTCCTGTTTCTGGGCAGCCCATTCCTCTTTGTTAAAAGGTCTGCCACCGCTGAATACGTCATAAATGCTCATGCTTATCTTGCTCCTTTCGATTTTGGTTTCCGTTTCCGCTTCTGGGGCTGCTTATGCTCCGTCTTTCCTGCGGGCGGCTTCTTCGCCCTGTCGGGAGATTTCTCTTTGTCAAGGTTCGGGGAAGCGTCCGCTTCCTGCTCCTTGCGGCTTTCCTTGATTTTCCGCAGTTCCTCCCTGACTGACGGCTTTTCCGCCTTAGCCATAGTAGCCCCCTCTGCGGGCTTCCTTTGCTGCTTTAAGGTAGGCTCGGACAGAGGGGATTTTTCTGTCTTTGCCACCGAGGGGTTTGGGGCGTTTTCCTCTTTCTGCATGGGCTTTCCCATAAGGGCATCCATGAGTTTGTCTTTCTCCGCCTTTTCCTCCACGCCGATGTCTGGCTCTGGCTGACCGTCCTTTGCATCTGCATCTTTTACATCTGCGGTTTTGTCAGCTTTCGCCTTTTCCCCTTTCGATTTCTCCGCTTCGGTCACAATGGAAGCAGTATCTACCGACGCAAGGCTGAACCGCTCCACAATGCGGCTGATTTTCGATGCGTCCTCGGCTCTCGCAATCACGTCCACCTCCGCATTGGGGTCTTTGTTCCCCCTGTCTGCCAAAACGCAGTAGAGTACGCCGTATTTCTTCGCTTCCTGCGTGAACTTCTTCAAGTCGCCGCTCTTTACGGTAAAGACTTTCAGCTCCTTGCCAGAGCGGAGCATATTTGTGAGCCTTGCCTTTCCTTTGGTTTTCTGTTCTTCCTTTAAGATGGAATATAAGAGGATGGCGATATTCTTCGCACCCGCCCCCGTGATTCTGGCTGCGACCTCAAATCCCTCCAAGCTCATCCTTACAATTTGCTCCGCCGCTTCGCCGCCTGTGTTCATGCTTCATCAGCTCCTTTCCTTTCTTCTCTTTTTCGTCTGCCCGTATGACATTTAAATTTTCTTTGAGGGTGTCGCTGCGGGCATCGATTCCCTCACATAATCTGACCTCCCTCCGCAATGTTTTCATACGCCCCGTGATTTCCGACAGCCGAGCCTTGATCGCTTCCTTTTCTTTGCCGCTTGCCTTGCGGCTCTGGGAGTAAAGCCCCTTGCGCTGTTCGGTCAGCTCCTGCATCTCGGATTCCAGAGAGCCTTTATAAGACAAAAGCTGCCCCGCCGTGTCGATATGGTTGCGGCAGAGCAGCCTTGTTTCGTTTGTGATGGCATCCATCTTCAGCAAGTCATCTTTCAGAAGATAGTGAAGCCTTGCATAGTTCTGTTGTTTCTTCTTTGGCAGGATGCCGAGCTTGTAGCAGTAGTGGAGATACAGCCCACGCAAGCCGCCGATTTTCTTGGCGTCCTTTAATGTGCCTTTTACCCTTCGCCGCCTGTGTTCATGCTTCATCAGCTCCTTTCCTTTAATGTGCCTTTTACCCTTATCACTCTGACCTGCGGCTGTTCTTTGGAAAAGCTCTGGAACCTCACCGCATAGGAATTTTCCTTGATGCGTTCCGTTATCCGCTCATTCGTGTAGTCCTCACCGAGCTTATAGAGCCGCTTCGGTCTTTGCCACCCTTTCCCGATTATCGTCCAGTATTTTCGGTTAGGGTCAAAATTGATGCGGTAGCCCATTTCCGACAACTGGCGGTCAAAGTCTTTCAGC
>Ga0224740_10604_pt1 | contig 10032 bp, 8 predicted proteins | sample LIM_E_Water_Bulk_FD_161634 | JGI IMG/M metagenome (GOLD analysis project Ga0224740, IMG submission 161634) | Enriched cells from gastrointestinal tract of the lab mouse from Pacific Northwest National Laboratory (PNNL), Richland, Washington... | ecosystem: Host-associated > Mammals > Digestive...
TTGGATATAGTTTTGTGTGTGTCAGTTGAAGCAGGCTGTTATTTTTCCTTGCAAAGTAAATGATTGGGAAAATTCCACCAAAGAATTCACCAAGCGCTGTAGCGATGGCAGCACCAGCAATGCCCCAATGGAAAACAGCAATAAACAGAAAATCGAACACCATGTTGATTACGCCGGAAACGATGGAAACATACAGTCCCAGCTTCTGTTTTTCAGCAGCGACAAAAAAAGGTCTGAAATGCGCACTGCAGCATAAAACAAGGCAGTGAAATCAGCATGATGCGAAAGTAAAGTACGCAGTATTCCAGCAGTTCGCCTTCTGCACCTAGCAGAATGGAAAGCGGCCGGACAAAGATTTGTGCCAGCAATGAAATCGTAACACCACCGCCGATTAAAGCATAGATCAGCATGGAAAAGTATTGATTGGCAAGTTCCTGTTTCTTTTCACCAAGAGTCTTTGCGACGATAGCGCTGCCGCCGGTACCTAGCATAAAGCCGATAGCGCTGAGTGCGCCGAAAATTGGCATAATCAAGTTGACTGCAGCGAAGGCAGTCTTGCCTACGAAATTGGATACGAAAAGACCGTCCACAATAGAGTAGACCGATGTAAAAATCATCATGACGATAGATGGCAGGACAAAGAGAAAAAGTTTTTTGTATGTAAAATGTTCAGATAGTTGTATTCGCATGTAAAATCCCTCCTTTTGAATTTATATGATAAATATTATTTCAATTGTTCTACCTGGCTACGAAGGTTAGCAAGATAGGCTGTCATCAGTTTGCTCAGCAGAATGCCGTCAGCTCCAAGAGCTGAAAAAGCACGATTTTCCATCTCCATAACAGGCAGAATTTTTTCTTCGACAATTTTTTCTCCAGATGCGGTTAAATAGATGTGAGTGCTGCGGCCGTGACCTTTTTCCAAATAGATATAACCGTCAGCCTCCAGTTTTCTGATGGCGGAATTAACCGTCTGCTTGCTGAGAAAAGAGTTCTCGCAAATATCTTTTTGGGTGCAGCCCCCCCCGAGCAGGCACAAATCGTAAAGAATACTGATGGCACTGTTGGAAGCGCCAAGACGCAGGGAGATTTCCCGATAGATATCACATTCTTCTTTATAAAGACGATTGAATTCCAGATATTCCGGACTTAAAATTGTTTTCATCAAATGACCTCCTGTATTGATGCTTATTCGGAATGGTGAAACCAAGACAAGTCCGATATCGGACTTTTGCAACAGTAACTAGTATAGTACGAAATCGGACTTATGTCAAGAGAGTTTTTATCATCGCACGAGAAATCCGCAAGATGAAAATTTGTATTTCATAACAAAAGATAAAGGCGTTTTGTAAGTAGTCCTATTGACAACACCCAAAGTCATGATAGAATGATACTGTAAACACAACAGAAAGAAGGATAAGAAAAATGGATCAGATGATACAGAGTTATATGCCGCAGGTGAAGGCATTTTTTGAGGAACATCGGGAGGAGTTTTTAAATGATCTTGCTGAGATGATTGCTATCGACAGCCAGAGAACAGAAGCCAAAGAGGGCATGCCTTACGGTGAAGGTCCTGCTGCAGCTCTTGCAAAAACATTGGAAATGGCAGAAGGCTATGGCCTTTACACAGAAAACTGGGAAAACTATGTTGGCATTATTCAGCTTAATGATAGTAAAGAGCGGAAGCTGGAGATTCTGGCGCATCTAGATGTGGTGCCGGAAGGTAAGGGTTGGACTGTTACTGAGCCTTTTGTAATGAAGGAAGTTGATGGCAGAGTTTATGGAAGAGGTACTGCTGATGATAAAGGACCTGCACTGGCGGCAATTTATGCGTTGCGTGCAATCAAGGAGCTTGGGATTCCGCTTCGGGAGAGCGTGCGTGTTACGGTAGGCTGCGATGAGGAATGCGGCAGTTCTGATTTGGATTACTACTGGACAAAGACAAGCCCTGCAGAGATGACTTTTTCGCCGGATGCGGACTATCCTCTGATTAACTTGGAAAAAGGACACTTTGGTGTAAAGATAAGCGGAAAATTACCTGAACCAGCCAGTGGCGTTAAAATTAAATATGCAAAATGCGGCACCAAGAGCAATGTAATTCCAGATGAAGCGGAAGTAGTTGTGTCTGGTATTTCAGAAGCTAGTGCGAGTCTAATGGCTTTAGAAGTATATAATGATACAATCGTGGAGACAGATTTTACTGCGGAAAACGAGAAAGAAATGAAATTTTTCTTTAAGGGAAAATCAGCTCATGCAGCAGATCCGGACAGCGGCAATAATGCGGCAACAGCTATGCTGCAGCTTCTTGCCAAGCTGCCGAAGGAAGATTATGGAATGCTGTGTCAGCTGGAACATATGTTCCAGCACGACTTTAATCATGGGGAAGGCGCACTGATTCATTATCAAGATGATGAATCGGGAGAAATATCTGTTGCTTTTACGATATTCAACATTGAAGAAGATGGAACAATCTTTGCGCAGGTGGACAGCCGAACGCCTATTTCTGTGAGCGAAAAAGACTTCGATCACTTTATCAAACGCCTTGAAGATGCGGGATTTGAGGTGGAAACCAGTTACAGTGCACCACATTATGTATCTCCAGATACGCCGCTGGTTCAGATACTTCTTGCACACTACGAAGATTGGTTTTCTGAAAAGGGCGAATGTATCGCCATCGGCGGAGGCACTTATGTGCATGACATTCCTGGTGGCGTTGCTTTCGGTTGCGCAAAACAGGGTGTAGATAACAAAATGCACGGTCCGGATGAATTTGCGGAAGTAGACCAACTGCTTACAAGCGGCATGTTGTTTACGACAGCCATTGCTGATCTATGTAAATAAGGATGTAATTACTTAATGTGAAATAACGGGAAAATCTTACTTGTGATTTTCCCGTTTTTTATGACATTATTTTTCTTACTGTTGTTTATAGTAGTCTACTGCATACTGCAGGAAAGGGTGATTTTCTGCTGTGATTCTATTGGAATTATATACCAAATAAAGGGTGAGAACAGGGATAATTCCTTTAGACTTAAATGGCACTGCACGTAGATTAGAGTATTGCTGCAAGATTTTTTCGCAGCGGCTTTTTGGGGTCAAGGTAAAGCTGCCTGGCTTTGAAATCAAAGATGGTAGGAAACTGTCTTCACATACTGTGAGGGTGATGCCTAGTTCTTCTGGAAAGGATTCCATCAATTCCGTATTCCAGGAAATTAGATGATATCCAGCTAAGTCTTCTGTTTCAACCGCCTCTTTGCTGGCAAGGACATCTGCTTCATGAAGGAGAATACATAAAGTGTCTTCTTTTAGCGAAATCTGAGAGAGGGCACATTCGTCTGTAAGATTTTCTGTATTTGTAAAAACGAAGAAAATATCGGTTTTGCCGTTTTGAATACTCTTAAAACTATCGCTATGGGTGGAAAGGTTTATTTTCCAGTTTGGATATACGGCAGTAAAATCAGCAATCAGTTCTGGCAAATCAGAGTAGATTGACAGAGCGTGCATACCAATTGTTAAAAACTGCTCTTTTTTTAGTGTACGTCTTTTCATTTCGGCAAGAAACTGCTCCCATTCTTCTACCAGATGTGAACCCTGTTTTGCAAAAGCCATCCCATCTTCTGTCAGTTCTACACTGCGATTAGTTCTCTCAAAAAGGGTCATGCCCAGTTCTTTTTCTGTTCTGGCGATTTTCTGAGAAACGGCGGACTGGGTCAGGAACATGTTTGCCGCAGCATTTGTAATGCACTTTTCCTTTGCGACCTCCAGCACGCAGAGGATATCCTGAATATCAATCATAGAAGAAGCTCCTTTCTGCCATTAATTTATTTAATGAAGCCATTATAAACGATAAATTTACAAAACGCAAGAAAAGTCGTAAAATTTACTTAAAGTAACATGTTATTGAACATATCACAAGAATGTGTTGTGAAAAGCTGTGTGGATACAGCTGGCAAAATTCCGTGCAGCAGTGATTCGCTATTATTGTAACGATGGAGGAACGAAATGTTAAAGATGCAGCAAAAGCCTTTTGAACCTGCTTGCTTTTTTGCAGAGGGTAAGGTGAGCACAGCCGGAAAGGAAATTCCGTATAAAGTAATTTCTGAAGATAACGTCCTGACTGACGAAACCGGCACACCGAAAGGTTCCGTATTTACTTATTCCTATTTTAGAACAGATGTAACTGATAAAGAGGCAGAGGAAAGACCTGTGCTGTTCGCCTTTAACGGCGGACCGGGCTCTTCTGCACTGTGGCTGCACTGGGGATTATTATCTCCGCAGAAAATTGAATTTGAAAATCCGACAGATCCGCAGCAAAACGGACCTTATACACTGGTCAACAATGACAGATGTCTCCTTGACACCTGTGATATCGTAGTCATGGATCCTGTTACCTGCGGATATGGGGTGTTAATCGACCCGGCAGCTGCACCTGAATTTTTTGGCATCGACCAGGACGCAGCGGCTATGGCGCTGGTCATAGAAAAATGGCTGACAAAATACAAACGAATGAATTCACCGAAGTATATCATGGGTGAGAGTTACGGCACACAGCGTGCAGCAGTTCTTGCCAATGCACTGATGGGTGGTCCAACATTCCCAAACAGAACATGCACAGGCATTGCCGTAGATGGGATTATCCTTATGGGTACTGTTTTGACCGCGGATTCTTCTTTGAATCCGATGGCGGAAGGCAGTATGGAAAACAGCGTTTTGAATCTGCCGACTTTGGCAGCGACACGGTATTATCACCAGCCTGTATCTGGCATCACGCTGGAAGCATTTATAGAAGAAAGCTATACTTTTGCGGCAGACACTTATCTGCGCGCTTTATATCTTGGAAATCGTCTGCCGGAAGCAGAGATGACAGCCTGTATCGAAAAATTATCCTATTTTACAGGCGTACCAAAAAGCTGGTTCCTTGCAAATGGAATCAGACTGACAGTCTCAGAATTTCCAAAGATATATGGGGAAACATCGCTGGGTAAAGTGGTCGGTCTTTACGATGGACGTTACACCATGGATTTATATCACGGGCTTCAGATTCCAGATCCGGTGGCAGACGACGGTGCCATGGGAAAATACACGGCATATTATGCAGGTATTATGAATGGTGAAGGCAGAGAACTTCTTGGCATTGATCTTGACAGGGCATATAAAGCCATCAACTTTGACACTAACATGAAATGGGATTACAAAGCTGTACGTTCACCATTTATTTCTTTGCAGGAAGCCCTCCGAAGAAATCCTAAGCTGCGAGTTTTAGTTGCCAACGGCATTTATGATCTATGTACACCGATGGGCAACGCTCGCTATAGCTTTGCACATATGGCGCAGGAGGAAGGACAGGTCATCATCAAGGATTATCCGTCCGGTCATATGGCGTATGTGGGCGATGTATCCTATGAGATGCTGACAAAGGATTTACATGAATTTATCGAGAAATAGAAAAAGAAAGGACATAAAAATGGAACAGAAGATATTGACAAAGATTGAACCTGTTAAGTTACCTTGGAAGGTGAAAATCCTTTATTGCATGGGCGAATTTTCAAAGACCACCACAGTTATCATGCTCATGGCGTTTGGTATGTACTTCTATACAGAGGTATGTGGTATCAACAGCGGTGTAGCATCGACTATCATCTTAGTGGCGAAGATTTGGGACATCATCAACGACCCGATGATGGGTGCGCTGGTCGACAGAACCAAATCCAAAGAAGGTAAATGTAGAATTTGGCTTAAGTATATGTCAGTGCCTGGTGGTATCATCTTTGCTCTGGCGTTCATGATGCCGGAACTGACTGCAACGGGTAAAATCGTATGGGTTGCTGTTACATATACACTGCAGGGAATGACTGCTACAGCACTGATGATTCCGCTAAACACTTTAATGGGAAGATTAACAAGCGACCCAGTAGAAAGAGCATCACTGAATCAGATTAAAGGTATCATCAATCTGATTCCAAATATAGTTGTTCCTGCTGCTACTATGCCGATGGTTCTGTATTTTGGCAAAGGAGGAGCAGACATGCAGAGAGGCTTCCTGATGGTAGGCATTATCTATGCCGTTGTATTTATTTTATCTAATCTGCTTGCATATATCGGAACGAGAGGTTATGAGCCGCTGGAGCATCTGGCAGAGGAAACAGGTGTACAAGAAGCAGTGAAACTTGAGCAGCCGTCAATGGGCAGTGTACTAAAGGCACTGGCAAAGAACACGCCGTGGCTTTTCTGCATCGGCTTATACCTGGTTGATATGCTGGCATCCTCAATTTCTTCTACTGTTATGACATGGTATTTCCAGTACAATATCGGAAACATTCCTTTGATGTCTCTGGTATCCACCATTTCCCTGGGTGCTTCACTAGTCGTATATATCTTCCTGGGCTTCTTTATCAAGAAGTTCGGAAATGCAGGAACTGCTGCTATCGGTTGTGTGCTTAGTATCATCGGATTCGCACTGAGATTTATTCTGCAGGACAGTTCCACTGCAATTCTGCTGGCAGGAAATATCATTGCAAACTTGGGAACTGGTCTGGTTGGCTGTACGATTCTTCTCTGCATCTTTGACGCAAAGGTCTACGGCGAGTGGAAGACTGGCGTGGACAACGAAGCGATTCTGATGAGCGGATTCTCTGTATCCTATAAAACTGGCCAGGCACTGGGAGGACCGATTGCAGGCTATCTGCTTCTGACCGTTCCTTATGTGGCACAGGCGCAAGCACAGGAGCAAAGTGTGCTGAACCTTTGGTTCTATGAGTCTACTTTGTTTCCGGCAATCGGTTTTGCCATCGCACTAGTATTTGCACTGCTTCTGATTAAATACGAAAAGAAAGTACCGCAGATGCAGGCAGAAATTGACGCGAGAAAAGTAGCAAATTTATAATGGGAGGCACTGAAATGCGTGATTTTGTACCATTTTACTGGGAACAGGAAAAGAAAACATCTACAGGAGATACCTACCTGGTGCGGCTTTCTGATTTTGTTTTGACTGACGACGGAGGGGAAGCTGAAGCTGCTATGTACAGCTACAGCTATATAGGTCTTCCTGAAAATAAAGAAAAGCCTGTGGTCTTTGCATATAACGGTGGTCCCGGCTCAGCCAGTGAATGGCTGCATATGGGGCTTCTGGGACCGAAGATTATGGAAATTCCCGGCTATCCCAAGGTAGAAAGACCAGCAAAGTATGATTTTACAGAGAATACATCATTTCTGCTGGACTGCTGCGATCTGGTGTTGATTGATCCGGTAGGGACTGGCTTCGCACCTCTTTTGAAAGAAGAGGCAGCGGAGAAGTATTATGAAACCCAGGGTGATGCCGTTTCCTTTGCAAAATTTATCGTAAACTGGCTAAAGATAAATCAGCGTAAGGATGCGCCGGTATATCTGCTTGGCGAAAGCTATGGAACCATTCGAAATGTGGTTCTGGCAGATGAACTGCCCGATGATGTAAATTTGCGGGGTATCATCAGCGTTGGAACTTCACTCAACGTAGGGGCAAAGGGTACCTTGCTGGTAGAGCCCAATGTGCGCAGACTTGGCGTTAATGCTGCTGTATGCCGCTATCACTTCCACCCGGAGCTGGATGAAGCGGATTTTATCAGAGACGCCATGGAATTTGCTTATGGAGATTACGCCCATGCACTTTTGATGGGAAATCGTCTTCCTGCAGATAAAAGAGAAAAAGTGCTGGAGAAGCTGGCATACTATTCTGGTCTTGACCGAGCGCTTCTTGATAAACAGAACCTTCGTTTCAGTGAGCAGGACTTTATGACAAAGCTCTGTCCAGGAGAATTTGTCAGTATGTATGACGCCAGAATGACCCTGCCTCTTGAACGCAATGGCTCTCTTGCCAATCTGGAAAATGCGGATATCGTTGAGGTGGATTTCAATCAGGAACCGTTTATCAGCTGCATTGGAAGTTCTATTGACGATTGTATAAAGAAATATTATGATGAAGAACTGGCAAGACCAGAGGAAAGAGACTATCAAAGTGATACCTTATCTATCGGTATGAGATGGGATTACCGCTCTTATCAGAAGGATACACTTAAGCTTCCAGTAGACTTGATGAAAGAAAATGAAAACCTGCGTATTCTCTTCGTCAACGGAAGATACGACCTTTCTTCCACCTTTGACTTCGTAACCTACTATCTGTCTCAGTATGACCTTCCGAAGGATAGAATCGCTCACGAGGTGCTGGAATCCGGCCATGCTTCCTATATCGGTGATGGCAATGCTGCAGCTCTGAGTCAGCTTGTTCGTGAATTTATTAAGGCGGAGGATGTGAAATGATCTTTGAAAAAAGAGCAGAAGAGCTGCATCAGCAAATGATAGATGACAGAAGGTATCTGCACAGCCATGCGGAATTCGGCATGGAGCTGCCGGAAACAGCAGCTTATGTAACAAAGAGACTAAAGGAGATGGGCTGTGCGCCTGTCTCCTTGGGTGGCGGCATCATCTGTGATATCGGAAGCGGTGACCATACGGTACTGCTTCGGGCGGATATGGATGCCTTGAAGGTCATAGAGGATAACGATTTGTCATTTCGCTCGCAGACAGAGATTTCTCACATGTGCGGTCATGATCTGCATACTGCCATGCTGCTTGGTGCGGCAAAGCTTTTGAAGGAATATGAGCCTAAGATAAAGGGCAGAGTCAGACTTATGTTTCAGCCGGGTGAGGAAGTGATGGCAGGTGCAAAATCTATGCTGGATGCAGGTGTTCTGGAGAATCCAGGCGTGGAAGCTGCGTTCAGTCTACATGTGTTCACTACACTTGAAAACGGTGTTCTTTCGTATAAAGTGGGAAATGCATTTTCTTCTATAGATATATTCAAGATTCGGATAGAAGGAAAGGGTGGTCACGGTTCTGCCCTTGAGTATACCGTCGATCCGATCAAGGCAGCAATGCTGATTTATCAGGGAATAGAAGGGGTTGTGGCGAGAGAAATCAGTATGTTTCACTCGGCAACCTGTTCCATCGGACATTTTGAAGCAGGAACGATGTACAATGTAATTCCTGAGAGCGCTCTGCTGGAAGGAACGCTGCGCTGCTTTGATGACGATGACAGGGAAAGGATTCTGGAACGGATACAGCATATTCTAGATGGTATTTCTCAGGCAACTGGGACGATTTGTACACTGAAAACTATGTCCACACCTTCTCTAAAGAATGACCCAGTACTTTGTGAGAGCATTGCGCCATATCTTTCTGAAATACAGGGCTTACAGGTAATGGAAACGACAGAACCGGCTAGCGGTTCCGAGGATTTTGCTTTTATCTCCGAAAAAGTACCGACGATGTATATGATTTTAGGTGTAGGAAATCAGAATGCTGCACCAAATCACAACGCGAAGGCAATCTTTGCTGAAGATAAGATGTATCTGGGAAGCGCAGCAATGGCGCTTGCAGCAGTAAAGTATCTGGAGAACTGTTAAATAAAGGAGATGAGATTATGATTTTAAATAACTGCAGATTGATTCCGCAGCTGTCGGGAGGCGTTGCCTCAGACTGCGGCAGTGTTTGTATAGAAGATGGAAAAATTGTTCGTGTGAGCGCAGCTTCTGTTTCTGATGCGGGAGAGGAGGTCTTTGACTGCGGCGGCAAAACGTTGCTGCCGGGACTCATCGACTTGCATACACATATTACGCTTCTGGGCGGGGCTGGCGTTGATTGCGTCAACGATCCGATGAAGCTTTTGATTGCGGCAGTAGAGCAGGCGCAGAAATGCCTGCCTTATGGATATACAACCATTCGGGACTGCGGCAGCTTTGCAGGCGTTGCGATTTACGCGAGAGATATGATTCAAAAAGGCATTGCGCCGGGACCTCGTATTTTGGCGAACGGGGAAACGCTGACTTCCAGCATTATGTGGAAGCCGGGCGGAAGTGAAGCCGGCGTCAGACTCAGTGACGGTGCAGAGGAGTATCGCAGGCATGTACGCATGGAAGCGGCAATGGGAGCGGACTTTATTAAAATTTATGCCTCCGGTTCGGCCTATGACCCTTCCGGCGTTCCAAAGCACCCAATTATGAC
>Ga0224740_10605_pt1 | contig 10021 bp, 12 predicted proteins | sample LIM_E_Water_Bulk_FD_161634 | JGI IMG/M metagenome (GOLD analysis project Ga0224740, IMG submission 161634) | Enriched cells from gastrointestinal tract of the lab mouse from Pacific Northwest National Laboratory (PNNL), Richland, Washington... | ecosystem: Host-associated > Mammals > Digestive...
TTAGAAATTAGATATCCGGGGGAGTATCTGCCTGTGAGTGCAAGTCGGCATGTGCCCGATGCACAGATGAAGGGGCGGGGATTCCGGGAAGCATTGCAAGGGAGAGGAGGCCGTAATTATGTCGATAAGCCGTATTGAGTTGCAGGGAACCATTACGAGGGCGCAGGATTATACTGCGATTAAGCATAATGAAGATAACAAGGGGATAGTTGACCAGTCTAACTTTCAGACACAATTTCATAAAGCGGTGGAAAATAAGGCTACTCAGGTACATAAGGGGGATGACACAGAAAAAGGAAATACAAAGTATGATGCAAAGGAAAAGGGAAAAGGACAGTATTCTGGCGATGGAGGAAAACACAGAAAAAAAGACCAGGATAGTGATGATATAGACGGGAAAGTAATATTGAAGGGTATCGGAAGATTTGACATGAAAATCTAGGAGAAGACAGGTTATGAGTTTGACAGAAGTTATTCTTATTATATTGGGCATCCTTCTTCTGGTTCTCAGTTATTTGCTGCCGGCAAAAAGCGGGAACAAGGAGGAGGACGGAATTAAAATCGATGAAGGTCTGATAAAGGGCCTGGTGGAAAAAGAGGTAAGGGAAGAAAAGAAACATATCAATGATATGGTGGAAGAAACCCTTACCTATTCTATGGAAAAGACGGAAAGGGCAATGGAGCGCCTGACCAACGAAAAAATCATGGCGATTAATGAATATTCCGATCAGGTACTGGAAAGTATCCATAAAGCCCATCAGGAAGTTATTTTTTTATATGATATGCTGAATGACAAGCATGATAACTTTGTCGGTACGGTAAGCGATGCTACAAAGAAGATGAAAGAAATCAAGCAGGAGGTAGAGGATATCCGGATAGCGGTGAAAGAAGCCTCCGCTGTGTCTCCTGGAGATAGCGCAGGTGAAATAGAAAAAGGGAAGACGGAAGAAGCTTGGGAAAATGAAATGAAGCAGACCTCTGCCATAAATGAAGAGCAGGAATTTGTTCCGATTGCACCTAAGAGGGCAGAAACTCTGGACAGGGTGCTTCAGGAAGCAAAAGAAATACCAAAGGTCGAAGAGATGCCGCAGCGGGAAGAGCCCCATCAAGGCTATAACAATAATGAGAAAATATTGCGTATGCATAAACTGGGAATGTCTAAGAAGGCGATTGCCAAAGAACTGGGGCTGGGCGTAGGGGAAGTGAAATTGGTAATCGATTTGTTTGAACAGTCTTAATAGGAGCTGCTATGAATTTAAAATATTATTTGAGAGGATTGGGGCTTGGCATTGTTATGTCCGCCATTGCCCTGGGGATAACGGCATCGGGAAAAAAGCAGGCGCTTACGGAGGAAGAAATCATAGCTAAGGCAAAGGACCTTGGAATGGTAGAAGAAGAGGAATTAGAGGAACAGATAGAGGCTGCCAGGGCTGAAACGGAACAGCGCATGAAAGAAGAAGGGGCCTTGGCGAATGCGGCTCCGGAAGCTGATGATGGCATGCAGGGAATGGCCGATGAAACCGGGGATACAGAGGCTGACGGGATAAGCGGGAACGGTGAAGAAGGGCAGGAAATGGAGACCCCTAAAGAACAAGGGGAACAACAGGAAGACGAGACCGGACAAGAGACAGCCGTTGGAGAAGGGGAGAGCAAAACGGCCAATGACAAGGGCGAAACTGATGATGCCCCTGGAATAGATGCCGGGGAAGAGGGCACACAGAATACCGGCAGTAACGGACAAGCCGCACAGGAAGAAGGAAACAACAGCCGGGAACAAGGGGCGGATGCAGAATCCGAATCGGACGGAATGACGGAAAGAGGCATGTCGGAAGGAGAAAAGACGGTTTTCATTGTGAAAAAAGGAGAGAGCCCTTATAGCATCGGAAAACGGATGGAAGAGGAAGGCCTGCTTCCTAAAGATGCAGGGTTTGACAGATATCTGGTGGATCATGGGTATGATACAAAAGTAGTGGCCGCGGAATACGAAATCCCTGCGGATGCGGATATGGATACGATTGCGAGAATAATTACAAAACAGACAAATTGATTTAATTGATGATACCCCTTGCCATCAAGGGGGTATTATGTTACAATACGTTTGTTGTGGCAAAAAACACGTATGTTCATTCATTGTCGGTGCTTTCTTAATATTGATGTGGGAGGTAGGCAGTGGAGTATACGGCATACGGAAGAAAATGAACCAAATGGAGGTAAAAACATGAGTGTAATTTCTATGAAACAGCTGTTGGAAGCAGGTGTCCACTTCGGGCATCAGACAAGAAGATGGAATCCTAAAATGGCTCCTTATATTTTTACGGAGAGGAATGGCATTCACATCATTGACCTGCAGAAATCTGTGGGAAAAGTAGACGAGGCTTACAAGGCAGTATTCGACATCGCATCCCAGGGAGGAACTATTCTCTTTGTAGGAACGAAGAAACAGGCACAGGATGCGGTAAGGGTAGAAGCAGAACGCTGCGGCATGTTCTACGTGAACGAAAGATGGCTGGGCGGTATGCTTACTAACTTCAAAACAATCCGTAGCAGGGTAGAGAGACTCAAACAGATTGAGATTATGTCCCAGGACGGAACCTTCGATGTGCTTCCTAAGAAGGAAGTAATTGCTTTAAGAAAAGAATGGGATAAGCTGGAGAGAAACCTTGGCGGTATTAAAGAAATGACAAGAATCCCCGATGCTATTTTCGTTGTAGACCCTAAGAAGGAAAGAATCTGTGTACAGGAAGCCCATGTACTTGGCATCACATTAATCGGTATCGGCGATACCAATAGCGATCCGGAAGAACTGGATTATATTATTCCGGGGAATGACGATGCAATCAGGGCGGTAAAATTGATTGTTTCCAAGATGGCTGATGCTGTAATCGAAGCAAATCAGGGTGAAGAAGCGATGGTAGATGAAGCGGCTGTACAGATGGCAGAGGCTGCTGCTGCGGAAGCAACTGACATTGAAGAGGTGGCTGCAGCAGAATAATAAGGCAGTAATGGCAGGAACATTCTGCCGCCATGGACGATGGAATACGGCGGGGATGTTTTTGCAAAGCGATATTAGTATAGTTTGAATGGAGGATTGATATAAATGGCTATTACAGCAGGAATGGTAAAAGAATTGAGGGAATTGACCGGTGCAGGTATGATGGACTGTAAAAAAGCGCTCACCGAGACAAATGGCGATATGGATGCAGCGGTTGAATTTTTAAGGAAGAACGGACAGGCGAAAGCGGAGAAAAAGGCTGGCAGGATTGCAGCAGAAGGCCTTTGCCGTGTAGCAATGGATGGAGACAAGGTTGCAGCGGTTGTGGAAGTGAATTCCGAAACTGACTTTGTGGCGAAGAATGCGGATTTCCAGAACTTCGTAGAAGCAGTGGCAGCACAGGCTGTAAATTCTGATGCTGCGGATTTGGACGCTTTTATGGCAGAGAACTGGAAAGAGGATTCCTCTAAGACAGTAAAAGAAGCTTTGGTAGAGAAAGTTGCAGTGATTGGTGAAAACTTAAATATCAGAAGGTTCGAAAAAGTAGTTGCAAATGAAGGCTGTGTGGTATCTTATGTACACGGCGGCGGCAGAATCGGCGTTATCGTAGAGGCAGCCACCAATGTGGTGAACGATGCGGTGAAAGAAGCGATGACCAATATTGCAATGCAGGTAGCAGCGCTTTCCCCTAAATATGTTTCTACGGCAGATGTATCCGAGGAATATAAGGCACATGAAAAAGAAATCCTTATGGCACAGATTGCCCAGGATCCTAAGATGGCCGGAAAGCCGGAGAAGGTTATCGAAGGCGCTGTAGTTGGCCGTCTGAACAAAGAACTGAAGGAAGTATGCCTGTTAGAGCAGACTTATGTAAAAGCAGAGGATGGAAAACAGACAGTAGCGCAGTATATCGCCCAGGTTGGGAAGGAAAATAACGCAGAACTTTCCGTTAAGAAGTTCGTACGCTTTGAGACAGGGGAAGGCCTGGAGAAGAAAGAAGAGAACTTTGCTGAGGAAGTGGCAAAGCAGATGAAATAATTGTCGGATTTTGTCGACGCATTGATATTTAAAACAGAAGTTCTTGTAAACGGTGCAGTAGCACTGTTCACAGGAACTTTTTACATTTCAAGGAAATATAAGTGGTAGAATACGGAGAAAAAATATGTTAGAATAGAAAAAATGAAAACCTACTTATGATATGGAGAAGTGAGTATGGACAAGGGAGAAGTTATTAAAAAAACTAATATTGAGAAAACGCATGTGCCAGATAAAGTTTATGCGTTTATGATCCAATCGCATCATATGTTATATGAATTGTTGAATTGTAAAGATGGAGACAGTGTGAGTGTTGAAGTATTTGATGATGTAGGGGTAGAACATGAAGATGGAAGCAAGGATGCGATTCAATTAAAAAGTGCCCTTTCTAATAGAAATCCGGTATCTAATAAGGCGGCTGATTTATGGAAAACAATGTATAATTGGTTGATTTCTGTAGAAGCTGGTGTATTTGATCCAGGAAAAGTAAAATTTATTTTATTCCTTAATGTCAATAAGCAAGGAACTATTGTTAATGGATTTCATTTAGCAGAAAGATATGATGAGGCGGTTTTGGCATGGAAGAATGCAAGAAGGGAGTTTTATGATGAAAAGGGGATACTTAAAGAAATTGGAGAAGAGTATAAAAAATATATTGAATATTTTTTCGTTCAAGACAGGATGGAAATGGCTTGCAAGATAATTCAAAATTTTGAATTAAAAAAGTGTATTGATAATTATACGCTAACTGTAAGGAAAGAATTTGATAAATCTGGTATTCCGGCAGATATTATTGAACCTATATATATGGGAATTATTGGTTGGATAGATTTAAATGTAACAAAAATGGTTGAAAATAATGAAGCAATAATTATTTCATTTGAGAATTATCAGGTACAATTAAGAGCGCTTTATAGAGATTATAATCAAAAACATAGTCTTATGCCTCATTCAGTGAAACCGAGTAAGTTTGAAATTCAAAATGAATTACAACAGCAGAGAACATATATAACACAGTTGGAGATTATTGATTGTGATTACACAGAAAAGATTGAGGCGATAAATGATTTTATACGAGCATCAATAGATAGAACGATTTGGGCAGATAATGGAGATATAAGTTTTTTGAGTATGCAATCGTATGAGGAAACACTAAAACGTTCATGGAATTTGGAACGGAAAATGATTATGATTGAAAAGAAGAATGAATTACCAGAAGAACAGGGAAAATTGATTTATTATAAATGTCAAAGGAATCAAATTGAAATGCCATCAGTCAGTGTACCAGAATTTTTTCAAAATGGTTGTTATCATTTGCTGGCGGATGGGCTGGAAGTCGGTTGGCATCCACAATATTTGGAGAAGATTAAAGAGGTGAAAAGTTAGCATGAGTAAACTGACGAAAGAGTTTTATAATGTTCAAAATCCGGCATTAGGGGCGTACTTGTTAGCTCGTTTTTCACTAGGTTATTTGGAGGAAAATCAAAATATGCCACCAATGCCATTGTTATTTGTTGTATTGCCTATGATTTATAAAAAGGATGTCGTTGATTTTATATCATCAACGCAGAAATCATCAAGTTTGCATTTTTTTGTGGATAAATTTACTGAGAAACAAAACAGTAATAATGATTTGATTATTCAAATACAAGGTTTGAGCCAGCAATATAAAATGATGACATTAGAAGCACTTCGTATATCTATAATCGGAGAGTTAATATCTATTCAAGATAAGGTATATATATTACCGTTAAGAGATAATATAAATGATTTTAAGCCAAAGGCAAAGGATATCAGAAAAATGGGAAATGCTGCTGAAAAATTTGGTATATGGTGTTCAAGACTTCCACTGGTGGAAATTTCTCAAATTTTGAAAGTGAGGTTTTAAAAGTGTATTTTCAAATTGAAAAAATAATACTATGGTCTAAAAAGATACAATATGCATTTAAAACAGTTGATTTTGAGATTGAAAAGGTAAATATAATAACAGGAGCTTCCAGAACAGGAAAATCTGCGATCATTCCTATTATTGATTATTGTTTAGGAGATGGGAATTGTCAAATACCGGTTAATACAATACGTGATGCATGTTCATGGTTTGGCGTATTGGTAAAATTGGAGAGTAAACGTATTTTACTAGCAAGAAGAGAACCCGGTCAACAAAAGTCTACAGACGATATGATGTTGCTGGAGGGTCAGAAAATTGTAATTCCAGAAATACCAGCTAAAAATACGACACGTAAGAATGTTCGTAGACATTTAGACGAGATAGCAAGAGTTTCATTCTTAGAGATAGAACAGGAAGAACTGAATGGGTTTACTGATAGACCTTCATTTCGGGATATGATGGCTTTTTGTTATCAATCCCAAAACATAGTTGCCAATGCCAATACTTTATTTTATAAAGCAGATACAATGGAGCACAGAACAAAACTTATAAATATTTTCCCATATGTTTTGGGAGCGGTAACGCCTGAAATTTTAGCCAAAAGGCAAGAGTTAAGTGATTTAGAGAAAAAATTAAAACGCAAAGAGCGTGAATTAGAAAAAATGCAAGAGGTATCTGATAGATGGCATATTGAAATAGGTGGTTGGATTAATGCTGCAAAAGAATATGGATTAATTGAATCAGAACATTCGGTAGATTCTTTAAGCTTCAGAGATCAGCTGGCTTTATTAAAAGAAATTTCTAAAAAAAATAATACGGATGTTTATATATTAGGGGAGAATATTAAAAATTCATCAAAACAAATAGTTGAGTTGCGGAAACGAGAAAATGAAATATCATTAGAATTATCAAAGTATAAGAGCCGATATTTGGAAATGACGCAATTTGTTGAAAGTATAGAAGATTACCGAAAAACACTTACAATACAGATTGATAGATTGAATATATCAAAATGGTTTGAAGAGCTGACAAAAAAGAATGAGATTTGTCCGTTTTGTGGAAGTAAACATAATGTTGATGAAAAAATGAAAGAGTTGATTAGTAGCTTGGAGGCACTTGAATATGAAACTGAAGAAATTGCAGAAATTCCTGTAGCTTTTGAAAGAGAATACTCTCTTGTACAAGAAAAAATTTCAGAATTAACTGAAAATCTTAATTCTATTCAAAAGTCTATAAAAATACAAAATAATAAAAAAGATGAAACATACAACCAAAAATATACGTTGGAAAGTATGTCTCGTTTTCTGGGAAAAGTTGAATATGCTGAGGAAGCATATAGAGCCATGGCATTTGATGGTGAACTGCAAGAGGAAATTGTACGATTGAAGGGAAGAATTTCTGATTTGCAGAAAGAAATTAATGAATCTGTAATACAAAAGAAATTTAAAGCAGCTTTGAAAAATATTGAATTAAAGGTAATGAAATTATTACCTATGTTGGATACGGAAAGGCCAGAAGATTATGTTGAGATAGATTATAAAAATCTTACGATTACGGTTACCGGGAAAACTGGGCGTAAAGATTATTTGTGGGAAATAGGGAGTGGTTCCAATTGGTTATCATACCACATTTCCGTATCATTGGCATTTCAAATGTTTTTTGCGGAACAGAATTATTCTACGGTGCCACAATTTATTGTATATGATCAGCCTAGTCAAGTATATTTTCCCAAAAAACTGGCACAAAAGGAAAATGAAAAAGAGGAAGATCCACAACTTGAAGATGAGGATGTATTAGCTGTTAGAAAAATATTTGAAGCAATGTCGAGCGCTTTGGAAAAGACAAATCCACATATACAAATTATAGTGTTAGAACATGCTTCGGAATCTGCATGGAGTGAAATTAAAAATATAAATTTGGTGGAAGAGTGGAGGGGAGATAATAATAAATTAATACCCAAAGAATGGCTAGATGAAAATTAGCTTTTATATAAAAAGGCCGTTTTGAATAGATGATATTATGACGTAATGTGTAAAAATGATATAGATTTTGGCTATTAGTTTTTGTAAAATTAAGGATAAGAACGTGAGAAATAGGATTATATAAATATGGAGGAAAGGATATGTTAAAGCTAGAAATAAAACTTGATGAAAGTAAAATAAGTAAAGAGCAAAAATATAGCGTTTCTAGTGTATACTATGCATTGGAGGAAGCTTTTAACAGTTATCATTTGAGGAAAGATAGTGAGCCTGATGGCACAATTGTATTTTATGGAAGTGGAAACCCTAGAGATTATGGGGCATTTGGTTGCATTATCACATCTTTAAAAGAGAAATCGTGGTTTATGGATTATGTAATTAAATGGATTTGGTACAATAGCGATGATGGTGAGAATGAAAATGACTTTGCTATTGAGGATGTTCTATATCATTATACAAAGAGAATGAGTGTGGCGTAATGAAGGGGAGGGAGGCAAAACACTTCAAGGCACTTTATTTCGATTTATGTGTAAAGGATTTGGAAAAATATTATTCTGCAACTAATCCAAGAGGATCTTATCGGAAGATACATGATTATTTGCTTCAACGACAGTTTTCACATGAACAGTATTCGGGTTATCATTCGCAATATAAAACAACAGATTTGGAAATCTTTGATTTGGTATATGAGATGAATAAAGAATTTCCGTGGCTAGGACATTGCCTAAGTCATTTTGAAGTAACTAATGTAGGCGCAAACCATGATTTAATGCAGTTGTTCGATGAACCGTTTCAAGAACCGAAAAGGGTGTGAACATATTTATTGATATTATAAATGGTTAGAAATTTGGGGGAAGAATCTTATCCCCAAATTCCCCCAAATGGAAAATGGCTATCCCCCAAATTTGAAAAATAAGCGACAAGAAATTTTAAGAAGCAAAATGAAATTTCCCCCAAAATAAAATTGGGGGGATACGGCTCAAATGTCATTAAGCGAGAGCAGTCAAAAATGACTGCAAAGCCAGTAAAATACATAGTTCCGGGTATATGCAGCCGGAACACGAAAAAGGGAAAGTTCGCAAAACAGATGAATGCGTAAGGCGAAGTTTGTCTGGTATATTGAATGAAGAAACCCTTGTGAATGGTTTGTGAATGCCATTTGCAGGGTAAACGGTAGATAGTGCGTACCTCGACTATGGCGGCAAAATGTGTGACAATAGACTATATTTCTATCATGGGTATTAAAAGTTAAGTCTCAACTTTTGATACCGCTATACGGAGGTAAGTCTATGAGTTCAGAAACAACTGCAGTAGCTGTACAGTACCGTTTACAAGAATGGGCCGCACAGATCAGGGAATGCCAGAACCGTCCCACAGGAATGAGTGTCGCCGATTGGTGTGCCGGCCACGGCATTACGAAAGCAAACTATTATTACAGACTGCGCCGCGTAAGGGAAGTGTGTCTGGAATCCCTTGCGCCAGAGGCTCCGGTGCATCAGATTGTCCCGGTAAACCCAGGCTTTCTGCAGCAGGAACCACAAAGCGGCAGCGGTATACAGCAGGGGCTTTCTGTTTCTGTAAATGGTTTTTCCATCCGCGTAACGGAATCCACACCCATGCCGCTGCTTGCGGCAGTCCTTAAGGTGGTGCGGGATGCTCAATGACGCCACCTGCTTTAAAGCCGTCTACATTGTCTGCGGCTACACCGATCTGCGCGCCGGGATGGACCGGCTGGCGGCACTCGTGGAAACACAGACCGGGAACCGGCCGTATAGAAAGGATACCCTTTATCTTTTCTGCGGGAGACGCACAGACCGCATCAAGGGGCTTGTATGGGAAGGGGACGGATGGCTCCTGTTATACAAGCGGCTCTCAGAAAGCCGGTTTCAGTGGCCGCGCACCCCGGAGGAAGTACGTGAATTGACGCCGCAGCAGTTCCGATGGCTGATGGAAGGGCTGACAATCACCCCGAAGAAAGCGGTCATGCCGGTGGAACCGCCGGAATACATGGGATGACTTTATGCAAAACGGAGAAATTTTTGGACGGTTTTCCTGCTGAAAAAAATGGCCTGCCTTATTCCAGCAGAACCACGCTGCACACCATAAAATGGCTCGGAATGGACGCAG
>Ga0224740_10606_pt1 | contig 10021 bp, 23 predicted proteins | sample LIM_E_Water_Bulk_FD_161634 | JGI IMG/M metagenome (GOLD analysis project Ga0224740, IMG submission 161634) | Enriched cells from gastrointestinal tract of the lab mouse from Pacific Northwest National Laboratory (PNNL), Richland, Washington... | ecosystem: Host-associated > Mammals > Digestive...
GATAGTTCAGTTCCCTTTTCCGTTTTAGCTTATCCTCTGTTTTCCGTTTCATTTCCCGCTTTTTTTGCGCTTGGTAAATCTTTAACCTGGTAGAGAAACTGTTGTCAGTCTCCCCACCAAGTGTCTTAAATGCCTCTTTAAAGGTCAGACCGTCCATGAGCATTACAAAGGTAAAAATATCGCCATTTGCACCGCAGCCAAAGCAATTAAAATCTTTCTTATATATCTTCATGCTCGCCGTCTTTTCCTTGTGAAACGGGCAGCATATAAACCCTGCCCTGTTCGGCTGCGGCAGTCCATACCGTTCAAGAATATTTTTCATGGAATAGAGGGCTTTTATTTCTTCCTTAGTCATGTCTTTTGTTCCATGATTCAATAGATTGTTTCTCCGACCAACACAGACCAGTACTTGCACAACAGCTATCGCAAACCACTGTATACGCCCATTTCTTTCCATCTGGTTGTTCCGTTCCGTCTGGGTCATACACTTTGCTTGCACTTCCACCACAAAACGGACAAGGCTTTAATTTCACATTATCCATATATGTTCCCTCCAAGAATTTCTATAATTTTCTGCCCCGTTTCTTCTTTCCGGCAGAAAACAAAATCAACATTGTATCTGTCACGAATCGTACACAGTGACTTGTAAAGCTGATTCCCGTCCACTGCCTTAGCTGATATTACGTCCTTTACACGCTTACCGTTGACTGTACGCCAGCGGATTTCATGCTTTCGTGGGTTTTGGTAGAAATAAACATCTTCCATTGTTTTTATGTCCTCGCCATGCTCTACCAAAATAATCAGCTTTATACCGCTTTCTTTCGCCCTTAAAAGCTCTCTTTTGAATGTTTCGTGATGTTTACTGCATATATCACTTATAAGCTCTTGAAGCGAAAATTTCGTGTCTATACAGACGCTTTGGTCGGTGGGTAGGGTGTAATCCCCTACCCAAAGTTTGGTTCTCTTAACAACTATTCCATGCTGTTCAAAATACTCATGTTTTAGCTTATGTTTTCCTATCTGCTGTCTGGTATCTTCCAGAATTATCATTCAAATACCTCCATTTATAGCCACCAGAAACATTTCTAACACCTCTGCAGCAATCACTAATATTTTTAGCTCCTGTTTCCCTTGCGGCTTCTTTCAGAGAAGAATAAACACTTATTTCATTGCCAAATTCGTCCATCTGGACTACTGCATGAAACATTTTTGTGTGTTCCTTTCTTCCCCTTATCTTTTTATATTTCTCACTCTTTTCGTAGCTCCAATAATACCCTCCACAGCTCAACCGTGTTCCACGACAACACTCATTTATGTGCGGCTCTATTCCTAATTCTATTGACGCTTGAAGTGCATTAGGGTAACTACCAATATACAACAGTGTTTTCTTGTCATACTGATGAACTGGTATAGCAACGGGAGATTTCTCTCCGCTCATTCCATACATTGGGTTTCTCTCTCCGCTCCTTGCATTGCTGATTGATACGTTATACCCATATTCCTCAAGATATGACTTTCTCTTTTCTGTTTCTTCTGCTTCTAACTCAAAAGCTCTCTTTTTGGACAATCCACTATGCAAAATCAAATGCTGAATATTATCCCACCCGAATTTCTGTATATCCTTGTACATACGTTCGTTATACTTGTAATTACTTCCTTTTCTCGCCCATCTCTTTTCTGCTGATTTTGTCATACCAACATACTGCTTTCCATTAGGGAAGATGTGGACATATACCAAGTATTCATTTTTAGACATATTTACCTCCTATCAATTAAAAGGAAGTTCAGAATCATCTATGTTGTCTGGAATGTTCATAAATCCATCGTCAAAAGAACCGCCACTCGGCATACCGGCGCCCTGCTTGTACTCCTTGTACGCCTTTGTTTCGCTCATATCCGGCACAGCAGCGTCCGCAACCTTGTCCAGCGATACAAACCACCGCAGGACACGCTTTTTCTTCTCCTCGCCGTTGTAGTAGTCCATCTGCTCCCCGAATACTCCGCCGATTTTTTTTCCCTTGAAGCACTGGCAGAACTTATCCCCCCACTGCACCTGAAATCCTGCGTTTGAGTGTTCCACGCACGTTGTGAAGGTCTTGAAATTGCGTGTGCATTTCCCCTCTGCATCCTCTGTCAGTATGTACTGCGTTGCCTGGTTTGGCCACTTCTTATCAGGGCGAATATCATTTGCGAACTGCTCCGAAAAATACCCAGGCTGTTTATCATCTTCCGCAAAATCAAGCAAGACGACAATCATAGGCTTTCCTGTTTTCGATTGCTTTTCGCTGACCTGCTTGATTACCAGTTTATGCCCCCCAATCTCAATCGGCTGCCAATCGCCCTGCGCTTGTGTCTTGTCATAGTTTGTAGGTTTCTGCATCTTTGTCCCTCCTATTTAATTGAATCCAAAACACTCTGCATATCAATATGCCGCCCTGTCTCCGTGAATTTCTTCGCTGACCTATATCCATATGTACCGTCAGCAAAAAGAACTTCTACACTGGTAAGCTCAACCTCACTGTAACTGTATCTCTGATACGTATTGACTTTTGTTACTACAGCAGGAAGAATATTCTTTCCTTCTTTTTCTTTTGTTTTTACAATATCTCCAACTTTAACCATCCTCTAATCCTCCTTGTAATAATCCCTGATTGCCTTTTCCACCAAAAACAAATCATTGTCGATTGTCAGCGTTTCAAACATTCCAATGGGGGATTTTGATACTGCCCCGTCAGATGCCTGTGTCACAAACAGATGCTTGCCAGACTCCTCAATACACCGTAGGACAATGGTAAACATTCCTTCAAGGCACACCTTTTCGTCAATCAGCTTGCCGATGGTCTTAGGCTTCACGTCTCCGAAATCGTTCTTGTCCTCATGCATCATCACATAGACAATCTTGTCTGCCGGAACCTTTTCCGTGATAAATGTGATAAGGTTCCAGAAGTAATCCCCGATGTTGTTATAAAGGGTGAATACCCCGTTACCGCCCCCAGCGTTTGAGTGCCCACGCATAAACATATTTGTGATAAGATATCCGGCATCATCAATGACAATATTTCCTGCTTTTGACTGCATAAGGCATTTCATAATCGTCTGATAATCGTCCGTCTTCCAGCCGTCTACCTTGCCCTTGAACGGTAACGGCTTATTTATCACTCTGATAAGATTCCAGTCAGGATTGCCCGAACAGTTCCGCAGGCTTGTGCTTTTGCCGGAACCAGATTTACCCATAATTAATACTGCATGTGCCATATTTCCCTAATCCTCCAATCTCCTAATTCAGCAGGACAGCCTTACTCCAAAATCCAAGAGTGCCAGCGTTCTCACTTTTGCTTTTCTGCATGAGCCTACTATATCCATCCTCTCCATACCTTGTTTTCTTTGCTTCCCTGTCCTCTATTATCTTTTTAATCATGTTTTTAGATTTATCTTCCCGATAATAAAATCTATCAAACCTATCCTTTTCCTTGCGATATTCTTTTACAAATGAGCCGATATTGTACCGATATTTCAGATACTTCTTGCCGGGGTGGTCGCTTATTCTTATGGAGTTACATACACCATAATCCAGCTTTAAATATATGCTGTTTGTGGTGTATGCGTTGTACCTTTGGACGGTAAACCCCTCTGAAATCAGCCGTTTTGCTATGGAATCCGCAAGGATTTCCAGCTTATTCATTCGCCACCACTTCAAACCCTAAGAACCGCCCGCAGTCCTCCCGGTCAATGCTGTACTTTGACTGATTTACATAGTCGGCAAATACCGAGACTCTGACAGACATCTTCAACAGCTTCTTGTATTCCTCCACAGGAATAGTAATGTTTCTTTCTTCCATGTTCCTATCCTCCTATGATTTTTATAATTCCTCTCCAACCGTCACAAACGGCAGTCCGCATATTCATTCAATCTCTGCTTCTTCTTTCTCTTTTTCAATAACCCTGCTCGCCCACATATCCGCAAAATGAAGCAGCATATAAAGCGGCGTTTCCTTTCCCTGAATCTGATAACGAAAATTCCCATACAGTCCATTGTGCCAAAGAATGGCAAGTTCCTCTTCCTCCGTCAACTCAATAAACTTTGAAGCAATTTTGACCGACCGCACTTCATGGTCTACTGGGTAAAGTTCTTCATTCACCTTAAACGGCTTCTTGTCAGACTGGTATGGCTCCGGGTTTGGGTTTGCTTTGGTTGCCCGGCCTTTCAGCATATTAGGGACATACCCAGGCTTCCCGTAATCCCCACATTTCCCCAAATCATGCAAAAGACCGCAAATAACAATCGAATCTGTCGGCATCTCAAAATTATTTCCAAGAACACCCTCATTTCGGATTCCGTACATCAAATCAAATACATTCAGGCTGTGTTCTGCAAGCCCTCCTTCTTTTGCCAGATGGTTCCCTCCGCTACATGGCATTGTGTAAAATCCATTCTCATCCATCCAAGAGAGAAGCCCATACATTCCCTCCCTTTTGGTTGACAGCAATAATGCTTCTATCCTATCTTTCATCTTCCCTGTCCTCCCTTTCCGCCTCTTCATAGGCCTGTCTTTCCCTTTTCATCCGGGTCCTGCTGGGCACCCGGTACTCATTCTCGTCCCACCACCAGTCCACAGTCATACTGTTCTCAATCTGTTCTGGCATATTTACCCAGCCTTTCTTCTGACAACTGTTTAAATTTCACCCCGTCATATACAAAGCTGTACTCAAACGGATAGTAATCGCAATCACGAAGAGCCTCTTTCAGGTCCAGCCCCAGCAGATCCGCCACATACTCGACGCCATTTCCCATAGTGATATCATCTTTCGGAGTATACAGCCGCACAGAATCATTAAGTTTATAGGATTCTTTCCGTTCGTTAATAATTTTTATCTGTAAGTCAAGCCAGTCTTTTATTTGAACGGTTTCTATCCATCTGTCGTCCTTTTTATTTTCCACTTGCATTCTCCTTCCCGTGCCCTTATAATAAAGACACATCGTTATAAATTTTGATTTCTGGTCCCTTTGGCTTGCTGGCGGAGGGACCTATTTCTTTCCGCTTTCCATGTAAGTCTGCCGGGGCTCCTCCGGCTTGTCTCTATGCTCCCGCAGGCAGCCGGCCACAGAACCGGCCACACAGCAGCGGGATCCTGTTCTTATCATCCTTTTTGATAGCCCGGCAGTTGTCCGCTTTCGTTCCCCTATCGTAAATAAATCCCCGCAGATGCCCGTCCGCCAGAATGGCGCTGGCGCCTTTCAGCTGATCCATTTCCATACAATCCTGTACTGTTACTCTTTCTAAGCTGATTCCCATTCCTGTCTTCCCTCCTACTTGAAATTTGCTGTTTTTCTCCGGATTTCCCTGAAAAAAGGTAAAAAATAATACCGAAGCCGGCGCCTAAATCTTTTCATCGACAAGCTTTTGTTCATTGTCATACACCAATGTAATGCTGTCGCCGTTTTCATCGGTCAGGGTGCCTTCCCGCCCTTCCATTTTTAAAGTAAAATGTTTCATGATAACGCCGCTTTCTGCCAGATATTTCCTGATTGCATACTCTGCAATGCTCTTATATCCATTGATTCCCATATTTTCCTCCTTTTCTTCCCGTTACCTCTGTACGGTATATATGATTTCTTATAGTGATAGCAGCCGATTCTTTTCCTCTGGAGTGGCATCCAGAATGCTGAACAGTATTAGCATATCCCCGAACTTAAACGGATCCGCCCTTTTGTTCTTCTCGTAAGTCTTCGGGTTTAGCCGCATAGAAAATGCCTCCTGCGTAATGTTAAGCTCTTTTGCCACATCTTCCTGTTTCAGGCCCTTACTGTGCATCCGGCCGTCAATCCACTCTATCAGGTATTTGATTTTATTTCTTTTTTTCTGTTCCAGGCTCAATGCGACTTTCAGCATCACTATTACCTCTCTTTCTGATCGCATTATTTTTTTCCACAAGTGGAGAAAATATCGGGGAAGTATGACCCAATTTGACAACCCCATCCTTGACATCGTAAAATGTTTGTATTGTCTGCTTAATCATGCATTCCTCCTATTTCAGTACTCCAGCCATGCACAGAACAACTACAAACGCCAGCGCAAAACCTAAAACCTCTGCAATGATTCCCACTGCGTAATTCAGCAGCATGTGGAGCCGCTCGTCTGACATAGGCTCCCGGTCTTTCTTCCCAGACCGTAAAATGATTTCATCCATAAATTTTCCTCCTGTTCTCTTGCCGGTACAGGAAGAATCTGGTATAATCTATCCTGTAGCCAGTAAGTGTGGTTTATTGGTTACGTTGCCCTGTCGGTGGTGGTGCACTGGCGGGGCTTTTTATTGCTTTTTGTGTGCTTATCTCCTATACTGTAAGTACCAGACCGCCATCTGGAATACGGAAGAAAGGAGAAAATACATAATGGCTATTTGTCCTTTAATGAGCAGTGCAACAAACAAAGTTGAATGCACCGAAAAATGTGCTCTATGTTTAAGAGAAGGCAGAAATTTGATTTGCTCAATAACAACCACCGCCTTGCACATCTTAGAGATAGACAAAAAGGTTGAACTACTCACCAGAAACATCAAGCATTGATGCTGTAGGAACGGCGATATGACGCGAGGGAAAATCTGTCTTTTCTATGCTTTCAATATCAACCATGGAATTGTCAGCTATCCCTTTCGCCGTATCTGCCGCCGCATACAACTCTCTGACGGTAAGGCCGTTCTCTTTTGCCATCCTTACAATCTTCTTTGCAAATTCCTCTGTCTTTTCGATAAATTCTTTGCTATCCACTTTTCTCACCTCCTTATTTTGTGTCGATCCTTAATAGGGGTTTATGGCAGTGTAAACTTTGACCATCTGTTCTGACAGAATCACCAACGCTTCTGGCGAACAACTTTCATTGGACTTTTCCGCAAGCAGCTGCAACTGTTTATGGAGAAGTTCTCTCTCTTCAGCAAATATATTTTTTGTTTCTTCTTCCACTTCCTCACCTCCCCTTCCTACTCCAGAAAATACTCGATTGGCTTGCCGAAGAAATCAGCGATCTTTTTGATTTTGTCTGTTTTAGGAGTATATCTCCCGGCTTTCCAATTACTGAGTGTAGAAGTGGCTATTCCTGTTCTTTTTCCAACTTCGTAGTCAGTAACACCAGCTTTGTCTCTCAACTCAGCATACTTTTTGTACAAAATTTTCCCTCCTTTCAAAAACATGTTGACATTAGCTAAGATTTCAAATATAATTAAGGTGTCAATCAAACTTATATCAGAAACCAAAGCTATTGTGTTTGTTTGGCTTTGTTATCAAAGCTATGTCTATAGAATAGCATTGTTTTCAAAGCTTGTCAATACCTTTTAGCTTATTTTTCAAAGTTATTTTGTGAGGTGCTATATGTATGACATTTTTGAAAAATTATGCACAGAAAAAGGGGTAACTCCATACCGTGTATGCAAAGAAACCGGGATTACAACGTCCACTATCAGCAACTGGAAAGCTGGAAGATATACACCAAAGGCTGATAAGCTGCAAAAAATTGCAGATTTTTTTGGAGTATCCATTGAATTCTTGATGGGAACAGAAGAAAAAGAAGATTCTCCAGTATACTATACCAACGAAGAAACTGCCAAACTTGCCCAGGAAATGTTCGAGGACGAAGACATGCGCTCTCTCTTTCATATGAAGCGCACAATGCCACCGGATCGGTTTAAGGCACATATGGACTTTATGAAGAATCTGTATGATCAGGAAAAGGGAGAAGATTTTTGAGTCCGTTTTATAGGACATAAAATAATACATTATACACAAGGGGTGATTCGATGGATATTAATGTACAGCTTATGGACATGGATACCATGATTCCTGAGCATTTGGTAAAGAATGCTGATGATACGTATACTATTTTTCTGAATGCCAGGTTATCTAGGGACAGTCAATTAAAATATTATTTCCATGCTCTGAAACATATAAAAGAAGAAGATTTCCACAAAGAGAATGTGCAAGAAATAGAATCTGAAGCTCATAGGGAATAGGAGGTTCTGATATGACTTTTATGAGAAAATTTCTTGATATGCTAAATATGGAGAATTGGGATACAGAAAATATAAATGAAGAATTGCCAGAATCAAATGAAATAGAAAGAGAACGGATACTGTCTTTCTTGCAATCAAAAATAGATACCGCAAGAAAAATGATTGAAGAAGCCAAAAACGCAAACAACAAAACCGAATTTGAGAAATATATAAACGAAATAACAAATTTGTTTTCTGAATTTTCAAATTCGGAGCCTAAAGAGGAACATCCGAAAGAAAATAACCCATATGATAAATATTATGAGAATATAAGAAAGCAAAGAGAAAGAAACCTAAATATTTCATATGATGATATAAAAGCATATGATATGGAGCCTTTTGATTTAAAAGGAAAGTTTATATCTGATGGTATATTTACAGCAATAGAACTATCTGGAAAAAATCTGGATATTGCTTATGGATTACTTAATAAAATAAATCTCTTGCTCTATCCGCACGAAAAGTTGTATGAAGATGTTAATTTTCCAGAAAGAATAAACACAAAGTATGAATTGAATCAGAAATTGCCAATCTCGCACTTACGGTTGATACCTTATACTGCCACCATGAGGAAAAGCAAATACCCGTTGTGTCTTTGGCTTTCTAATGTAGGATATTATGGAACCGAATATATATATGCAATTTACTTTGACAGAAATGGAAATATAGGTCAATGCGAATTATCTTTACATGGGTCAGATGGAATAGGAATTAGTTACGAGACAAAAGTAAGGAGAAATGAAGATAGACTTTATATTTTACGTATAAGCAAGACTTTATACTCTCCACCATATGGAACAACGACAATATATCATTGCGGAAATAATGAAAATGTACCAAAATAAAACCGCCCGGTGCGCCAACACCGAACGGCTTTAGATATATCCCGGATTGATACAATCAGGTCTCACAAACTTACAATGATTGTATCATCTCCGGGAGCAGCCTGCAAGCGATTTTTCTCGGGCTGTTATTTTTATACACTTTTTTAAGGAGGATGATACCATGAAGATTGAAAAACTGCCGTCCGGCTCATACCGGATAAGGAAGACTTACAAGGGCCAGGTATATACTGTCATATTTGACAGAAAGCCTACACAGAAAGAAGCCCTGCAGGCCATGGCGGATGAGCTGGAGAAAGTGCAGGAGAAAAAGACCAGCATGACATTTCGGGATGCAGCGGAGGAATACATAGAGACAAAGCGGAATGTCTTGTCTCCGGCTACAATAAGGGGATATAAAAGCTATATGGGCAGCCTATCAAAGAAGTTGATGCAGAAGAACGTGCATGATGTCACGGCTCTGGACGTACAGTCGGAAATAAACCGTCTTTCCATTGAACACAGCCCAAAGACCGTGCGCAACTACCACGGATTCATATCGGCTGTCTTGAGCGTTTTTTACCCCAGCCTTAAGATTTACACCACCCTGCCGCAAAAGGTCAAGAACGATCCGTATATTCCGTCCGGGGATGACATCCGAAAGATTTTTGAGTGTGCCAATGGGACTGAATTTGAAGTCCCAATCATGCTGGCCTGTTATGGGATGCGCCGATCTGAAATCTGCGCCCTGCAGCTGGAGGACATTGATGGAGACGTGGTGCATATCAACAAGGCCATGGTGCAGGACGAAAATAAGGAGTGGGTCATCAAAACCACAAAGACCACCGCCAGCAAGCGGGACATAATTGTCCCTGTGGAACTTGCGGACAGAATCCGGCTCCAGGGGTATGTATACAAGGGGCACCCAAACTCCATAACTCAATTTCTTGAGCGCACGACTTTCCACAATTATTGCTATAACCGGGAGACGGATGCCCGGACACATGAGAATATCGAGCGTGCGCTTTCACGGGATAAAGTGTAATCAAATGTAATCAGAACACATGTACACAAAAAACAGCGGAACCCCATGTTTTATGGGATTCCGCTACATAAAAAGAAGAGCGATAGACGGGACTCGAACCAATGTATTTATGTCC
>Ga0224740_10607_pt1 | contig 10019 bp, 9 predicted proteins | sample LIM_E_Water_Bulk_FD_161634 | JGI IMG/M metagenome (GOLD analysis project Ga0224740, IMG submission 161634) | Enriched cells from gastrointestinal tract of the lab mouse from Pacific Northwest National Laboratory (PNNL), Richland, Washington... | ecosystem: Host-associated > Mammals > Digestive...
TAAATTCCGGAGAGAGGAACTGCTGGAGGGGCGGCGTCTCCTATTTCCTGGAGCGCTACGGAGAATATATCGTTCCGGGCTGCATTGAACTTGCAAAGGGCAATACACCGAATGCGGACAGTCTGCTTATGGATCATATCTTTATTGATGCGGACAATATTGAGGAATGGTATCCACAGGCGGAATGGGCACAGTAAATCAGTTGACACCCGGCAGCAGCGAAAGCTCTGCCGGGTGTAATAAAAAGAAGCGAGGAAAGAAAAATGTCAGTAAAGACCGTGTTAGGAAATATAGAAGCATCCCAGGTAGGTATTTGTGCGCCTCATGAGCATATTTACATTGATATGAAGGTTTTTTTTGTCCCTCCGGAAGAAATAGGAATAAAGAATCTGGCATACAAGCCTGTTACAATGGAATCCCTGGGAATACTAAGAAGGAATCCCTTTGCCGTGCTGGATAATGTTTCTTTAATGGACGAGGAGACACAGATAGAAGAGATTCTGGCTTTTAAAAGTGCCGGCGGCAATACCATTGTAGATGCCAGCAACATCGGGCTTGGGAGAGATCCGGAACTGCTGGCCAGAGCGGCGGCCAGGACGGGCTTAAATATTATAGCAGGCTCCGGCTATTATGTGGAAGGAGCTCAAAGGCCGGAAGTATTGGAATTGACGGCAGAACAGATAGAAGAAGAGATTGTTGGAGATTTGGAAAAGGAGATTGGACATACGGGGATTCGTGCCGGCTATATTGGGGAGATTGGCGTAAGCCATGAGATGTTTCCTTTTGAAAAAAAATCTCTTATAGGAGCCTGCAGGGCGCAGGTCCGCACAGGTGCACCCTTGATGATTCATATCAATCCATGGTCCACCCAGGGAATTGCGGCAATGGAGATTGTAAAGGAGCACAAAATTGACCCTGAGAAAGTCATCATCTGCCACAGCGATGTGGAGAATAGGGAGGATTATATTTTCCGATTGCTGGACATGGGAGTATATATTGAGTTTGATAACTGGGGAAAAGAGATGTTTACGGACCGCTGGGATGTGAAGCCGGGCTCTGGGCGATTTGTCAGCGATTGGGAAAGAGTATTGCTGGTAAAGAAAATTGTAGACAGAGGATATGCAAACCAGATGCTGTTGTCTACGGATTTATGCTTGAAGTCTCTTCTTCATAAGTATGGCGGCTGGGGTTATGACCACGTATTGAAGCATATACTTCCCATGCTGGACGAAGTAGGCGTAAGCAGGGAACAGATAGAAACAATGCTGAAAGTAAATCCGGCCCGGTGGCTGGACTGGTAGAAAGGGGAGACATAGAGTGGGCGAAACCATTCTCAAAATGCAGCAAATTACAAAGCGATTTCCCGGGGTACTTGCCCTTGATCAAGTAGATATCACGCTGAACCGGGGAGAGGTGCTGGCTTTGGTAGGGGAAAACGGCGCAGGAAAATCCACACTGCTTAAGATCCTTTCCGGTGCTTATGTGAAGGATGAGGGCGTGATTGAATATGATGGCCGCATGATAGACGGCTACACGCCAAATGAGGCCATAGATATGGGGATTAGCATTATTTATCAGGAGCTGGATAATTATGGAACGCTGACCGTAACGGAGAATATTCTTGTTAATGCACTGCCGAGAAAAGGAGGAAAATTCAGTCCGATTGATTGGAAAGCTGCCAATAAAAAAGCCAGTGAACTCATTCACCGCATAACGGATGAAATCGATGTGACAGCCAGAATAAGTACTCTGACGGCGGCCCAGCAGCAGCTGGTAGAGATTGCCAAAGCAATGAGCCGGAATATGAAGATACTGGTTATGGATGAGCCTACCTCCGCACTGAATCGTGTTGAGACAGAACAGCTTTTGAAGATAGTGAAGAATCTGGCGGAGCAGGGAATCGGTATTATCTATATTTCTCATCGGATGGATGAAATTTTCCGGATTTCAGATCGGATTCAGGTAATGCGGGATGGAAAAAGCGTATCATCTTTCATGACATCAGAGGTGGATGAGGAACGGATTGTAAGGGAGATGGTGGGACGAACGCTGGACAGTATGTATCCTCACACAAAGCAGACGCCGGGAGAGTGCATTCTAAAAGTAGAGCATTTGACCTGCGGAAAAGCGAAGGATGTAAGCTTCCGGCTGCACAGAGGAGAGATCTTAAGTCTGTTCGGGCTAATGGGAGCCGGCCGTACCAGTATGGTAAAGGGGCTGTTCGGGGATCAATATATACGGAACGGAACCATTGAGATACTGGGAAAGGCCGCTCGGAACCATTCGCCCAAGGAGGCCATACGAAACCACATTGCATACGTCCCAAATGAGCGGAAGCTTGAGGGCTTGATGCTGACAGATACGGTCCGGTTTAACATCAGCATTGCCGTTGTGGATATATTGGAGAAATTTTTGAAGATAGACAAAAAGGCAGAGGCCAGGATGGTGGAGAATTGGATTGAGAAGCTTGGTATACGGACACCCTCTGCGGAGACAAAGGTTGTTTCCTTAAGCGGAGGAAACCAGCAGAAGGTAGTGATTGCCCGATGGCTGGAGACAAATCCTGAAATTCTGATTTTAAACGATCCGACTCGGGGTATTGACGTAGGCGCAAAAGCGGAAATCTATCGCCTGATGGAGGAGCTTTGCAGGCAGGGCATGGGAATTATTATGATTTCCTCGGAGCTGCAGGAGACATTATCCATGGCGGATCGGATTCTGGTAATGAGCGAAGGGAGAGTAACGGGAGAGGTGTCAAGAGAGGAAGCAACACAGGAAAGTCTGATGAAGCTTGCGGTAGGAGGCAAGGGATGAGAAAGGGATGAATTGATAATATGGAGAAGCGTATGACGTTAAAGGACAGAATAAAAAAAGGCGGAGGAAGTGAAATCACCATTTGCATAGCTTATATAGCGCTGTGTGCGATCTTCTCCATTCTGTCGCCGAATTTTCTGTCAGGAAAGAATTTTATTAACATAGGTATTTATTCGGCAATCATGGGAATTACGGCAGCAGCAACCACACTGGTCTTGATCTGCGGCTGTATTGATATCTCCGTTGGGGCTATTATGGGTCTGACAGGAATGTCAAGTGCAATGATGCTGAAGGCCGGAGTGCCTATTTTCGCCACTATACAGATCGCCGTATTAATTGGCGCCCTGGTGGGAGTGATCAATGGTCTTCTGGTATCAAAAGGAAAGATTGTTCCAATGATAGCTACAATGGCAACGATGTCCATTACCAGGGGCATTGCTTATCTCACCAACGGCGGAATTTCCATTGTAGTCAGCAACAAGCAGTTTACCTGGCTGGGCAGAGGATATATGGGACCGGTCCCTTTTATTCTGGTTGTAATGGCAGTGGTGTATGTTGTCATGTTTTATGTATCAAAATATACCGCCTATGGAAGAAAGCTATACGCAACAGGTTCCAATCAGAGAGCAGGCTATCTTGCCGGTATTAATACGGACCAGGTGATCCTGAGCGTGTATGTGATTAACGGCTTATTTGCCGGAGTGTCGGGAATTCTTATGGCCGCCCAGTCCGGAGCAGGGCTGCCTACGGCCGGCGACGGATATGAAATGACCATTATCTCCGCCTGCGTATTAGGCGGAACCTCAATCAATGGAGGAAAAGGAAATGTTTGGGGAACTTTAGTGGGCGTGTTGCTTTTGACCAGCATTTCCAACGGACTGACTATGCTGGGAATCTCCAGCTTTTGGCAGCAGATCATAAAGGGAGCTATCCTGCTGGCAGCAGTATTGATTGACGCATGGAGAGGCGGGAGCTATAAAAAGGTATGAGTAACATCTTGCTGTTATACCATTAGGTACAAAACATGTATAAATGTAGGAAAGGAGAAGGGAAAATGAGTGGAAAAACGTCATGGTATATTATAGACGGATACAGGCCGCCCGTAGAAAAGGGTGGTGCGGATGATTATATTGGGCATGAATGCATTATGATTTTGAATTGCAATGATGAGGACGCACATGTAGAGCTTGATGTATATTTTTCCGACCGGGAGCCGGTGCTAGGGATTCCGTATGTTGTTCCGGCAAGGCGTGTCCGGGCATTTCATACGGATGATCAGACGGTGCTGGGAGAGCTGGAGCTTGGAATCGGCAGGCAGTATTCTCTCAACATCCGCAGTGATGTAGGGGTAATTGTACAGTATGGACGTCTGGACATCAACCAGGATAATATGGCATATATGGCTACTCTGGGCTTCCCAGGCTGACAAATAGAGGTGTTTATTACTTTCGGGTGTGAAGAAATGGAGGTACATGAGTCAATGAGACCCAAAATTGAGCAAAGGGAATTTGAAGAACGGGTAAAAAAAACGCAGGAAGCGATGAAATCTGAGGATCTGGATTTATTGTTTGCTTATGGAAATGAGGCAGAACCCCAATATATCCGTTATTACAGTAACTATTGGCCGAGCTTTGAGGTGGCAGGCGTACTGATTCCGGCAGAGGGTGAGCCTACCCTCATTATAGGACCGGAAAGTGAGACATTTGCAAGAAGTGTATCCCGCATTTTGCGAATACGCAGGGTGCTGGCATTTCGGGAATCCTCGGAACCGGAGTATCCGGAGGCGGTGCTTAGTACGATGGCTGAAGTGATTCTGGAGACAATGGGCAAAAAAGCGCCTCAAAGGATTGGAATCGCAGGCGGCTGTTTGATTTCCCATGTGGTTCATTTGGCATTGGAAGAGGCCCTTAAGGAGCTTGGGAATCCCATGCTGGTGAAGGCGGATATGCTGGCAGCCAGGCTGAGAGCGGTAAAATCCCCTGCTGAAATTGCATGTATGCGGGAAGCCTATCGGATTACCCAATGCGCAATGAAAAAGGTATTGGATGAGATAAGACCGGGAATGACGGAAGAACAGGTAAGGGGAGTTGCGGTTGGCACCATGTATCAGGAAGGTGCGGAAGGAGAAGCATATCCTTGCTGGGTCCTTGCGGGGGAAGGCTCCAATTTGGCTATTGGAAGATGCAGGGGGAAAGTAATTGAGCCTGGGGATTTGGTACATATCCAAATTGGCGCCAGGTATGAGGGATATGCCTCTACCATGGGAAGAGCCGTAATTATGGGAAAAGGAACGAAAAGCCAGAAGTCCTTGATTGAAGCCAGCCTGGCAGGTCAGAAGGCGGTTCTTGAAACGGCGAAAAGCGGCGTGAATGCGAAGGAAGTGTACGATGCTTACTATGAAGCAATCAAGGCCCATGGGCAGGAGCAGCATATTCTTTACGGCCCGGTTCATGGAACCGGATTGATGGAAGGCGAATTTCCGTGGATTGAATCGAATTCCGATTTCCCGCTGGAGGAGGGAATGACCTTTTGCACATGTATTTATCTGGGGGATAATGAGAATCGGATTGGAGTACGGTTTGAGGATGGCTTTCTGGTAACAAAGGAAGGAACGGAAGCATTTTCGGATTATGGCAGAGAGCTGATGGAACTTAAGCGGGAGACATGAAAGAGCTTATAAGCTGCAATATGTGAGCGCTCGCATAGAAAGGAGATGGAAGATGGAGAAAATATGTATACCTAAAAGCGAATTTCAGGAAAGAATTGAACATATACGGAAGCAAATGCATAAGGACGGGTTAGACGGAATCTTTGTTTACGGGGATGAATATCGGAAAGAAAATTTGAGGTACGCATCCAATTATTGGCCCATTTTTGAACGTGGGGCTATGCTTATGGGAAAAACGGGGCAGCCCATTGTTCTCTGCGCCCCGGAAGGGGAACAGGTGGCCCGGGAAATGAGTGTATGGGAGGATGTGAGACTTGTACCGGACTTCCTGTGTGTAACCGTGCCCGATGAGATTGATTATCCCTTTGCATCCTACACCAGTTTTCACAAGCTGGCAAAGGAGCTTCGGGGCGCCGGCGAATTAAACCGTTTGGGCATTGTGGGAATGGGCGATATGTCAGCGGAGCTTCTTGACAATCTGAAAAAGTCGTTTGCGTGTGAGCTTATGGACTGCTCCCAAATGTTTTATGAAATGAGAAAGAAAAAAAGTGCAAATGAAATTGCCTGTTTAAAAGAAGCAGCCCGCATTGCGGAAATAGGATTTCGGGCCATGATGGAAGCGGATCTGATTGGCAGAACAGAGCGGTATGCGGCAGGAATCGCAGAGGGAGCGGCACGGCAGGCCGGAGCCGAGGATATTACATTTACCGTCTTTGGATCGGGAGAGCGTTCGGCTAAAATTGTCGGCAGGCCGGAAAATAAGGTGATTGAGGATGGAGATATGATTATGTGCGCCCTGGCTGTCCAGTATGAGGGCTATGTATCCACCTGTGAAGTGCCTTATGCGGTTGGAAATTACAGTGAAGAGACAAAGCGTGTAATTGATGTATTGATTCATGCGGGCGCAGCCGGGCTGCCCTATCTAAGAGCCGGAGAGCCTATGAAAAATTTTGTCCGTGCGGTTAGAGACTATTTTCGGAAGGAAGGGCTTTCCGAGTATGATGTATATCCGCCTTTGCATGGTATCGGGTGTGCCGAGGCCGAAAGCCCCTATCCGGATGAAAATACGGAAGAGCTTTTTGAGGTGGGGATGACCTGCAATACGGATATCAGCTTGTTTGGGCTGAAAGGAGGCTCCAACCGGGTAGAAGAATCCTTTGTGATTACGGAGGAGGGAGCGGAGAGTATGTTCCCGTTTATGCGTGCTTACTTCGAAAGATGGCTGACGGAAAATAATTGATGCTATTTTCACCTTTTCGATGTACAATAAAGGAAAATACATCTGTAAGGTGAAGAGAAAGGAAGGGAATCAAATGAAAAATTATCGTGCAGAGCTGGTAGGCGTATTCGGAGATCCCGTAGACGGCAATCCCACAGGAGTAACTATGGAGGCGGCTTTTGCGGACAAGGGCCTCAATTACCGCTATTTGACCTTGAAGGTGCTTCCGGAGGACCTTGAGGATGCCATGCGTTCCTTACATGTCCTCCATATGAAGGGAATCAATCTTACCATGCCTCACAAAATAAAAGTGATTCCTCTTCTTAATGAGCTGTCAGAGGCAGCGGGCATCATTGGTGCGGTGAATACGGTGGCGCTTCGTGAGGACGGAACACTGTTCGGTGAGAATACGGATGGAAAGGGCTTTGTACAGGCACTGCATAACCGGGGAATTTCCTTAGAGGGAAAAAACATTACACTCCTTGGAGCGGGCGGAGCAGCAAAAGCTATTGGAGTGGAATGCGCCCTGGCAGGAGCGGCCGCCATTACCATCATAAACCGTACTCTGGAACGAGCCCGGGAACTGGCAGATACCTTGAAGAAACATACCAAAACAGAAGTGTCCTGTGAGCAATGGGAGAGCTGTCACAGAATTCCGGAGAATACGGATATCTTGATTAACGGCACCTCCATAGGTCTGCACCCGAATGGGGATCAGAAGCCAGATATTGACTATAAAGGGATTACACCCAATATGATAGCGGCGGATGTAGTGTTTAATCCGGTAGATACCCTCTTTTTAAAGGAAGCTGAAAAGCAGGGTGCTGTGGCAGTAAACGGCCTGGGTATGTTGGCATGCCAAGCGGCGCTGAACTTTAAGCTTTGGACAGGGGTGGAGCCGTCTCTTAAGGTGATGGAAGAGACCTTGCGGAAAGAATTTCAGTAATTCTCTTTGGGGATTCCAAGAGGAAGCAATGCAGGTGTTTGCTTATGGCACACAGCGAGTCTTAAAATTATAAGATTGATAGTGACGGAATTGGTGAAAAATATTTTGTGGCAGTTCCGGCAGGAAAGTTGACAAACAGTGGATTTATGCTAAGATAGGTATGAAAGATATAACAATCATACATTAATATTAGCAGTACATAGAAGAGACGCAGTACTGCCGGAGGGGGAACTATGCTGTTTGAAAAAAAGTTAGACAAGACGACACCCGTTCCATTGTATTACCAGTTAAAAGAACTGATTATGATGGAGATTCAAAGCGGTGATTATCCAAAGGGGAGCATGATTCCGACAGAAAGCGAGCTAAGTAAAATGTTTGGACTCAGCCGTACTACTGTACGGCAAGCCATTGCTGAATTGGTAAAGGAAGGCTGGCTGTATCGGGTGAGAAGCAAGGGGACATTTGTGTCCCAGCCGAAGGTGAATCAGGATTTTATCCAGAAGCTGGAATCCTATAATGAGCAGATACGGCGAACCGGCAGAACGCCTCATACAGAGGTGCTTGACTTTGATATAGTACCAGCCACATCAGAGGTTGCAGAGCATCTGGGGATTCAGCCGGGAGATAAAGTAATTTATCTGTACCGAAAGAGGTATGCAGACGATGAGCCCATTGTCATTCTTAAGACCTATCTGCCCTATGAACGTTGTTCTTTTCTTATGGGACACAATTTTGAGAAGGAATCCTTGTATGCGGTTCTCTCGCAGGATGATTCTGTGAAGGTTTATTGTGTTAAACGTCTGGTAGAGGCCATAGAAGCGACAGCTGATGATGCCGAGAAGCTGAATATGAAAAAAGGAAAACCTATTCAGTTCTTCACTTCGGTAGGCTGCAATGCATACGGACAGCCAATAGAGTTTTCGCTTGCCAGATACCGTGGAGATCGGAGCAGTTTTGAAGTGACGGTGTTTACAGAGGAATAAGAGGAAGATCCCAAATGTCAGATTTCAGGACAGGCGGGATCTTTTTTTAGGAAAACTCACAAAGTTATTTACAAACACAAAACAAAGGTATATTATAATGTTATAACAATACATCATTACATAGTTATAGGAAAGGAAGGCGATATAATGAAAATGGAAGGCTTTGCACATGTGGGATTGTTTGTAAATGATATCCAGAGTTCTGTTGCATTTTATACGAAAGTACTGGATTTTAAGCTCATATGGGAATCAATAAACCAGTGTCCGGAGGGAGACGTTCTTGTAAAGTTTATAGAAAATGGCGGCAGTGTCATTGAACTTGTACAATTTCCTTATACATTGGACAGAAAGGACGGCTGGTTTGATCACATTGCAATGAATGTGGAAGATATTGATGCAGTGATTAAAGTTTTGGAGGAAAAGGGTATTGAATTTGAGGAAGGCAGCTATACACATGCGCCGCAGACGTTCCCCAATGGATCAAAATGGGTCATGTTCCGGGGACCGGACGGAGAGCATCTGGAGTTAAACGAGAAACTATAGCTTAAAAATTTGCGAATGAGGTGAAAAAATGTTAAATGTAAAACCGGCTGAAAGGCCAACAATTTATTTTATTGGTGTTACTACAGGAAAATCTTCTATTATGCGTGTGTTTCCCAAGTGGGCAGAAGCCTTGGGACTGGATGCAGAGATCAAAGGAATTGATTTTAAGCCCCATTCTCCGGGGGAAGCGTACAGGGAGGCAGTAGAATTTATTAAAAATGATCCTCTTTCTCTGGGCGCCTTGGTGACAACACACAAGATTGATCTCTATAATGCCTGCAAGGATCTTTTTGAGTATTTGGATCCATTTGCTCAAAAGCTTGGAGAGATTTCCGGCATTTCGAAAAGAGATGGAAAACTTTGCGGTCATGCGAAGGATCCGATTTCCAGCGGCCTGGCGCTGGAGCATTTTGTGCCGGAGAAATACTGGATGGAAAATAGCGGAAATGTCTTTTTGATGGGAGCAGGCGGTGCGGCTCTGGCCATGTCTCTGTACTTTGGACGGGAAAAGACAGGAAATGACATTCCAAAGAAAATTATTATTTCCAACCGCAGTCTGCCAAGACTGGAATCGGCCAAGGAAATTTTAAATGATATGAATCCGGCTATTGCATTTGAATATCGTCATACTCCGTCACCGTCAGATAATGATGCAATATTAGCTTCTCTGCCTCCCCGCTCACTGATTGTCAATGCCACGGGTCTGGGGAAGGATGCGCCGGGGTCACCGCTTACGGATGCCTGCAGTTTTCCGAAAGACAGCTTGGTGTGGGAGATTAATTATCGGGGTGAACTGGTATTTATGGAGCAGGCGAAAGCACAGGCAGCAGAAAAAGGACTGGTGAT
>Ga0224740_10608_pt1 | contig 10017 bp, 7 predicted proteins | sample LIM_E_Water_Bulk_FD_161634 | JGI IMG/M metagenome (GOLD analysis project Ga0224740, IMG submission 161634) | Enriched cells from gastrointestinal tract of the lab mouse from Pacific Northwest National Laboratory (PNNL), Richland, Washington... | ecosystem: Host-associated > Mammals > Digestive...
TTGACAGGTTATGGGAAGAGTTCAGTCGGCCGCAAAAAATATAGCGTTTGGATATATTGGCAATATTGTGACCCAGCTGCTTGGGTTTATTCTCCGCAGCCTTTTTATCGACTATCTGGGAGATACGCTGACAGGCATCAACGACCTGTACACAGGTATACTTTCCGTTTTGTCCATGGCGGAGTTAGGGGTGGGCACTGCCCTGAATTACAGTCTGTACGGGCCAGTGGCGCGCAGGGATCTTGAAAAGATCAAGTCCTATATGCTGCTGTACAAAAGGGCCTACCGGGTGATCGGCCTTGTGATAGGGGCGCTGGGCACGGCCCTGATCCCCTTTCTGTCCTATCTGGTGAACCAGCCCAAGGGGGTCGGCACAAGGGATATGACGCTGTACTATCTGATTTTTCTGTTTAATACAGTGAGTTCTTACTTTGTGGCCTATAAATACAGTCTGGCCAATGCGGAACAGAAGAATTATATCCAGACCAATGTTATCACCATCACCAAGATGATTACGGTTTCATTACAGTTGATCGTTATTGTCACTACCCAGAATTTTTACCTGTACCTTCTTACCGCGGCTTTTGTGGAGCTGGCCCAGAAGGTGTTTGTGAGCCGTTATCTGGACAGGCGTTATCCTTATCTTACGGATAAGAATGTGGAAAAGCTCTCAAAAGAGGAAACCGGGGAAATTGTCAGCAAGACGAAAGCGCTGATGCTCCACAAGGTGGGAGATGTAGCCAGGTTACAGACTGACAACATGATTATATCTGCATTCCTTAATGTCACTCTTGTGGGCTATGTGGGAAATTACAATATTATTCTCACATCCATTGCCAATTTTGTGAATATTATTTTTAATTCGGTGCTTTCCAGCTTCGGCAATCTGATTGCCACGGAATCTAAGGAAAAGCAGTACAGTATTTTTAAGGTATACCGTTTTTTTGCCTGCTGGATTTACGGATTTTCAGCAATAGGATTTTTTTTCCTGCTGACGCCTTTTATTTACCTCTGGAAAGGGCCGGAGCGGGTGCTGGCGGTGAGTGCGGTATCCTGTATTCTTATTGATTATTATTTTAAAGGTGATAGAATTGTCTTATCAAACTTTAAAACAGCGGCCGGGGTATTTGAACAGGATAAGTATCTGGCGTTGATACAGGGGATTGTAAATTTGATCATCTCTATAGGGCTTGTCACAAGGATAGGGCTTGTGGGGATTTACATAGGGACAATCGTTTCAGGACTGATTGCTAATATCACCAAACCTTACATTATCTATAAGGTATGCTTTGGAAAAAGCGCCAGATCTTATTTTGTGGATTCCGCGAAATATCTGGCGGCGCTTCTGGGAATTCTGGTGGTTCTGGGAGGGCTTAAAAGGGTGCTTATGCCAAATATCACGGTTTTTTCATTTATAGTAATGTTTTTGGTGATCTGTGTGGTTTTTAACGGAATATTTCTGGCGTTGTTTGGCAGAACAGAGGAGTTTGGATATTTGTGGGGGATTGTAAAAAGGAAAATTAAAAATAGGTAAAGACAAAGGTTTCTGTTTACGATAGTTACAGATGAGAAATTCTGTTTGGAGATTTGGGGACGGAAGGAGAAGGAATATGCTGGAGATGGTAAAGGCGGCAGAATATGATCTGCTTCATTATCCGGAACGGAAAATGGGATACGGGTTAAAAAGAACCATAAAAATTCTGACCGGGCGGAAAGTGGAGCCGCCGGATAAGATCAACTGGCCGAATGGCCTTCTGGCCAAAGGTCTTATGGATTATTATATGGAGCACAAAAATTCAGAGGAAGCAAGGGTGATTGTGGACTGCCTTAAACAGTATTATGACCGATGGATAAGACGGGGCTGTAAAATGTATTACCTTGACGACGCTTTCAGCGGTCTTGCCCTGATTGACCTGCACCAGATTACGGGCGAGGAAAAATATAAAAAGGCCGCCGATGCCATGGCTAAATATCTTTTTAACCATGAAACGGACGACAGGGGATCGCTTCCTTACCGTCCAAACCAGAAAAACGGTTACATCTTTGCGGACACAATTGGAATGGTATGCCCGTTTCTGTGTAAATACGGCAGTACATACGGCGATATGAATGCCGTGAATCTGGCAGTAACCCAGATACAGAATTTCATTGAACTGGGAATGGATGCAAAGACAGGGCTTCCCTATCATGGATATCAGGAAGAAAGCGGGATAAAATATGGTATTATTGGATGGGGCAGGGCGGCCGGCTGGCTGATGATCGGTATGTCGGAAACCCTTGCCTGTCTGGAAAATACCAGGCCAAGTTATGAGATGATCAAACAGGCCTACAGGCGTCTGGTAGATAAGGTGGAAGCTTATCAGCTTCCAAACGGGCTTTATAGCTGGCAGCTTAGCGCGAAGGAAGGCCCGGCGGATACTTCCGCCACGGCAATGATCCTTTATTCCGTTGCAAAGTCCCTGAACACGAAAACACTGATAGGGATTCACAGATCCCGGATGGTGCGGGGGAGAGACGCCCTGCTGGGAATGGTGGAAGAGGGCAGGATTGGGAACTGCCTGGCGGAATGTCAGGGGTTTTCCATGTATCCCCAGATTTATGGAAGCTATCCGTGGTCGCTGGGGCCGGCGTTGTCGTTGTTTGTGGCGGCGGAAGAAATAAATTAAGGGACAGAGACTTTTATGTTATTTAATTCCATTGATTTTTTAATATTTTTTCCTGTTGTTTTGCTGATGTATTTTGTGCTCCCCTGTAGGATGCGTTATATTTGGCTGCTTGCTGCCAGTTACTTTTTCTATATGTGCTGGAATCCCTATTATATTGTGCTGATTCTGCTCTCTACAATCATAACTTATATTTGCGGGAGGGCTGTAGAAAGTATAAGGGACAGGGCAAGCCTTGAAAGCGGAAGACAGAGGAAATGGATGAAATTGGTCATTGCCGTGGGAATTGCACTGAACATTGTCATGCTGGTTTATTTCAAATATACAAACTTCCTGATACATTCTATTAACCGGGTTTTGGAAGTATTTAGCGTAGGAAAATTAGATGAAGTCAGTATTTTACTTCCAGTGGGAATCTCTTTTTATATTTTTCAGGCGCTGGGATACATGATAGATGTGTACCGGGGGACAATTGAGGCAGAAAGGAATTTCCTGAAATACGCCCTGTTCGTTTCATTCTTTCCACAGTTGGTTGCCGGCCCCATTGAACGGTCGGGGAACCTGCTTAATCAGATTAAAAGTGAAGCATCACATAAGCTGTGGGATTATCAGAGAGTGACTTCCGGTTTTGTCATTATGCTTTGGGGTTATTTTTTAAAGGTAGTCATTGCAGACAGAGCGGCGGTTTTGGTTAATACGGTATTTGATGGATTTGAAGGTTATGGAATGGTGGCTCTTGGAGCAGGCGCGGCGGCATTTGCCATACAGATTTACTGCGACTTTTCAGGATATTCCATGATTGCCATAGGAGCTGCAAGGGTTCTGGGGTTTCAGCTTATGGAAAATTTTAATACGCCGTATTTTGCGGTTTCTATTGTGGACTTCTGGCGGAGATGGCATATCAGCCTAAGCACATGGTTCCGGGATTATCTTTATATACCGCTGGGGGGCAGCAGGTGCAGCAAACTAAAGAAATACAGAAATATTCTGATTACATTCGGTGTCAGCGGTCTGTGGCACGGGGCCGACTGGACCTATGCTGTATGGGGGCTTCTTCATGGTTTTTACCAGATTGCTGAAAAGGAACTTACGCCCCTGGTACAGAAAATCAACGGTAAATGCCATACAAAAACAGATTCTTTCGGGTATAAATTTTTTAAGGGGCTGGTAACTTTTGTGCTGATAGATATTGCGTGGATTTTTTTCAGGGCGGATTCTCTGGGACAGGCAGTACACTATATAAAGCGCATGGTTACGTACCGCGACTGGTGGTCGTTATTTAACCAGCAAATATACATGCTGGGGCTGGACGTTAAGGAAATGCATATTTTAGGGTTTGGAATTTTTATGCTGGTTCTTGTGGAACTGATAAAGTATAAAAAAGGAGAATTGCTGGATGTAAGTTTACAGAGACAGTGGATTGTTTTCCGGTGGGGCGTTTTGCTGATGCTGATTTTTACATGCGTTGTTTTTGGATACTATGGCCCGGGGTTTGATTCCGCACAGTTTATTTATTTCCAGTTTTAGAGCAGCTTTTAAACACATTTTTAGAAAATGATTGCAGGAGACAGACCGTATAGAGCAATGGATAAAAAAAGTTATTGCAACATAATGAAAATAGTCTTATTTCTGTCGCTGACACTGGGCATGCTGTCCGGCATTCTCAGAATCTTCAATTACAAGGAGACCGGGGGAGGCGGAGGATGGCAGCGCTTTTATCAAATGGATGAGGAATGCGCTGATGTGTTTTTTTTCGGAAGCAGTCATGCCCACTGCACGATTGACCACGGGATTTTGTGGGAAGATTATGGGTTGGCAGGCTATACGCTTTCAGCCGGCTCACAAATGATAGACAGCACTTGCTATTTTATAAAAGAAACATTACGGACGAAAAAGCCGAAAGTGATTGTGGTGGAAATGCTGGGAATAACAGGCGGTGAGATTGTAAACTCCGACGCGGATATATACAGGAATGTCCTTGGAATGAAATGGTCTGCTAACTATGGAGAGTACATGAAATATCTGTCTGAAAATATGAATATGGGGCGCCAGCAGGAACAGGAGATTTACTTTAAGATACCTGTGGTACATTCCCGGTATGCAGAACTTACCCGAAATGATTTTGAGGACAGTATTCCTTTTATGGTGGGGTACAGAGGAAGCTATGAGAGAGAGTCTTTTGAAAAGCCGGAGATAAATGGTATTAAGGAAACCGCAGATTTGGATTCCCAAAGACTGGAAATGCTCAAGGAAATAATTGATACAGCAAATGCGCATCATGTGCCTGTCGTTCTTTTTGCTTCGCCGTTTGTGTTGTCTGCGGAAAAACAGATGCAGTTTAATGCAGTAGAGGCATTTGCCCGGCAGCAGGGGGTTCCGTTTATTAATTATAATAATTTATATGATGAAATTGCCATTGATTTTGAAACCGATTTCAGGGATATGGAGCATGTAAACAATTATGGTGCGGCTAAAGTTACCAGACATATGGCAGAATATTTGAAAGAAAATTATGAAATAGAAGACAGAAGGGGGAGCAAAGGATATGAATTGTGGGAGGATAACGCTCTATATTTGAGAAATAAAGTGCTTGCACACAAGTTGGAACAGGCGCAGGATATTCATGAATATCTTGAGATTATTTCCGGAATGGAAGACGGACAGATAGTAATTTTGGCCCTTACAGGAAATTACAAGGTTTTGGGTGAGGTATATCTGGACGGACTGGCGAAGCTTGGTATCAATAAGGAAGAGTATGAGGCTGGCGGCGTCTGGATTTTTAAAGACGGAAAAAGAGAACTTTACTTTCCGGGAAGCGGGTATTATTATTGTATGAATACAGACAATGATGAAATCCATGTGGAATCTGTTATACAGGAAGCAGAGGGTGAGTTAAAAGAAAAGGCCCGCATACTGATTAGCGGAAAGGACTATGCCATGGTCGAGAATGGCGTAAATATAGTTGTGTATAATGAAACGGTCAGACAGTTGATTGATGCAGCGGGGGATGATGTCTATCTGGGACTTGAGATGGAGCATTGTGATAAGGAAGAGGAATAGGATATGATTATTATCCAGGCAGCAGGGGGCTTGGGAAACCAGCTCCAGCAATATGCACTATACAGGAAATTTGTCAGACTGGGAAAGGAAGCCAGACTGGATCTTTCATGGTTTTCCGATGAAAATCAAAAAGAAGTATTGAAAAAAAGAGAGCTGGAACTGGCATATTTTGACAGATTGATTTATGAAACCTGCCATCCGGAGGATAAGATAAGGCTGATTGGATCGAATACCCTTTCCGGAAGACTGCGGCGGAAACTGATGCCCTTTACTGTGCACTGGTTTAAGGAAAGCGGGATGTATCATCCAGAGATTTTTGACTTTGAGGACATGTATATAAGCGGGTATTTTGCCTGCGAAAAATATTACAGCGATATTTTGTATGACTTGAGAGAGAAGATACAATTTCCGGTCAGCAGCAATCCCTTAAACAGAGAGATGGCACAGGCAATGAAGGAGAGAAATTCTGTCAGCGTGCACATTAGGCGGGGAGACTATTTAGACTCTGAGAATGCGGCTATGTTTGGAAACATCTGCACAGACAGGTATTATGAGACAGCAATCAACCTGGTAAGAGAACTTTCGCCGGGAGCACATTTTTATTTGTTTTCGGATGATACTGCTTATGTAAGTCAGAAATACCAAGGGCCGGAGTATACGGTGGTAGATATCAATCATGGAAAAGACAGTTTTTATGACATATGGCTGATGAGTCAGTGCAGGCATAACATTTGCGCGAATTCCACGTTCAGCTTCTGGGGGGCAAGGCTGAATGGAAATGAGGACAAAATCATGATTCGCCCCACCATCCATAAAAACAGCCAGATGTTTGTGAAAAAGGAGATGGAAGGACTGTGGCAGGGGTGGAAGTTTATTGATCCCTATGGAAAGCTGGAATAGGACAGATACTATTATGAGAACTGACAAATCATTGAGGGAGAAAACAGCATATTTAATTTTTTATCTGGGCGTGATAATTGAAATTATACTGGTGCTGATAGACAAGAGTGCCTATACGAACCCCATAGAAGGGCAGATTTTCCGTCTCACATTCCTCTTATTTTTTGCTAAGGCGTGTCTGACGAAATACTCTTTTAGGGAATATGCAGTTATTGCGTTTTTCCTTACAGTGGGTGCGGTATCTTATTTTGCTACAGGAAGAAATGAGATTGTCAGGGTGGTTATGTTCATAGCTGCGTGTAAAGATATAGATATGGTAAAATGCCTTAAAGTGGTATTTTGGATGACACTTGCAGGGTGTCTTGCCCTTATACTGTTATCCTTATTTGGGATATTAGGAACCGTTTCACTGACCCAGGACTATGGACGGGGAAGTGTGGAGACGAGATATGTGCTTGGTCTGGGGCATCCTAATGCATTGCAGTGTATGGTATGTGTGCTGACTATGCTGGGTATGTATTTGTATCATGCAAAGTGGAAATGGTATTATTATGCGCTGACGCTCATGGTCAATGTGTTTTTTTTCCTGCTGACAGATTCCAAAACAGGTTTTCTGGTTTCGGCAGGTGCAGTTTTTTTGTTTTTTGTGGCATCTAAGGCAAGGAACAAAGTACTGACTGGAATTTTTGCGGTGGGAAATGCTGCTGTTTTTGCGGGAAGCATTGTTATTTCCATTATGTCTGCAAAGAATGCAATGTGCCTGTGGGATTACTACTGGTGGGCCAAAACGGATAGAAAAATTGAGTTTTACCTGTTTTTGGACACGATACTGACAGGAAGGCTCCATTCGTTGATTGAAACGGATAATCATGAAGGGATCATGGATACCTGGAGCCTGTTTTCCAGTCCCCAAAATGACTATTATTTTGATATGGGCTGGGTGCGGCTGTTTTACTGGTATGGCATTATCCCGGCAGTGCTGGCAGTTATTGTGCTGACAGTATTTGTAGGATATTTTATTAAAAAGAAGCGGTGGGAAGAACTGGTTCTTTTTTCCATGACAGCCCTGTATACCATTGTGGAAGCCCATATTATTTCTGTTTATATTGGGAGAAATTATCTGCTGTTTATTGTGGGGATGTACTGGTGGAGACTTACTGCGAAAAGGCGGGTGGAGAATGAGTAAGGAAAAGAACATGGAAATCCGGCTGTCGGAATTATTGTACCTGTTGTTCTGGGGAGTCATGTTGTTTACAAAGGGAATTGGATTGTATGACGGGCAGCCCCTTTATAAGGTATTTTTGGTGCTGGCCTTTTTATGCATAGGGGCCAAAATGTGTATTACAGAGTATTCTTACCGGGAGTGGGCAGTGATACTTTTTTTGCTGGCATGGTCTGTGGTGGTCTACCGGGTCAGTGGGGAAAAGGGTGTTTTGATCTGCATGGTGACAGCAGCAGGCATGAAAAATGTTTCTGTAAAAAGATGCTTTCAGACCGGGCTTATTGTATGGGCGGCGGCCATGAGCCTGCGGTTTCTGACTTCTCTTATTTTTATTGGGAACGTTGAAACAGCGGTTCAGACAAAAAATATTTTCGGGGCGGTCTTGCGGTATTTTATGGGATATCCCCATCCTAATGTTCTGCATATTTCCTATCTGGTGCTGGCAGCTTTTGTGATTTACTGTGTCAAAGATACTTATTGCTGGAAGCACCTTTTGCTTTTAATGTGGGGAAATATTTTTCTGTTCTTTTATTCTTACAGTTTTACGGGCGCACTTATTGTAATGATATATATATGTCTGTCTTATTATGTAAAGAAGAAAAAAATTAGCAAAATAGAATATTTTCTGGTGAAGCTTGTGTTTCCCGGCTGCATTCTGGTTTCTGTCATTATGCCAATGGCATTGCAGGGAAGAATGTTTGAGCTTGCTGACAAGATATTTAACAATAGAATTAATCTGGCCAGACATTTTCTAACTCCTGACAATATGTCCCTGCTGGGGAATAACCTTGCGGCAATTACAACAGATGTTATTACAATGGACAATGCATACCTCTTTACGCTGGTAACTTACGGGATACCTGTTTTTCTTCTGATGTGTGCAGGATATATGACAGTAGTGTCAGATTATGTGAAGCAGAATAAAAATATAGAATTGGCAATGATATGCTGCTTTCTTGCGGCAGGATTTACAGAGCCATTTTTATTTAATACTTCATTTAAAAATCTCACACTTTTGTTTATAGGAGAGCAGCTTTTTGTGGGATTAAACAGACAGAAAACAGGGCAGAAGGAATTTGCTTTTTTAAGGAATTGGGATAAAACGGTCAGGATTTCTATGGAAAAGCCATGGGAAATGTCAGAAAACCTACGCTGTGTGTGGTTTGCACACAGAAAGGCCATTCTGGGGGTGGGAACGGCGGCAGCACTTATTATTAGTATTTGTACAGGTGTTTTTTATCAGGCAGAGCCGGAAGTTATGGTGCTGCAGAAGGAAAATCTGCTTATTTTTGAGCGGGTCAGAAGTGTATTAACTGCGTTTTCCTTAAGTTTTATTTGCTTTAACATGATAGGGCTGGCTGTGTGCTATGGGAAAGGAGCCAGGAAATTATGAATATTACACATGTCTGTCTGGTTGGCGGATATACAGAAGGGCTTAATTATCAGGAAAATAATATCATTAAATACCAGGCGGCAGACGGCCATAGGGTAAGTCTGATTACCACAGACCACTGTTTTATAGAGGGTGTGTGGGGGGTGTGCCCTACAGAAAAAGACTATATAAATCCTCATGGAGTCCGTATCATCCGCCTGCCTTTTGCCTTTCCGTTCCCTTATAATATAAACCGTCAGATTGGCATTTTTAAGGGATTTAAGGAGATATTGGAAGAACTTAAGCCGGATGTTATCTTTGTGCACAATCTTCAGTTTCAGGATAACCGCAGGGTGGCCTCTTATAAAAAAAGGCATCCTAATGTGACGGTCTATGCGGATAATCACAGCGATTTTTCCAACAGCGCGCGGAACTGGTTTTCACGCAACACCTTATACCGGTTCTGGTGGAAGCCTTGTGCAAAGTCAGTAGAACCTTATGTGAAAAAGTTTTTTGGAGTTATGCCTGCAAGAGTAGATTTTTTGCAGAATATATACGGAATTGCGGCAGACAAGACAGGGCTGCTTCTTATGGGGGCAGATGATGAAAGTGTAGAACGGGCGGCCCGAAAAGAGATCAGTGCCAGTGTGCGGAAGAAATTCTGCATAAAGCAGGAGGACTTTCTGATTGTTACCGGGGGAAAAATTGACGCGTTTAAAACCCAGACATTGCTTTTAATGGAAGCTGTAAAAGAAATTCCACAAGAGAGCTTAAAACTGTTGGTATTTGGTTCTATTGAA
>Ga0224740_10609_pt1 | contig 10016 bp, 6 predicted proteins | sample LIM_E_Water_Bulk_FD_161634 | JGI IMG/M metagenome (GOLD analysis project Ga0224740, IMG submission 161634) | Enriched cells from gastrointestinal tract of the lab mouse from Pacific Northwest National Laboratory (PNNL), Richland, Washington... | ecosystem: Host-associated > Mammals > Digestive...
CCAAAGGTGAAGCCAACATCGGCGTGACGCGCGTCAGTTACCAAAAGCAAGGGGATGCTCACCAAGATGTGCAATCGCTTAAAATGACCACGTTAAGTCCCATCGCCACGCTTGACAATGTCAAAGCCTTATTGGCGCAAGTGTTGGCACAAGCCGATGACATCAAAGACGGTATTATCACAGGGGATTATCAGCCTGCGATTGATTGATAAGTATAAAAAAACCGATTCCTTGGCGAATCGGTTTTTTTATTGTAGCACTAACATTGACTGTAATTGACCGTCACATCCAGTGTCGGAATCAGATTTGACGGGGCGTCAACATCCTCGTCTAGGACATTGATAGCAAGCCCGCCCATTGCGGTTTCTTTATATTTTGACATCATATCTCTGCCTGTCTCTTTCATGGTTTTGATGGCTTTATCAAGCGATACCACATGCTGCCCATTGCCTTTAAGTGCAAGCCTTGAGGCATTAATCGCTTTTACTGCCGCCATGGCATTGCGTTCAATACAAGGTACTTGCACCAACCCCGCAATCGGGTCACACGTCATGCCAAGGTGATGTTCGATGCCAATTTCGGCAGCATTGGCACATTGGGCAGGACTACCGCCAAGCACATAGGTTAACCCTGCCGCCGCCATCGCACACGCCGAGCCGACCTCCCCTTGACAGCCCACTTCTGCGCCTGAGATGCTGGCGTTTTCTTTGATAATGATGCCAATCGCCGCAGCGGTTAGCAGAAAATCATGCAAACCTTGCAGCGTATAACTTGGACAAAAATCTCGATAATAATGCATAACCGCAGGTATCACGCCTGCTGCACCATTGGTTGGGGCAGTCACCACACGTCCGCCACTGGCGTTTTCTTCATTAACTGCCAACGCGTACAGATTCACCCAATCCATCACGGCAAGGGCATCATTAAACGCTTTTCGGCTATCGGCAGCGGATAACTGCTGATAAATCGCCTTGGCGCGGCGCTGTACTTGTAAGCCCCCTGGCAAAATACCATCGTGGCGGCAACCATCATTGACACAGTCTTGCATGACTTGCCAAATGTCATTAAGTCCACCCAGCAGCTCATCTTCACCCAAGTTAGCCATTTCATTGGCTCGAACGACCTGGGCGATTGACAGTTGATGGTGTTGGCAAATTTGTAATAATTCTTTGGCGTTGTTAAACGGATAAGGTACCGGTTTTTTGACACTTTCAATCACCGGTTCTTTTGCTTGGGCTTCTTGCTCGGTCTGCACAAACCCGCCGCCGATTGAATAATACGTATTTTGGTAAACAATTTCATTGCCTGTAAAAGCAGTGATAGTCAGGGCATTGGGATGATGGGGCAGCGATACCCTACCATTTAGGATTAAATCCTTGTCAGCAACAAAGTTAATCTCATGCTGCTGATTTAGAGACAGCGTGCTTTGCGCTTGGATATCGGCAATTTTTTGTGAAATAGCGGTGACATCCGTCGTCTGTGGTTGCTCTCCCATCAAACCTAGCATCACCGCTATATCACTACCGTGCCCTTTACCGGTCGCGCCGAGCGAACCAAACAGCTCGACTTGCACCCTGTCCACCTGCGTCAGTAGCTGCTGCTGTGATAATGCGCTAACGAACAGGTTCGCCGCTTTCATCGGTCCGACGGTATGCGAACTTGAAGGTCCAATCCCAATTTTAAATAAATCAAAAATACTGATCACTGATAAATCCTATATGCCAATCAGTTGAAAAATTCAATTATGTTGTATTCATTGTTCTAGATAACCACGAATTGCCCATCTGTGTCAATGTACTATCGAAAAGTTTATCAAATGATAGATGATGGATGATAGATACTTGCTACACGCATCGCAACTTTGGCAAATAACCGCACGTGTAACCGCATAAGGAAGAAAATAACCGTTGGCAAGGATTAATCTGCTAATGATTCTCTTTCTTTACTCGCTAATAAAAGTAGCAGCAATAAACAAACCAAGAAAATCATCATGAGTGCCATGAGATACTCGTTGACATACGCCAGTGGCACGCCCATTTGGTTCAGCATCACCGACGCATTCATCCCAGAGGTGCTAGGCAACACCCAGCGCAAATACTGCAGTGGCTCAGGCAGCATTTGATACGGCCATGAAATCCCTGAGACAAATAGCATCGGCATTGAACTTGCGACCAAGATTTGCATCGCCCGTTCTCGCGCCCCAAACCACACCCCAAGTAAACAGCCCAGCGCCGTTACCGCGGGGAAAAACAGGGCAAGCAGTACCAGTGAACCCGTGAGATTTTGGTTACGGATATAGTCATTGCTCGAAAACACCCAGCCATAATAAAAACAGCCGAGCACAAAACCAAAACACGCCAACCCCAATATTCGCGCAAGCCACGTTTTCATCGAAGCGCGGTGCATGTCTTGCTCTGCCCAAGTACCCACTAGCATTGCCGTGCCCATCAAAAACATCTGCTGCAGAATCAATATCGCAACCGCAGGGACAATGTAGCTACCATAGCCTTCGGTACGGTTGTATAACGGATTAATCGTCAGCGCCACAGGGGAAATATTGTTTTTGGCAACCGTGATGTCTTGCCCGATGGCAACATTTTTTTGTACTTTCGCCCCTGCGGACACGGTGCCGATGACTTCTAAAAACCCCGTTTGTACTTGTTTATTGAGCAAAAAATAGTTACCGTTGGCAAGGATACTCACCTTGGCAGGTTGTCCTGTGGTCACTTTTTGATACAGCCCTGAGGGTATCACCATGTAGCCTGCAATCTTGCCTTGCCACATCAGCTGCTTGGCACTGTTTTCATCGTTTACAATGGTGCTTTGGATGCGCGGATTGGCTTGGGCGTAGCTGATAATGGTCTGCGATAAACTTGAATGGTCATAATCCACCACTGCCACAGGAACATGACGCACCACTTCTTTTGAATACGGCCACGGGTAAAAAAAGCCATAAATAATCGGGGCTATCAGTAGCATACTGAGCACCCCTTTGTCTTGAAACACGCTGCGCCACACATGCAAAACTTGCAGCAAAAAACCGCGCTCCCAAATGTTGGCAGTTTTGCTTACGTCGACTTTGCTGGGCGTTGTCTGGGAGGGCATCAGCGTTGCCCCCATTTTTCAGGCTTCAGCAAGGCCTTTTTGGTCAACAATGCGGCTAACAACAAGGTAATCATGACGGCAATAAAAAATCCGATAAAGCTGCTATAGGCAAACGATGGCGGTGCGCCCATTTGTAATTGGGTGGTTTGCAAGTTGAGATAATGGGTTAATGGCAGGGCATTTGCCCAACGCTGCGCGGCAGGACTCATCGCCAAAAATGGAAATGTCACCCCTGAAAAAGCAAATGACGGCGCGGAGATAAATCCGGTAAATGACAAGCCTTGACGATACGAAAACGTACCTACCGTGACAATCACCCCAAGCCAGAACGACACCATCATAAACATTAAAAATATCAGATAAGTAATCGCTACGGATGCCAAACGAATGGGGAAGATTTGCATCACCAAGGTCAATGCCACCGCTGCCCAAAGCGTATAGGCAAACATCGCCCAAATTAATTTGCCATTGAGCCCTGCGATAATCAGCGATAGCTTAGGTTTTTCGTGCCCCAGTGTGACAGGATTGCTGGGGTTAGAGAGGCGGTTACTGGCAAATTTGGGGGGTGTTAGCGACTGATACCATTCACCTAACGTCTTGTCGACCAGCTCTCGCCCGACAGTTGAAGCCCCAATCACCATTGACAAAATATGTAGCAAGGCTGGTACCACAGTGACTGCCAGAAATTGCTGATAATTATTGGCAGTATTAAACAGTGCCACACTTTGCGATTGTATCGGTGCATAACTGGTTTTGGTCAGGGTGACATCTTCGCCAATGGCAACTCGCCGCTGCATCTCTGCCCCTGCCGAAAAGGTAGTGACTGCTGTCTGTACCGCTTTTTGTATCATGCCTGAATGCGTGCCATACTGGGCATTGACATTGAGTAGCAAGCGCGAGGTTTTGCCCGCCAGTAGATTGGTTGAAAAATTCTCTGGAATTTCAACCACCGCCATGACATCGGTAGTCTCGATAGCTTGCTGGGCGGCAGCGGCACTATGAAGGCTTTTGACCACCGCAACCTCAGGCGTCGCATCAATATAACGGATAATCGTCGCGGATTGCGCGGAGTGGTCATTGTCTATGACCGCAATCGGAATCCCGACTGCCATGCCTTTGCTAAAAATCCACCAAACCAAAAATATCAATACGATGGGCATCCAAAACATCAAGGAAAAATCCCAGCGATTTTGCACCAAAAAATCCCATTCACGGCGCGCACTGTACCAAAACGCCGCAAAGAATTGCACAAAGCCTGAGCGATTATCAAACTGCGCATACGCATGACGCTCATGGTCATTATCACTAGCCCTAGCGCTGTCACTAGCACTGACACTGTCACTAGCATTTGGCACAGTGGACGATATCGGTGACGGTTTAGAGCCCTTGTTTGAGGTCAATTTTGATGTCAGTTTTGATATCATGGTTGACTTCATTGTGTTTGGGTTGGCTGCTGGCTTGCCGGTATATCAACCAATACGGTCATGCCCTGTCTTAGGCGTGTATCTGACTGGCTCGGGCGCGCACGAATCTCAAAGGTACGCATATCAAAGCCGTCTTTGCTGTTGGTGGGGCGCCACGTAGCAAAATCTGATAGTACGGAACTTGCGTACACTTTAAACACTTGGCGGTAAGGCTGATTGTTGACCGATAACGCAGGGACCGTACCGCTAAATTCACTACCGACTGCAAAATGGTTTAGGTTATTTTCGGTAACGTTAAGCACGACCCATTGGTCTTTGGGGTCGACAATGGTCATCAGTGGTACGCCCTGTCCAACCACTTGACCTGGTTTGACAATCACGTTGTCCACGATACCGGCAATCGGGCTTTTAAGATTGGCTTCTTCTTTGGCAACCATCGCTTCTTTAAGCTTGCCTTCTACTTGGCTGACTTGCGCTTGCGCGGCGGTTTTATCTTCACTGCGCGCGCCCGTTTTGGCTAACTCATATTGGGCTTTGGCAATTTTGGCTTTATTGACATTGGCGACATAGTTGGTATAGGCTTCGTCACGTTTTTGCCGTGACATCAAGCCTTCTGCTGCGAGTCGGTTGATACGCTCATAGGTGACTTTAGCAAGGTCAGCCGCGGATTGGGCAGCATCGTACTGGTATTTTGCCATTTCAATCTCTTGCGGTCTTGCGCCATTGTTGGCTTTGTCCAGTTGGCTTTGGGCTAATTCTTTCCCTGCTTGTGCTTCTTCAACCTTGGCATTGATTTCCGGGCTATCCATATCAATTAGGCGTGTGCCGACGCTAATTTCATCGCCTTCTTTGACATAAATATTGGCAATACGACCGGCAACTTTGGCAGCGACGGGCGTTTGCTTTACTTCCATATGCCCTTGGATGGTCACAGGCTCGCTGCGCGTTTCGCGCTTGTCTTTGATTAGCCCCCACGCGACCAGTCCAATCAGCCCAAGGATAATCAAGGCTATAACGATGGTGCGAATTTTACTGGGTTTTTTGGTAGGCGGCACGTAACGGCTATCCGTCGTAGCGGCTGACAGGCTGTCCTCTGCGTGCGGCTCATCGGCAGCTTGGGCGTTCATCGCTGCATTAGCATTATCCGCAGCGCTGTCCAAAGTGTTGTCTTTAGCGTTGTCCATCGCATTGTCTGGTGTTGGGTTTTGTGGATCAGCCATACGGTAAGCCTACTGGTGAAATAAAGACACGGGTTAAAATAATTGATTAGTTCTTACGATGTTCAAAATAAATCGCGGGTAGCTTGACGTCCGCTGCCTGCATATAACGGTTAAACTCTAGTGGCGTACCGCAGCTTTGCATCAAGTCTGCCATTGCCTGCACATAATCATTTGCCGCTTTGGCTTGCTCGGTTTTGGCTTTTTCCAAATTGGCTTCGGCTTGCATCACTTCTACGGCCGTGTTGACGCCTTCTTTAAAACCAAGCTGACGAAAGCGTAGCATCTCACTGGCGAGCTCAATATTGGTATTTAAGGCAATGAAATTATCGCGTGCATTGTTGACTGTTTGCCAATTTTTTTCTACCAATAACATAATATTATCATTGACATCCACTTGGCTAAATTCGGCTTGGTGCAGCTTGGCAAGGCTCGATTGGGTACTGGTACGGCGATCTACCCCACCCCACAATTTCCAGTTGGCAGACACCCCGGCAATCCAATTTGGGTCAGCGTCGATTTCAGAGCGACCAAAGACGGTGACATTGGGTTTGTAGGCGGATTCACTAAATTCATGCAGCGCTTTGGCTTGGTTGTACTTGGCGGCGACCTTATCAAAACCTGGGTGATGCATTTTAGCCTGCTGCTGAAAATAACTCAGTGGCGGCAACGGCTTGGTGGATACAAATAAAGGTGATGTCGGTTTGATAAAATACGGCGTCCGCAGTAACCGCTGTAGTGCAGTCATGGCAAGCTCAGCATCGTTCAGCGCCTTGCTATTTTCGTACTCAGCATCGGCTAAGGCTTTTTTGGCTTCCAAACGCTCGACTTTTGAAATCAGCCCCACATCTAGTGCACGCTGTGCGGCATGGTCGGTGGCACGAATCGCATTGAGCGCATCGGCGCGTAGATACGCTGCCATGATGGCAAGCTGGGTTTGAAAATAGCGTTTGGTAAGCGTGGTGTATTGTTCATCCAATGACAAATCAGCATCGGCACGGCTTTCATCAGTCATACCATTGAGCAAACTGGTCACTGCTTCGGTTTTATGTCCGTTATAGGCAGACCATAGCACGGTGACATTTGCGCCTGTTCTATTTTTATCGACATTGACAGGGATGCTATTGGGAATCGGATCTGTGATTAAGCCACCGATATCAACAGGGGTGGTAGGCAGTGGCAAAGTGATGGGCAAATTGCCAATATTGTTATTGACTGCGTTGTCAATGGCTAGGTTGTTTTTAATGCCCGTGGTATCTATATTGTTATCCACATGTACATGCGTGGCACTGGCACCCAGATACACAATCGGTTTGTTCAAGCCTTTGGTTGACTCAGCTCGCAGCTCATTACTCACGATTGCCGCATTGTCAGCCGCGACTTTGGGTGATACTTTGACTAGGTACTGCTGCGCTTGTGCCAGTGTCAAATTACTGGGCACATCTAGGCCATAACTTGGCGGATAAGGCACCCCATTATTGATAGTAGGATCGTAGCTGAGCCCAGCTGCTTTCCCCCCTTTGACTTCATTGGCGCGGGTCGCGGTTTTTTTCGATGGCGTGTCTGCTGATGGTGCGTCGGTGGCAGGGCTAGCATTGAGTACAGGCTCAGGATTGGGCGGGGTATTGATTATCGGCGTAAACTCCGCGGTATCGCCACTGGTACTGGGCTGCAATCTGCTAGTGGGCTTTGTGGTTGGCGCTGCTGGTGTGGTTTTAGCCAATGTTTTAACAGAATTTTTAGCCGATGTTTTAGCTGATGTTTTAACAGGCGGCTTGTTAGCATTTTTAGTGGGACTACTGGTCGTTTTGGTGGTTTTTGTCGTGGTCGTGGTGGTGGTTTTTGTTGTAGTTTTTGTTGGGGTCGTTTTGGTAGTGCTAGGTTTGGTGACCGTGGTCGCAGCCGTCGCTGCCAAAGATAAGGACAAATTCAACGAAACCATTGCCATCGTAAACGCAGACAGGGTAAGCACGCGTGATAGTGGCTGTGGATGATGGCTTACTGAGTAAGTCGATGGTTTGATGGATTGATGTAATTTCATACGACTCGCTAATAACTTGCCTATGGCTTTGCCGCAACATAACAACCCCGCAAGCCGTCAATTACCCTAGTAATTGATGCGGTCGCTGTTATGATGCCCGTATTACCAAAAAACTGTCTTATTAAATAATGCCTAATTAAATAATAATGAAATACCAAAGTGAGCACTAACTGTCATTTTGTATATTAACTAAAGTATAAGATTGTAAAAAGAAAAAAATGACCCGTCAATCTACACTTGTCATATTAACAATATTGTAGTTTTTTTAATAATATGGCTCATTAAGCCTCACATCATTACTGTTTATTTTTATTTAACAAAGTAAAAATATTTCTCAATCCAAGTAGTCACACAAATCAAACAAGTTAGCCTACCGCTATCGTTTAGGCATGCTAAAATTCTTAAAAAACCCTCGTTGTTTTTAATGCAGTTACTTTTACCAAGTTATTTTTGCCAAGCTACTTTCACTAAATTACTTTTACCAAATAAGTACCGCACTTAGCTACAATCCCAATTTAAAAAATAGTGAAATCGCTGAAGACCTTCGACTAAGTAATCCAGTTAAACTTATACCTTAATGATGAATCAACTCGCTCAAATCCCCCTTGCCCAACGTGTCCGCCCAAAATCGCTTGACCAGGTAATCGGACAAACCCACTTGCTCGGTGCCAACGCACCGATTCGCCGTATTGTTGAGCAAGGTTACTTGCCATCGATTATTTTGCATGGGGAAGCAGGCATCGGCAAAACCACCCTAGCCATGCTATTAGCCGATGCAGTGGGTCGTCCTTTTCGCCCGCTCTCGGCTATCAATGCAGGGGTCAAAGAGCTGCGTGAAGTACTGGCAAAAGATGACGGCTTGTTTGGCGAGCCACCGGTGGTATTTGTCGATGAGATTCATCGATTTAACAAAGCCCAGCAAGATGCACTCCTCGGCGCGGTTGAGTCAGGGGACATTACTTTAATCGGTGCGACCACCGAAAATCCCTCGTTTAGTGTCAACAATGCGCTATTGTCCCGTTGCCAAGTATATCGGCTCAGCCCCTTGAGCGAAGATGAAATCAGCCAAGTACTACAACGTGCCATTGACGATGATGTAGTTTTTAAACAATTTAAGATTGAAATACAATCAAGCCAAGCGATTTTTGCGCTATCGCAAGGCGATGCGCGTAAGGCGTTAAATTTACTTGAACTCGCCATTCAATCGAGCCCCAATTTTAAGCAAGGCAGCCAGTCACCGATTGTGGTGACTGATGACAGTGTCATCGCCGTGGCAGGTGCAAGCCTGGTACGCTACGACAAATCAGGTGATGGTCATTATGACCTAGTGTCAGCGATGATTAAATCAGTTCGCGGTAGCGACCCTGATGCGTCGCTGTATTGGATGGCGCGAATGCTGACAGCGGGCGAAGACCCTGCCTTTATTGCGCGGCGGTTGGTGATTTTGGCAAGTGAAGATATCGGACTTGCCAATCCCAATGCGTTACTACTGGCCGATACCGCCCTGCGAAGCGTGCAGAGCATCGGTATGCCTGAAGCGCGGATTATTTTGGGGCAAGTGGTGGTGTATTTGGCGACATCGCCGAAATCCAATTCTAGTTATCAAGCCATCAATAAAGCGATGCGACTGGCTGAAAATGACCAATCACCTGTACCGCTACATTTGCGTAATGGCGTCACCAAACTGATGCGCGCCGAAGGTTATGGCGCCAATTATATCTATCCGCATGACTACCCCAACCATTACCACCCACAGCAGTATCTGCCTGATAATTTGATGGGCACACGGTTGTTTGACTTTGCTGATAATGCCAAAGAACAGCAAACCTATGCCTTTATACAGTGGTTAAAAAGCAGTGGCTAAAGGGCAATCATTTAAGAGCGATGATTAAGCGCGGCGGCTAAAAAACTCGTCAAAGCAGACAACGGATGATTTAGCGCAGCCAAATGAACCCTATTCTGAAATAACCAGTATATCACCAACACTAAAAACACCAACAAAAACCCAAGCTGAATCCACAAAAAATAGCGATGCTTAAAGCCCAATCGGCGCAGCTTGGCATAGCTATAACTGCCCTTATCAAAGTTGGTATGTTGATGCCTTTGCCATTTGCCCGAACGATAATAGTTTTCTACATCCGCAAGTAACCTTGGGACACTGGCGCTATCAAATTGCGCAGTTTCAAAATAATCTAGCAGGGGGCTGATATCATCGACATCATCCATATC
>Ga0224740_10610_pt1 | contig 10009 bp, 8 predicted proteins | sample LIM_E_Water_Bulk_FD_161634 | JGI IMG/M metagenome (GOLD analysis project Ga0224740, IMG submission 161634) | Enriched cells from gastrointestinal tract of the lab mouse from Pacific Northwest National Laboratory (PNNL), Richland, Washington... | ecosystem: Host-associated > Mammals > Digestive...
GCGCGAACCGTGAAAAAGAGAGGAAAGAAAGCATGTGGGCGGCGTTCTGGCTGATTGCTGTTGTTACCGTGATATTGTATGTTGTAATGTTTGCCTGTACTGATGGGATTCTTCATTTACTGCAGGTTTCGGGCGATGTATACGGTCTGATGCGGACGTATGTGAGAATTGTTTTTATCGGTTTGGGATTTGTCTTTTTATATAATTATTTTGCGTATGCGATGCGCGCGGTAGGAAATTCTGTGGTGCCGTTAGTGTTTCTGGTGATAGCAACGCTAGTAAATATCGGATTGGACATTATATTTGTGATCGGGATGGGAACGGGAGTCGCAGGAGCCGCTTGGGCAACCGTGGCCGCCCAGGGCATTGCCGGAGTGGGAATAGCGCTGTTTGGCCTGATTCGTATGCCTGAGCTGAGGGTCAATGTAAAAGAGCAGAAATTGAAAAAAGAAATCATTCAAAAAGTGATGCGGTATTCCTTTTTTACCTGTATGCAGCAGTCGGTTATGAATTTTGGCATATTGATGATACAGGGATTGGTAAACAGTTTCGGCACCATTATTATGGCGGCTTTTGCCGCGGCTGTAAAAATTGATACGCTTGCATATATGCCGGCACAGGAATTTGCCAATGCATCTTCTTTGTTTCTCTCGCAAAATTACAGCGCCGGTGAAAAAGACAGGGTAAAGAACGGACTGAAAATGTCCGTTCTTTTGAGCGTCCTTTTTTGCGTTATCATATCGGCAGTCGTTTTTCTGTTCGCCCGTGTTTTTATGGGAGCCTTTGTCCAATCGGGTGAAACTGCCGTGATCGAAGAGGGAATCCGGTATCTGCGGATCGAAGGAGTCTTTTACTGGGGCATCGGAGTGCTGTTTTTGCTGTACGGATTGTACCGCGCAATCGGAAAACCGGAAATGTCTTTGGTTCTGACAGCCGTTTCCCTGGGAACCAGGGTGTTTCTGGCGTACTTGCTGGCGCCGCGCACGGGCTTCGGCGTGCTTGCCATCTGGTGGGCGATTCCGGTCGGATGGTTTCTGGCGGATTTGACAGGGTATATATATTACAAAAAGAAATGTACGATATAAGTATGGTGGTGTGAAAAATATTATCAGAAGTTGGCAACATCAGGGAAACTGGTTTCACAGGTATGCTGTCAGTCCCATACAAAATATAACAATTGCCTGCTTCATCAAATGGATTTTCTAACCGCTCTGACAGGATTACTTTTGCGTACGCATGCGCCGTCTGCCGTCCGAAACCACAAAGCAAATGTACTGATAATATTTTTTATATACCAGTTATTCTTCCGTTTTGTTATAATAATTTCTGTTATTTAATACTCTTGTTACCTGTACGCGGGAACAGCCGATCAGATCAGCAAGCTGCTGATGTGTCAGGTTGTTATTATAATAGGCGCGTACACGGGCCTCGCAGTCATCCAGGGAAACGGTTGCCAGCTGAAGCACATTGGAATGTGTTTTGCCTGCCAGCATGGATACCCACTGCCTCATAAGGCCGTTTTCTAAAACTCTGTTATAAAAAACTTCTATATTACATTTATGGACAACCGTATTGTTTTTTAAGGCAAGGCAGTTCAGGCCGCACGGTTCTCCGAATAAAGATTCAATCTCACCGACGATACTGTCCGGATAATGGATGGCAACAATCTGTTTATGGCCTTCCCGGCCAGGTATATACACTTCTACAATTCCTTCAGAAACCCAGAAAACATCAGTAAGAATCTGATCTGTTTGATAAATGACGGAATTTTTTTTCAGTTTGATAACCGGACAATCAATAAAGAGCCGTTCCATTTCTTTCCGTGAGAAAAAATTTCTCATGTTTGTGATGTTAAATGATTGAGTATCAGACATTTTTTGCCTCCATAGTGTAAAGTGACGAACTACACCTATAATATAGCATATCCAAAACCATCTGAAAACAAAAAGATGTATCGCAGGTTACAAAATAGAAACCAGGAGAGAATCCTGTAACTTGTGATACATCTTTTTTGAAATAAATGTGGTATCTTTTGGGTAACTTAAAACCATTTCATATTATTTCAAAATTACAGGAGAAACAGATATGGTAAATGCAGTGGGAAGGGATATTCCTGAAAAAATTATATTGGAAACAGAAAAACCTGTTTTTGAGGGAGCCTATAAAAATTCAGGGCATGATGTAAAGAAAATATCTTCCGGCCTCCGTTCTGCAAAAGTAAAGAAAGGACAGCTTCCGGAGTCAAAACTTGTCGCATCCATAGATGAAGTCATCGACCGGACAGGATTAAAAGACGGTATGACGGTTTCGTTTCACCATCATATGAGAAACGGAGATTATGTCGTGAATACCGTGATGGAAGCTATCGCCAGAAAGGGTCTGAAAGACATCCATGTGGCGGCGTCCGGGTTATTCAAATGCCATGAGCCGCTGGTTCCGCTGATTCGTGACGGAGTGATTACAAAAATCACTTTAAGTACGATTTCGCCGGGACCGCTGGCAAAAGCGATTACGAACGGATATTTGAAACACCCTGCCGTATTTATGAGCCATGGCGGGCGGCCAAGAGCCATTGAATCCGGGGAATTACATATTGATGTAGCGTTTATTGCCGCGCCATGCTGCGATGCGGAAGGAAATATGAACGGCGCGTACGGAAAATCGGCGTGCGGCGTATTGTCCTACGCATATGCTGATGCAGAATATGCCGATCAGGTAGTTGCCGTGACGGACAATCTGGTTTCGTTTCCGGCCAGTCCTGTTGAGATATCCCAGGAAAAGGTTGATTACGTGGTGGAAGTGGAAGCGATCGGAGATCCGGAAGGAATTTCTTTTGGCCCGACGAAACCAACTGAGGATTCGGTAAATTTGAAAATTGCGGAAACAACGGCGCAGTTTCTGGATGAAGCCGGATATATCAGAGATGGGATGTCCATGCAGACCGGAGCCGGCGGTACGTCTATTGCAGTTGCGGCGGCAGTTGGAAATATTATGAGAGCCAGGAATGTAAAGGGTTCCTTTGCATCAGGCGGAATCACTTCTTATTTTGTAGATATGCTGAAAGAAGGATTATTCCGGGGACTGTTAGACGTGCAGTGTTTTGATTCGGCGGCGATTGAATCTTACCGTGATAATCCGAAGCATATGGCGATGAGCGCATCCCAGTATGCCAACCCGAATACAAAAGGGGCGTTGGTGAACCTGCTGGATATTATGATTCTCGGGGCGACGGAAATGGATATAGATTTTAATCTGAATGTGGTAACCGGATCCAACGGAGTGATCTTAAGTTCCTCCGGCGGAAACAATGACTGTGCGGCGGGTGCAAAAATCGCCGTTGTCGTTACAAATCTTGTAAAAAGGGATATGTGCATCCTGAGGGATAACGTAACTACGGTAGTCACTCCTGGAGAAACGGTAGACGTGCTGGTGACCGAATACGGAATTGCCATTAATCCGTTAAGGACGGATTTGTTGGAAAAGCTGAAACGCAGCAAACTTCCGATTATGACAATTCATGAATTAAAAGCCATCGGCGAGAGCAAAGCGGCGAAAGTGATGAATCCGGAATTTACGGATAAGGTGGTGGCCGTTGTGGAGTACAGGGACGGGACCATTATCGATGTGGTGAGAAAACCGGTACAGGAATTTTAGGGAAATAAGGCACGGAAACGTGAAAGAACGTATTACATAAAAACAATCAAGGGAGGAAACAAAAATGGCAGTAAGGAGATCAGATTTGTATTTACCTGCTAACTCAGAAAAATTTATTCAAAAAGCGCCGACATTAGGCGCGGACGTAATCACGCTGGATATGGAAGATGCGGTACCGCCGGCAGAAAAAGCCGCAGCGCGGGAGATGGTAAAAAAACATATCAAAGATATGGGCAAATATGGCTCGGAAGCATGGGTACGTATCAATGCATGGGATACGGATCTGACAATGGACGATTTGGATGCTGTAGTAATAGAAGGGCTCGACGGCATTACGCTTCCAAAATGCGCAGGGCCTGACGAAGTGAAACGTCTGGATTTTATCGTAACGGATCTGGAGAAAAAACGTGGGCTTCCGGTCGGAAAGATCAAACTTGCGATTCTGATCGAAACGGCAATCGGCGTCATGAATGTAGATCAGTCCGTATTTGCCAGCGACCGTCTGGTAGCCGTTATCTTTGGCGCGGTTGATTATACGAGGGACATGCGTGTGACGAGAACCGATACGGCGGAAGAACAGATCTATGCCAGGGCAAAAATCGGCGTAGCCGCCAGGGCGGCAGGCCTGGTTGCGGAAGATGCGCCTTTCCCGTCCTATAAAGATGACGCAGCGTTCGAATATAATACGAAAACAGGCGCCCAGTTGGGATTTGAAGGACGCCAGATCATTCATCCCAGCCAGATTGCCATCGCGGAACGCGTATATACTCCGGAACCGGAGCGCGTAGAGTGGGCAAGAAAAGTAACGAAAGCATTTGAAGAAGAGGGAATTGCGAAAGGTTCCGCTTCCGTGCCGGTAGACGGACAAATGGTAGACACCCCGGTATATATCAATGCGAAAAACGTATTGGAACGCGCGGAAGAAATCATTGCGAAAGACGAAATGAAAAAAAGCTTACTGGCAGCAATCAATCAGTAAGAGAAAGGATGTAAGGGAATTATGCCGGAAATGAAATTAGCAGGCCCTCGTTATAAGTATCCGGTTTCTGATGCAGAATTGGACAGACGCCTTGCAGCCGTACAGGCAGAACTGAAAGCCAGGAACCTGGATTGTGCGCTGGCGCAGACACAGAGCACAATATTTGACAGTATTACGAGATATATGACGGATACGGTGACACATGCTTATGGTACCACATTGATCATTCCAAGCGAAGGAAAAATGATTATGGTTAACCACGGCGTGGATAATGATAATGCAGAGGTTCCCGCCACATTGCGTAATGTGGAGAAACTGATTGTAAAACCGTACTGCCAGCCATTTGGCTGTACCGACGGAATGGCGGGAGCCGTTGTCAGTGAGGAACTGAATGCCCGTGGATTCAAAAAAATCGGCTTGATCATGAAACAGCTGATCAGCGCAGATACACTGGATGTAGTCAGGGAAAAGGTAAACGGATCTGAATTTACGGATATTACGAAAGAGTTCAGCTACATAAAGGCCGTAAAAAGCGAAGAAGAATGGAAATTGATTGATAAAGCGATCACGGCGCATAAGCAGCTGATGGACATGGTTCCGGCTATGATCCGCCCGGGCCGCACAGAGTCGGAGATCCTCGCGGATATTGAACATGCTTCCAGATATATCAAATGCGACTGGATCGGCAATGTGGCGGTCGGTTCCGTTCCGAACGGAAAAGGGATTGGATTTTTTCAGAACTTCCAGGCAAACAGGGTTATTGAAGACGGCGACGGTGTGACGGTCATGATAGAAGTGTCCGGCCCCGGCGGAATCTATTGTGAGCTGGCAAGAACGTTTTGCCTGGGCGAGCCGGATCCGGAATTACTGGATTTGTATCGGACCGCATTGGAAGTGCAGACTCTGGTAGCCCGGGCTGCAAAGCCGGGAGTTACGGGTGCAGAGCTAAACCAGATTTACAATGATTATGTAACGGAGAAAGGAATTGTCCCGAATGGGCGTTTTGTAGGGCACAGCCAGGGATACGACATGATGGAGGCGCCGGTTATCTGTCCGCAGGAAGATATGGAAATGCGGGAAGGAATGTTCCTTGCCATCCATCCGGAGCTTGTCCGGAACAGCCAGTTCTGTATTTGCTGTGACAATTTCCGTATTACCCCGGAGGGGGCGAAACGCGTAACGGTTACAGACCAGGAAATATTTGTCCTGAAAGTTTAAATAAGAATTTGTAAATATGTTGATAATAAATAAGATTAAGGAGAAGAAAGATGAAAAAAAGATTACTAAGCATGTTGGTAATAGGCAGTATGGCGGCAGTCCTGTTAGCAGGCTGCGGCAGCGGCGGCAGTAAAAACGCAGATACAAACGCAGACGGCGGCCAGGAAACCGCGCAGAAGACAGAGGAAAGTAACGCAGCGTCTTCAGAAACGGAAAACGGCGCGGTATCGTCTGCAGAACCGGCGGCAGATACGTCAGGGATGGATTTCGGCGATTATACCGCAGACAGTCCGTTAGAGCTGAAGCTCAGCCATTTCGCAGGGAGCGATACCAATCAGCTTGCGATTTTAGCGAATACGTTTGCAAAATATGTAGAGGAAGATACAAACGGAGCGGTTAAAGTGACCGTTTACGGGGGCGGTACATTAGGAAACGACCAGGAATCCCTGGATTCCGTCATTGCCGGCACGTTGGACTGCGCGGTAAATAATACGCCTATTATGAGCGGGTATTCGGAAGGACTTTCAGTATTGGACCTGCCGTATTTATTTGAAAATTATGATGATATTTACACATTCCTTGAATCCGATGTCTGCCAGAAGATGAAAGATGATTTCTCTGAAAAAGGCGCATACATTCTGAATCTGCAGTGTGTAGGATTCCGGAACCTGGAATCTTCCAAAGGGTTTGTGAAGACGCCGGAAGACGTTGCGGGTTTGAAAATACGTGTGACAGGTTCAGACGTATATGTAAATACCTGGAATACATGGGGCGCAAATGCATTGACAATGCCGGGAAACGAAGTATTAACGGCGTTGCAGCAGGGCACGATCGATGCCTGTGATAATACAAATAATACCTGTTTCGCTGACGGATACCAGGAATATGCAAAATATATTTCCGTTATGGAATACGCAACACATTTTAACGGTATTACAATGAATAAAGCAAAATTCGACTCCCTGACGGCGGATCTTCAGAATACTATCCTCGCGTCTGCTAAAAGGGCGGCGGATGACTGCACTAAAAATCTGGAAACACTGAATCAACAAAACCTGCAGGATATGGTAGACGGTGGGGCGGAAGTAAGTGAAGACGTGGATAAGGACGCTTTCAAACAGGCTTCCGAAAAAATATATTCCGACTTTACGTCCGGCAATGCAAAAGGCGTGGAATATTATGAGGAAATCCAGGCTTTACTGCAGTAAGTAAACGATAAAACAAATGTGAGGTGCGGTTATGCAGGTATTTGAAAAAATAAATAAAGTTATTTCCGTAATAACCAAAATATTTATGATTATTTGTTTTTCATACATGACCATTGCATTGTCCATCCAGGTATTCGGCCGCTATATATTTAACGCGGGTTTTTCCTGGACAGAAGAATCTGCCCGCTATATTATGATCTGGTCCGTATTCATCGGCGCAGCATACATTGCCCTGAATCTGGAACATGTGAAAGTATCTCTGATTGAGGATGCCTTGAAAAAGGCGTCCCACAGAGAAGTCCTCCATATCGTCCAGCATGTGATCAGCCTGATATTTGTCGTTATAGTGCTGTGCTACGGATTTATGCAGTTGTCTATTGCCAGCCTTTCAAGATCAGCAAATACAGGACAGAGTATGCTGTTTCCATATATGGTATTTCCGGTGGCATTCATTTTGTTGACATATGCGTATTTTTACAGATTGGTGAAAAGCATTTTGAAAATGAAAAACAGGCAGGAAGGAGAAAGTGAGTTATGACAATGCATTTGGTTTTATTTCTGGTTGTTGCGATCGTACTTCTTGTTATTGGGGTTCCGGTAGGAATTACTCTCGGCCTTTCTTCGATTCTGTTTTTCCTGTTAGAAGGCATTCCTGCAATGACCGTGGTACAGCGGTTGTTTTCCGGATGCGACGTCGCGGCGCTGATGTGTATCCCGTTCTTTATTCTGGCGGGCGACCTGATGGCGAAAGGAGGAATTGCCAAAAGGCTGGTGCATGTATGCAACATGGCAATCGGCAACGTAACCGGCGGACTGGCTCTGGTAACGATCGTTGTCAGCGCAATTTTTGCCGCGATGACAGGATCCGCAATGGCATGCTGCGTAACGATCGGTACGATCATGCTTCCGTATATGCTGGAAGCGGGTTACAGCAAAGAGTTTTCTACCGCTATATTTTCGGCGGGTTCAGTATTGGGGCCGATTATCCCACCGTCCACGGCGATGATCATTTATGCGGTAAACACGAACGTTTCGTTGACAGACCTTTATCTGATGGGAGTTCCGGCAGGCATTTATTTTGCAGTCGGACTGGCAATAGTCGCTTATTTCCTTTGCAGGAAGAACGGATATAAAGGAAAATCCAGAACGGATGAAGGGGAAAAATTTACGGTAAAGGAATTTTTAAAAGCATTGGGAAAAGCGGTTCCGGCAATCGGCTCTCCGTTAATTATTCTCGGATCCATCTATTCGGGAATCTGTACTCCTACGGAATCCGCCGTACTGGCAGTATTGTATTCTCTGGTGATCGGCCTGTTTGTTTATAAAGAGATCAAGATCAAAGATATTCCAGGCATTTTGTTTAACGCGGCAAAAGGAACTGCAAATATTATGTTTATCGTAGCCGGCGCATCGCTGTTTGCATTCGTGATATCGTACGCGCAGCTTCCGCAGATACTGGTAAATGCGCTGCTGGGAATTTCTTCAAACAAATATGTTATTCTGATTATTATTCTGGTAATTTTGCTGATTATGGGATGTATCATGGATGCAACTCCGATTCTTTTAATTACCATTCCGATGTTCCTGCCTGTGATACAGCAGCTTGAAATCAGTACGCTGCAGTTTGGGATTATTATGTGTTCAGCAGTATGTATCGGCTTTGTAACCCCGCCGTTTGGCACCTGTTTGTTTACGGGAATGTCGGTTTCCGGGGTATCCATGCAAAAACTGGTCAAATCCATCATGCCGTTTATTGCATCCATGTTAGTAGTATTGCTTCTGATCACATTTATTCCGCAGTTGACATTATGGATTGCACGCTAAGGAGAGTAGAATTATGGCAGACGTATTAGTGATGTTTAAAAAGAGCGATTTGGTGCCTATGGTGGTGACGCAAAAACATATTGATAAAATAGCGGAATGTATTTCCGGCCAGGTATATTGGTGCGCTGACGAAGAAGAAGCTCTGGAAAAAGGCTATGATGCAGAAGTTCTGTTCCTTTGGGGCGGAAGCGGCGTAATGCCGGAAAGATATTGCCGCCTTTCTGAAAAACTGAAATGGATTAATTCCTTTTCGGCAGGAGTAAATCCGATTATGGACAGTTCCATCAGAGATTTGCCTGTCAGGCTGACAAACGCAAAGGGAATACACGGAAAAACCATGGCTCTGACGACGATAGGATATATGATCAGTTTTATGAGGTATTTTCCGGAATTGCAGAGAAGGCAGAACAAACATATCTGGAGTAAAAAGTTTGACGTACAGCCAAAAGAAGCGGAAAATTCTACCGTTGCAATTGTCGGCGCCGGATCCATTGGCAGTGAAATAGGACGTCTTTCCAAAGCGTTAGGGATGAAAGTGCTTGGGATCAAAAGAACCGTTACGCCGTTGGAATATTTTGACGAAGTGTATTCCAACGATGAAATCGACACCGTTATTGCACAGGCGGATTTTGTGGTAATTGTGACTCCGCTGACAGATGCTACCCGCCATATGTTCCATAAAGACAGGTTCAAAGTGATGAAGCCGGATGCGGTCCTGATAAACATTGCCAGAGGTCAGATCGTAAAGGAAGATGATCTGATTGAAGCATTGCAAAACGGGGAAATAGGCGGCGCCGCATTGGATGCTACATATAACGAACCGCTGGAAGCGGACAGTCCTTTGTGGGATATGGATAACGTCATTGTTACACCGCATTATTCTGCGGACAGCGGCCTGTATATGGAAAGAGCTATGGAGCTTTTTTGTGAAAACCTCAAAAGATTCGAGTCAGAGGAAACATTGATCAATGAAATTAATTTGAAAAACAGGTATTGATGAAGGAGAAAAATATGAAACTGGTAATTATCGAGCCGCTTGGCGTAGAAAAAGAAAAGTTATTGGGTATGGCGGAAGATGCCTTAAAGGATTCTGTTGAAATCGTTTATTACGATACGAAGACAACGG
>Ga0224740_10612_pt1 | contig 9976 bp, 6 predicted proteins | sample LIM_E_Water_Bulk_FD_161634 | JGI IMG/M metagenome (GOLD analysis project Ga0224740, IMG submission 161634) | Enriched cells from gastrointestinal tract of the lab mouse from Pacific Northwest National Laboratory (PNNL), Richland, Washington... | ecosystem: Host-associated > Mammals > Digestive...
TAACTTGTCCGGCAATGACATTCTCTCATAACACAAACCAGCCTGCATATAAAAATGAGGAATCTTCACATACTCATCCTCCGTAAGGTTCTGTCTCCAAAATTCCTCTATTGTCTCCTTCTCACTATTTGGCGTCGCCCCTGTCACAAATAAAACAAATTGATCTGCCCCCGCTTTCTGAGACATCTCTCTCGCCTTTTTGTAACCGTCAATCATACCTGCATGTGCCCTGCTCCCAAAAACAACCACATCATATGCTGACGCCATCTCCACGGTTGCTTCCTTAAAATCAACAAGCTTACACCCAACTTCCTCCGCTATCATTTCTGCATATCTTTTCGTAAAACCCGTGCTGCTTTTATAAAGAATCAATATCTTATTCATTCTAAACCTCCTCCCCTCTGTCACCAAATGCATATTTTAAAAATGCATCATAAGCAATTTCCTGCTGTGCCATTACTTCCTCGGCTGCAATCCCCGGCTGTGCCACCGAAAATACCGTGCCAATCCCAATGGTATAAATCAACATATTTAAATGTAGCTGCCTAGCCTTTGGTACACTAATTTTTAGCCTTTCAGCAATAAACTCCGCAACATGGGGACTGGCCTCTGACTGATACAGATCATCCAGAGATGAAATCCCCTTCCTTTCATGCAAAATAAAGATTTTAAACAAATTTGGTTCCTCTTTTGCAAATCGAAGATAGGAATTGCCTGTGCTGCGAAATAAATCGTCTGGGTCAATATGTTCTGCCATATACTCCTGTATAAACTGCCTTACCTTTGCAACTACGCCCTGACGCAGCCCATCCATGTTGTTGCAATAACTGTAGATCGGTTGTACAGAACACCCAATCTTATCTGCGATATTTTTCACCATCACTTGTTCTATCCCACCATCCCGCGCAATCTCAAAAGCGGCATTTATAACCATCTCCTTTGTAATCCTCTGTTTTGGCATCGGCCCGCCCTCCATATAATATAGTTATATAAATTATTTATATAACTATATTATATGTTCTTATAAATATTGTCAATAAGAAATCACAAAAAAGCCGGTATCGCTCTATATAGAACCATACCGGCAATATTTCACTTACAATCGCCCATTACAAAACTACACATATTTCCGAATCTCCTGCATCAGATACTCTACGGATTCCTCCACAGTCTGCCCGGTGGTATCAATTGTAATATCTGGATGTTCTGGAACCTCATATGGGCTTGAGATACCAGAGAAGTTTGGAATTTCCCCTGCTCTTGCCTTTTTATACAATCCCTTGACATCCCTCTTCTCACACTCCTCAATAGAAGTTGATACATATACCTCAATAAAACTGTCATCGCCGACAACTTCCCTTGCACTCCTTCTATCTCTAACAAAAGGCGAGATAAAGGAAGTCAGCACAATAAGCCCAGCATCATTCATCAGTTTTGCTACTTCTGCAATACGGCGGATATTTTCAATCCTATCAGGCTCTTTGAAGCCTAAGTCCTTATTTAATCCCATACGGACATTGTCGCCGTCCAGAACCATTGTATGCTTACCTTCCGCAAAAAGGCGCTTCTCCAGTTCATTGACCAGAGTAGATTTACCAGCACCAGAAAGCCCTGTTAGCCAGATTGTCTTTGGATTCTGATCCTTCTGCTTTGCACGCAGTTCCCTGCTGACATCCATCTCATGCCATGTGAGGTTCCCTTCACGGCGGAGTGGATGTTCTACTACGCCACATGCCGATGTCATATTTGTAACTCGGTCAATTAATATAAAACCGCCCAGCTCCTTATAATTTGAAAAAATATCATATACTACTTTATCAGAACAGCTAATATCACAGACCGCAATCTCATTTTTAAAGAGGCGTTCTGCATTGACCCTCTGGCCTGTATTGACATCTAATTTATATTTTATATGCATTACAACGGCAGGGACAAGCTGTGTGCCGAGTTTTAAATAATAATTCTTGCCCTCGACCAGCTTCGTGTCGTCCATCCACAAAAGTTTCGCCGTAAACATTTTGCCGACATGAAGTTCCATATCTCGAACCATCACACAGCCTCTTGACACATCGATCTCTCGGTCAAGCTCTACTGTTACTGCTTCCCCTTTGACAGCCGAGTCTACCTGTTTCATCATATTATAAATACTCTTAACCTTTGCCGTCGTATCATTTGGTAGAACAGTAACCTCATCGCCAACATGGATTTCACCAACTTCAATCTGCCCCTGAAATCCGCGGAACGTACGGTCCGGACGGCTTACACGCTGTATCGGCAACACAAAACCATCCTGGCTGCTCTTATCTGATACATCAATTTCTTCTAAATAAGAAAGCAATGTCTTGTCATGATACCAGAGCATTGTCTTAGATGGATTCGTAATATTATCACCTACAGTAGCAGAAACCGGAATTGTAAATAAAGACTCAAAACCATATTCCTCCGACATCGAACGGATATCTACCACAATCTGCTTATAGACACCTTCATCATAATCTACTAAATCCATCTTATTTATCGCATAGACCACATGGCGTATTCCCATCAGGGCACAGATGCGGGTATGCCGCTTTGTCTGGATCAATACACCCTTGGATGCATCGACCAAGATAACTGCCAGGTCCGCAAAAGAAGCACCTACTGCCATGTTTCTTGTGTATTCCTCATGTCCTGGAGTATCTGCTACAATAAAACTCCTCTTCTCTGTTGTAAAATAACGATAAGCTACATCAATAGTGATTCCCTGTTCTCTTTCAGCCATCAATCCGTCAAGGAGAAGAGAATAATCAATTGCACCGCTATTGCTTCCGACTTTGCTGTCAAGCTCCAATGCCCTTTCCTGATCCGCAAAGAGAAGCTTTGCATCATAGAGCATATGGCCAATTAAAGTGGACTTTCCATCGTCCACACTTCCACAAGTAATAAATTTTAATAAACTCTGCATTAAAAATATCCCTCTCTCTTTCGTCTTTCCATACTACCGGCTGCTTCATTGTCAATCACACGGCTTGTCCGCTCAGATGAAACCGCACTCAAGGTCTCATCAATGATCTCATCTAATGTAGTGGCATTTGACTCCACTCCTCCAGTCAATGGATAACACCCAAGCGTCCGGAAACGGATGGTCTTATTTTCCACCTTCTCACCTGGCAAAAGCTTCATCCTGTCATCATCAACCATAATAATATTGCCATCCCGGTAAACTACCGGCCTTTCCTTGGCAAAATAGAGAGGCACAATATCAATATTTTCCTGCCTGATATACTGCCAGATATCCTTCTCTGTCCAATTTGACAGTGGGAATACACGAATGCTCTCCCCCTTAAATATTCTTGTATTATATAATTTCCACATTTCCGGCCTCTGGTTCTTCGGGTCCCACGCCTGTGCCGCATTGCGGAATGAAAATACTCTTTCTTTTGCACGTGACTTTTCTTCATCTCGCCGGCCACCGCCAAAGGCAGCAGTAAATTCATATTTCGAAAGAGCCTGCTTTAAAGCCTGTGTCTTCATAATATCTGTGTAAGCAGAACCATGGTCAAACGGATTGATTCCCTGTTTAATGCCTTCCTCGTTGCTATACACAATCATATCCAGACCATATTTTTTTGCAACATCATCACGAAACTTTATCATTTCCCTAAATTTCCATGTAGTGTCAATATGCATAAAAGGGAACGGCGGTTTTTCCGGATAAAATGCCTTTAATGCAAGATGTAGCATGACGGAGCTGTCTTTTCCAATGGAATACAGCATAACCGGTTTCTCGCACTCTGCAGCCACTTCGCGGATAATATAGATCGCTTCGGCTTCCAGTGCCTGTAAATGGGATAACTGTCTCATTCTCAACCTCATTTCTGCGCTGCCAAATTTACTTAGGAACTGTTTAGAAATCATCAATACAGCTTGTATCCATAACTTCTAAACAGTTCCTTACAGTTTCTATGTCACAGCGCCTGCCACAGAAACCATCGCTTACACCCTCAATCTACCACTCGTATCATATTTTTTAGTCGATGAACCTTATTTCTGCTCTCCACAAAAATTCGGTACTCATCTACCTCAAACCCTGAAAGTGGTATGGCAAATGATACTCCTATCTCCCGCACCACCATGCCGGAATAATCCTGCACATAAAAATGCTTTTTCCCAGCAAAATATATCTTATCAATCCTTCCAGGAAGAATTCGGCTGATAAACAGGTCATCACAGAGACGGATATTGCCAAAATACATCCTCTCAATTGGCTCATCAGCCTCCGGCGGCATCTGCCCATCAAAAATCTCCGGTGCTGCAAGGCTCCCAAAGATAACCTGCCCACTTTTATTTGCCGGCATGCAAAACTGCATAATATCCGGCCGGAACAGCCATGCCATTTTAACTGCACGGCAAAAATCAACCTGGCGCTGAATCTCCCCAGTCTCACTATCCTTTTCAATCAAAACGGCTTTTCTTTCTATTCTTTTTTCTTTCTGTTTTTTCTGCCGCAAATCGTAACACAACAATGCTCCTTTTTTATCCTGAGTAAAAATACAATTATCAGATACTTCTTCTGAATCCTTCGGCATACATCTACATACCCTTCCCCTAAAAATATCCTGATTCTTCTCTGGAAGGCTGCAACCCCACACTATCCCGCCATCCTCAAGATTTAACTTTACAATCTTTTTGTGTCCAGTGCCCTGTGCATCCACTAATAAGAACAGATCAGGCCCTCTCTGTGCTTCTACTTTAAGCACTTGAAAATCTAAAAGAAATGTCCGGTAGACTCTCCCAAGATAATCCATTTCATGATAACGGCATGGCCTTGGTCTTCCCTTTTTGTCCATTCGGTTTGCTGTGCGGTCTTCATATAAAAAGTGCCCATTTTCCAAAGGTATCATTCCTATTTTTTTTGAGCGGAGCTGTATAGAATAGCGAATAGCCCCATTACAGTCAATCGCAATCGGATCAAATGCTATGCCGCTTATTAATATAAATGGAAATTGTGACAACTTTTTGTTAAATTTTTCCTTTAAAATGTCCTCTTCATTTCTGGAAGAGGCCGAAACAAAAATGCGAAGCATCCTGCGCTTTACCACAGCCCCCTCTGTATCAAGCATCTCCAACTCCACTTTATTGCTCCTGCCAAGATAGAGCCCCATAACTGGGACACGGTGGCGTGTTGAATACCCTGTCTCACCATAAAAATCAGCTTCTGGCGTATCCCCAATTACCCGATACCGTATTTTCGCCTCTTTTGATGAATTAAAGAGCAGGAGTGCCGCCTGTTTCACCATATCATAGGGATTTGGGATTACCAGAAGATGCTGGAATGTATACATATGATTGTCCAAAATCTTTTCAAAAGCATAATCCCGTACCTGTGTTAAGTACGCCTGCTGAGGTATCCTGCGGAATCCCGACATAATCTTTTTCTGCCCCTCTGGAAATACCTCCTTTTCATATGTCCGATCCAGTTTCCGCAAATCACTCTCGCTGTACGTAATTTTTGTGCCCCGCTTTACCTCAACAAAATGATTTCCAAATAATCCCATCGGCTCACTCCTTTTAAGTCCTGCTGGCAGCCACATCTGCCTAAACAAAATACTATAGTTTCATAGTTAATTGGATTCTCTGTTTCTTTACATCCACACTCATCACCTTAACATCCACAACATCTCCAACACTGACAACCTCCAATGGATGCTTCACAAACTTTTTATCTGATAACTGTGAAATGTGTACCAATCCGTCCTGATGGACGCCGATATCTACAAAAGCCCCAAAATCAATGACATTCCGAACGGTTCCTTTCAAGATCATGCCTTCCTTTAAATCCTTCATCTCCAGCACATCCGTTCTTAGGATTGGCTTTGGCATCTCATCACGTGGATCCCTTGCCGGCTTTTCAAGTTCCTTGAGGATATCCATTAATGTAATCTCTCCAATCCCAAGTTCATCAGCCAATGCCTTTTTATCCTTCACATTTGCTGCAAGGCTTGGAACCTTGTCTGACTTTCCTGCCGTTTTAGGCTCCTCCAACGGAATACTGCCATCCCCAAACGCCTTGGCAAATGCTGCCCCAAAAGCAGTATTGGTATTCTTTATCTGAAACTCCTTTTTCTTGGGGGTTTCCCGCCTCTCTGCAGGCTTTTTCACAGCAGCCTTTTTTGCAGCCTCACTTTGCAGCTTTTTTACATCATCCATAGTCATGCCAAGCTTCTCCAGTAAATGATTTGCCGCATCATACGTTTCTGGATGGACACTAGTTGCGTCTAACGGATTATCACCATCTTGGATACGCATAAAACCTGCACACTGCTCAAATGCTTTTGGACCGAGCTTTGGCACTTTGAGAAGCTCTTTGCGGTTTTTAAACCTTCCATTCTCCTCGCGAAATACAACTATATTTTTCGCTATCGCTTTGGATATCCCGGCAATATACTCTAGCAGCGATGCCGAAGCCGTATTTAAATCTACCCCTACTTTATTTACACAATCCTCGACCACGCCAGACAATGTTTCAGAAAGCTTTTTCTGGTTCATGTCATGCTGATACTGGCCCACACCAATCGACTGCGGGTCAATCTTAACAAGCTCTGCCAGAGGGTCCTGCAGCCTTCTCGCAATGGAAGCCGCACTTCTCTGCCCTACATCAAAATTTGGGAACTCTTCTGTTGCCAGTTTACTTGCAGAATATACAGACGCACCAGCCTCATTTACTATAATATACTGCACGGGCCTCTCCATTTCTTTTATCATTTCCGCAATAATCTGTTCCGATTCCCTGGATGCCGTTCCATTTCCTACAGAGATCAGCGCTATATCATATTTTTCTATTAGCTTTTTGACTACCTTCTTCGCTTCTTCTATTTTATTCTGTGGAGCAGTTGGATAGATTACCGTTGTATCCAAAACTTTTCCAGTCGCATCTACTACAGCCAGCTTACAACCCGTACGGAACGCCGGGTCCCACCCAAGCACATTTTTCCCGGCAATCGGCGGCTGCATCAAAAGCTGCTCCAGATTTTTCCCAAATACTTTTATTGCGCCATCTTCCGCCTTTTCTGTCAGCTCATTTCGGATTTCCCTCTCTATTGCCGGAGCAATCAGACGTTTATAGCTATCCTCGATTGCTTCTGTTAAAATCGGTTCTGTATTATCATTTTGCGCCGTTATAACCTGCTTTTTCAAATACTGCAAAATGCGTTCTTCCGGCGCCTCCATCTTTACAGTTAAAAACTTTTCTTTTTCCCCTCGGTTTAATGCCAGTACACGATGTCCTGCCATATTTCTTATCTCTTCCTGATAATCATAGTACATTTCGTAAACAGACTGCGCCTTCTCATCTTTTGCCGTAGATAAAATACGGCCTTCCTCAAATGTAATATTCCTAATATACATCCTATATCCGGCATTGTCTGAAATTTCCTCAGCAATAATATCCCTTGCCCCAGCAATCGCTTGCCCGGCATCTGCTACTTCCTTTTCATCTGAAATATATTTCGCAGCCTCCTCGCCCACCGGAGCTGTTGTCTCCTGCTGTATAATAAAAGCAGCCAATCCTTCCAGGCCCTTTTCCTTTGCAACGGTTGCCCTCGTCCTTCTCTTTGGACGGTACGGGCGGTAAAGGTCGTCCACCTCCACCTGTGTCTGTGCCGCCGTAATCTGTGCTTTTAACTCTTCAGTCAGCTTGCCCTGCTCCTCAATACTGGAAAGAACCTGTTCTTTCTTTTCCTCCAGGTTCCGCAAATATACCAAACGCTCATGGAGATTCCTAAGCTGTTCATCATCAAGGGAGCCATGCGCTTCCTTCCGGTATCGTGCAATAAATGGAATCGTATTTCCTTCATCAATCAAATTGACAGCCGCCTCCACCTGCCAAAGTTTAATATTCAGTTCATCGGCAATTTTCTGATATATGTTCATCTTGAAACCTCACTTCTCTGAAAAGGGCACCGCCTGCGCTGGTGCCCTTTTATATAAATTATATCATTTTCTGCGACAGCGTTGCATTATTTAGCTAAAGAAAATGCCTCATGTACTGCCTGTGCAGCATCTTCTGTATACTTTTCATCAATCAGGACAGTTACGCGAATCTCTGAAGTAGATATCTGCCTAATATTAATCCCTGCATCATAAAGCGCCTCAAACATTTTAGCTGCAACACCAGGATTTGACATCATACCTGCGCCGACTACAGACACCTTTGCCACATCTCTAGTAACGGTAACCTTCTCACACTTCAGACTGGTCTGACTGTGCCGCTCCAATGTCTCCATCGCTACCTCTTCCATATCCTCAGTCACAGTAAAACTAATATCCTGTGACCCACCGTGTTCCACGGACTGCAGAATCATATCTACATTGACCATGTGATTTGCAAGATGCTGGAATAATTTAAATGCTACGCCTGGTTTATTTTCAAGTCCTTCTACTGCGAACTGAACAACATTTTTATCCGTGGCAACCCCACTTACTAACATTTTCTCCATTTTACTCTCCTCCTTAACAACGGTTCCTTCACTTGTATTTAAGCTAGAACGGACCACTAACTGCACACCATATTTCTTTGCCATCTCAACAGAACGATTATGCAGCACGCCAGCTCCGAGGCTTGCAAGCTCCAACATCTCATCATAAGTAATTTCATCTAACTTGCGGGCTGTTGATACTATACGGGGATCTGCAGTAAATACGCCATCTACATCCGTATAAATTTCGCAGGCATCTGCGTGTAAGGCAGCCGCCAGAGCTACCGCAGTTGTGTCGGAGCCGCCGCGTCCCAGCGTTGTAAGATCGTCAAACTTGCTGACTCCCTGAAATCCAGTAATTACCACAATACGCCTGTTATCTAACTCAAAATGAATCCTCTGCGCATCGATCTTTTTTAATCTGGCATTGCCGTAGTCCGTTGTTGTATGCATTGCCACTTGAAATGCATTCAGGGATACAGCTGGTACTCCAAGGGAATCCATTGCCATTGCCATCAACGCAACGGAAGTCTGCTCACCAGTTGTTAAAAGCATATCCAATTCCCTCTTGGATGCCTTTGGATTAATATCCTCCGCCATTTGAAGAAGTACATCTGTCTGCTTCCCCATTGCAGAAAGAACTACAACAACTTGATGCCCCTTCTGGTAATCCTCAATGCAGCGCTTTGCTACATTAAAAATTCTCTCTTTATTGGCAACCGAAGTACCGCCAAATTTCTTTACTATTAACATATCTTCCTCCTAAATCGCTCTGCTCACGCTCTACTTTTCTAATAATTTACTCATCAAAGTAAATCCATGTTCCATTATAATGCCATTTGCCCTTGCATCTTTTTCATTATATAAACCACTGTTCTTTCTATTGATCCTACTGTCATAAAGCATATATGGAACTGGGTCTGCCGTATGTGTACGGCATGCAATTGGTGTCGGATGATCCGGCATAATTAACATACGGTAATCCTCCCCAGACTGATCCATCTTTTCTACTACTTTTGCCAACACACGGCCATCCAGATATTCAATTGCCTTAATCTTTCTTTCAAGGCTGCCCTGATGCCCCATCTCGTCCGGAGCCTCCATATGAATATATACAAAGTCAAAACCATCCTCTAAGACAGCCTTCACCGCAGCATCCGCTTTTCCTTCCCAATTCGTTTCCAAAGTGCCATCCGCACCATCTACCTCTATATTTGTCATCTGTGCCCCCACTGCAATTCCCTTTAACAAATCAACTGCAGAAATCATAGCACCCTTTTTCCCATATTTTCCTTCAAAAGAATCCAAGGCTGGTTTTGTACCTGCCCCCCAGAACCAGATAGAATTTGCCTTGTTCAGTCCCTTTTTGGCACGCTCTATATTAATCGGATGATTGTTCAAAATATCATAACTTCTCTTCATCATTTCACGTAATTTCCCATCGGCTGGAAGATGTTCTCCAATTACCTGTCCCAACACATCGTGAGGAGGAGTTAACTCTGCTACTTCCCCATGATCCC
>Ga0224740_10614_pt1 | contig 9948 bp, 10 predicted proteins | sample LIM_E_Water_Bulk_FD_161634 | JGI IMG/M metagenome (GOLD analysis project Ga0224740, IMG submission 161634) | Enriched cells from gastrointestinal tract of the lab mouse from Pacific Northwest National Laboratory (PNNL), Richland, Washington... | ecosystem: Host-associated > Mammals > Digestive...
ATTTGCGGTCTTTGAAATATTGGGTGTCAAAATAGGGGTTTGCATCCATTCGTACTTTGGTATGGCGAATGATGGGGAAGTAGGCAATATTCACTAGCCGCTCCTTATCTGTAGAAAATATCCAGTTTTGCAGTTCCCGGCTGTGCCAATAATTCCTCACTATCCACTTGCGGTTCTTGTTAGGGTGGCGGCGCTTGGTCCATCTCCACAGCATTTCGTAGAGGATATGGTCAATACGGGAGAATGCCTCACTGGAACAGACGGATTGATGGTAGTTCGCCCAGCCCCGAAGCTGCTGGTTCAACTTGCGTATCAACTGCCCTTGCCCCCATGATTTGCCTTGCCCTAAAACCGTATCGTGCAGCTTGGAGATAAAGGCTTTCACAGACTTTTGTGACGGCCTGACAATGAGCTTTCCCTTAAACTTACGAAATGTCCAGCCCAGCATATCAAAACCGTTATCAATATGAGTGATGACCGTTTTTTCTTCGGATAGTTCCAGACCCCTGGTTTGCAGGAAATCGCGGATGATTTCTTTTGCTTCTTCCGCAATCTCCTTGGTAGCCGCAGTGACAATAAAATCATCGGCATAGCGCACCAGATTGACCTGGCTCTTGTTGTGGACGAACGCACTGTATTTCCCTTTCCTGCTCATGTCAAAGCGGCTTGATAATACTTGCTGTAAACCATCCAGCGCCATGTTGGCGAGGATGGGGGAGATGATACCGCCTTGTGGTGTGCCTTCATCCGTAGGGAACAGTTCTCCCTGGAAGACGAAACCGGCTTTTAGAAATTGCTTTAATACAGACTTGTCCATGGGAATATTGTCTATAAGCCATTGGTGGCTGATGTGGTCAAAACACCCTTTGATATCTCCTTCCAACACCCACTCCGGGGAAAAGCTGCGGCTAAGGGCCGTGAATATATATTCACAGGCATCTTGGGCACAGCGCCCTTTGCGGAAGCCAAAGGATTTTGTGTCTGCTGTTGTTTCCGACACCGGGTCGAGAGCCAGTGCATAGAGCGCCTGCATGGCCCTGTCATACATACAGGGAATCCCTAGCGGACGTTTCTTTTTCTTGCCCGGTTTCTCGATATACACCCGGTGGAGCGGTTTTGCCTTGTAGCCTTTGTCTGTCAGGGTGAGCGCACCCCGCATTTTTGCAGCAGGGGTACTCCAAAGCTGTTTGTCCACGCCGGGCGTGTTCTTGCCTTTGTTCGTGGTCACCTTTCTGACAGCCAGCACTTTCGCGTAGTACGAATGAACTAACAAATATTGTAGTCTTTTCACTGTGTTCCATTTCTTTTCTTGGGTCGCCTTAGCAATCCTGGCTTGCAGCCTATTAACTTCCAACTCCGCTTTCTTCCAGTCGATGGATTTCCACTGATGGGAAAGCGCAGTCTTGTCCGGCAACCTCTCAGGGAGTTTACGCCCTGTCGTTGAATGATTACCGTTCATAGGTTTACCTCCATTTCTTGCCATGAAATACCATGGGATAAGTCAGCGCCCTTTCAGGCCGGGGCAAAGCTTGAACCCCTATCCCGCCCCATTACAGAGCAGGCATTCGCTTTTTATCCTGTTCCTCTACCCTCTGCGCCGTTTCTTCTCCTTGCGGGGTTGATACCTTTCCATTCCTGGAAAGGAACGCATAGGGCTTACCACGTTCCGCGTAACGAATAATTATGCGTGCTTTAGGAGCCGTCTATGAGCCGGGAGGATTGTGTCCATTTGTCCAGGGTACAAGACACTTCCCCAGACCACCTCCGCACCTTTTGGTTCAGGCGGTTGCGTCTGATAACGCCAGCCTTATTTCGCCTGTTCAACGTAACGACCCTTACAACGGTTCACATTACATTCTCCATGGCACGCTTATCCTGGCAGTACGACCGCATTAGGCTTGCAGTTTTCCCACGTTGTCCCACAGGCTCCCCACCCCGCCGTTACCAGCGGCGCAGGCTGTGGTAGGATTACCCCAAATGGATAGGGCAGCTTCTTAGGCAATTCTGTTACGCGACTTCGTGTCGCACATCCTGGACGTTATCCACGATAATTTCTGCTCCCTCCTTGCCGTAGTTCTTCTCCAACTGTGCAAAGGATTGGATAATGGGCACAATCTGCAATCGGCGGGAGCGGGAGGCGGAAAACATCATTTCCGCTGATTCAATTTTTGGAATCGTCCCGTACTCGTCACAGAAGAAAATGCACCTGTTTTTCAGTTTACCGCCGTTTTCATCTGCCACAGAAAGTATCTCCCGGTAGAGCTGCTGAATAATGAGTGAAATCATAAAAAACGAGTTAGGATTTTCCTCCGGTAGGATAACAAATACGGCGCACTTCTCGTTGCAGAATCTTTCGGCGTCTATCTCCGTATCAAAGCATAGAATCTGTTCAAGTTCGCTGTCGAGGAAGGAATTGAGGCGCGACAACGCAGTACCCATCACACTGGCCATGGATTCCTTTGAGGTGTTCAGCGCGGCCCCGGCAAACCATTTTGCTTTGTGGTCGTTGGGCAGCATGGACATGAGCTGCTGGAACTGATTTTGCCCTTTCTGCTGAGAAGGAGCCAGAAGTTCTTGGATAATTTTGAACACAGATACAATGTGCCGTTTCTGTGGCTCACAGAACTCTGCCACCAACAGGATTGTTGCCGTCAGCAAACCTTCGGCGGCATCATAGAAGTAAGCGTTGTCGCCAAAGGAGGAGCCATCCATGCCGGACATGATGATGGTCTTTGCAATGATTTTTGCGTATTTCTCAGCCTTTGCTTTATAGGCAAGCTGGTCTGGACATTCCAGATAAGCATCCATATATTTGTTGACCAGGTGGAGCAGGTTGTTGCCGTGGGAGCGGGTGGGATTGCGCAGGTCAATAACGGAAACATGATAGCCGTATTTTTCAGCTACCACACCATAATTTCGCGCCACGTCCCCCTTCGTGTCGGTCGAGAGCCAACTCATACCAGACGCGCAGGCGTACTCAATACAGGGGTACAGCCAGTATGCGGTCTTGCCAACACCTGCAGCACCAATCATGAGGGCATGGACATCGCCGGTGTCCACCATAGCGATGGTTTCTTTTCTGCCGGTACAGCCCATAACGATGCCTTGTGGAAGCGGCGTGCTACTTTCCAGCGTAGGCTCCTGATGATTAGCCGCTTGCTCCCGCCATCGCTCCGGCGTAAAAGGAACGTGCTGGTAGATATGGCGTATCTCACTTTTGCTTGCCCACCGAGCCGTACCGTGCTGACCATCGCCAACAGTCTTGGATTTTATATTATTCAGGCTATAGAAGTGCGCCAGAAGAGTAATGCCGCTTAGCACACAAAACATAAGCGCGCCCACAAAAATCAGCGCCGCAATATTGGGCATAATTCTTCCACCTCCAATCCTTCGCCACAAAGCAAATCCTCGTTCCAGTCCTTGTTGACCGGTACGAGAATCTCAGCTTCTATACCCTGCACAAGCAGCTTTGTGCTGATTCGTTGGGCGGCAAGCTGGCCCGGCTCATCGCTATCAAAACAAATAGATACTTTATTGATGCCAGGGTTATCTGTTATACATTGAAACAGCACTTTGTCCGAAACAGAGCAGGCCGCCGCATAGCTGTGATCACGCCAGCCGTCCTTGTTCATGGATATAAAAGACAGCATATCAATGGGAGCCTCAAACAGATAGAGCCGGTCACTTTTGCCGTTCCAGTGAAAGCTGTATTCCGGTACACTTCCCCCTGCGTTGCCCTTATAGGTGGAATCGGAGCCAGTTCCTCGTTTATTGGCATGGCAGGGAGTACCGTCTTTATCAAATCCAACGAACACTACGTTGTGGTACTGCGCAGACTCATAAATCATTTTCTTGTGAACGAAAGCATACAGCACGTCCTTGTCGATACCGCGCCGGGATAACAGATACGCAAACACCCGCCGCATATTGTCGTTGGCAGACGGCAGTTCAAACTTCGGTGCAGTCTTTTGTACAGGCGGCATGACGGAAAGCATACCGCCACTTCGGCGCAGCAAATATTCCATTGCTTCCGGGTAAGATTTGTGGTAAAATTTCCTTACGAAGTCAATGGAATCACCGCCCACCTGCTCGTACTGATGAAACCACAGGTTGTCACGGATGGTCACTTTCTGAGAACCATCCAGCCACTCCAGCTCTGAGCCGGATTTGCGCAAGGTTTCACCCTGGCTGCGGAGCAGGCCAGCCAGATCGGTGCGCCGCGCCTTTTCTTTCTGCTCGTCCGTGAAGGGAATATATCCTGACATGAAACTCCTTTCCAAGAGAAAAGCCGCACCAGGCGGTGCGGCATCCCCTTAATGAATTTTTTACTTGCTATTCTGGTTCAGTTCGTCCAATTCCCGCATCAAGCCCACCCCAAACCGAACAACCTCCGCAAACATACACCGGCATTCTTCGTCTACGATATTAAACGAGAGGGTGACGATCCGCTCCAGCAGAAGCTGGTCAGAATCAGATAATTTGTCGCGCAATTCGTCCAGCAATTTTTTGAATTCCTCATCAAGCTGGCAGTATTTCTCCGTTTTGGGGTTGACATTTTCAGCGGGATAAATCCTGCCGTCGTAGAGCATATCAAATATTTTCATGATAGCACCTCCTGCCACAACAATACCCGCTTTGACGGCACAAGTCCAGAAGAATCGATTCGGCAAACCTACAGAAGATATGCGCAGAGAAATCATAATTTTTATCCCTGCCGCAAACCCTGTGCCTGCTTTTTCTCGTTGATTTTCCGGCGCAGCTTGCGGTCGACACTTTTATCCTGGTAGACAGGCTGTAGCTCATTTTGCAGGATTTGACTGGTCTGCTGCAGCAACCGCAGCGCACTCATCCCGATACCGGTACCACCAATTGTGAGCGAATGCTTGTGCTCGGTTTCCGTATCATTCCCGGCCACAGCCTGATTTTGTTGACTCTCTAAAATCAGATTCATCGCCGCTTGGATAACGGCGTTCTTAATGGATTTGAACTCTTTGTTTTGCGAGAGCGGTACTCTATCCGGCAGGCTGCTGTTGTAGGTGCGCAGGATTTTTTCTTTCTGCTGATACCACAAATCATAAAGCGTGGAGATACGGGTGTCCTCTGCCAATTCGTCCACGATGGAATTAACGATAGATTTCACATCCGCTTTCAGATATCCATACACTCTTTTGCCTTTGGTACGGGAGAGCCGCCTGGCAAGTTGCACCAGCAGTTCTTCCAGATGGTGATTGGAACATCCACCAGTATTTATCTGAGAAATTATTTCCGCAAGCGCATCCTTGCTAGTGGAACGCAGGTTGTCCCTATGCTCCGTCTGCTTTTCGTAGATGCACAACAAATCCTGCGCGAAAATATCTTTTGCAAAAGCCGAGCGCAACTTTTGTACCCCCTGTTTGGTGAGGTAGCCCTCGCTCTCTACTGTAGAGTACGCAATCAGATGCGCATGGGGATGATGTCCATCATTGTGAAATGCGGCAAACCACTTCAAGTGTCCCATAGGAATGCGCAGATTTTCAGAAAGCGCCTGGGTCTGAGTGCGCAGCATATCCCGCCAGCGAGAGCCGTTATCAAAGCCAAGGCGTTCCGCATCTTCGCGCCGGAGAGAAATAATCACCGTCCACACATTGCCGCCGTATTCGTTCAACTCCTGCGACACCTTTTTGAGATTTACCTGCACACCGTCATCCGTGAAAAGCCCATGAGAACCAAAGCGTTCAGCGCGGGGGCGAGTGGCAATATAGTCAGCATAGGTTTTAGCGTTTAACGCAACAGCCGCATTGTCCTCAATGGCGCGGGAGATAAATTCGGATGCAGATTCCACTGTCTGTTTCTGCTGGTAGTCCTTGTACTCCAACATATCTTTGGCGTCAAGAAAATCACGGAGGATTCTTTTGATCAACTGTTTCTGATTCCAACTGACAGGCGCAAACCTTTTGGTGTTATCGATTTTCTCCACGCCGTCACGGGTGGCAATATATTTTGCGTACCCACCACGTCCCTGCCGAGCGCCTGGTTTCAGATATTTGAACTTGGTAACTAGCTTTGCCACTCTACCGCATCCTCAAAACTGAAATTGCCATTGAGCCTTTTTACCTCCTGGATGCACTCACCACGCAGCCGTGCCAGAGATATTTCGTCGATCTCATTGCTGGCGGCAACTACATTCATCATCATGGCGAGTTCCACTGCTAATTTGAAAAGCATTTTGCTCTGGCGGTTATCGCTCTCGGCCACGATGCTTTTCATGTTGGAGAGGAAAGCGTTGGGGAGATAAGACGCACTATCCTCGGCGGTGAGACAGCCAATATAAAAGCGAATCGCCTTTTCAATAAATTCCGACTTGCTTCGGCAGTCATCCTGTCGGTATAGCTCCTTGACCTTCTCAAGTGTATCTGGATGGAGCCAAAGTGCGAATTTGTATTTGTCCTTTGGCACTGAAATCTTGCAACACCTCTTTTCTGATGGGCAACCCCGGAATATTTGGCTGAACACGGCCATTTATTGGGACTGCAACCCCATTTTTATTAAAACACAAATTTAGCAACCCCTTTTTGATTTCTGTCCCGGAATCCCGAAAAAGCCCTACGCGACCGGCATTGCCGGGCGTGGTGAGCCGTGCCGGGGTGCAGCAGCAACCCCGGCACTTTCTCCCGCTTGCTTTTCGACCTTGCCCAAACCCGCCCCAAATCTCCTAAAACCAGCACCTCTCCAAACCCGGCCCACAAATGCCCAACACGGCCTGCTTGGGGCCTGGGCCGAGTGTTTTCCCGACCTGGCCCCGCAAGCCCCGACATGGGGCCACACGGTGGGCAACGTGGGCCGACTGTGCTGATCCACTGCATTAGATTTTCTTATCCGGCGGCACGATGCCCTCCAACCGCTCAAAGCAGCACTCGGTATAGGACAGGCCATTCTCCGAAACGATCCTGTCCAGCGTAGCCAGCATATCCTGTTCTTTCAGACTGGCAGGGCCGCTGGGGCTGTCGAAACAGATCCACTCGGCAGAACCGGGGGAATCCTTGACATACACGTCATAGCCCAACCACAGGGAGTCCTCTGCCTGGAACAGCACCGAGTTTATCTTCATGCATCCCACAGTCAAGCTGGCGGCGACGGTATCTTCCATGTGCCGGGGACCTTGTCTGCGCAGACGGAACACCTCCCGGTCAGTCATGAATCTCTGGTACACATAGCCATCGCCCATCGTGCGGCGCAGTTCTTTTGCCCGGTTCACGCTGCCACCTCCTCACATATGAAAGTGGAAATCGTAGCCCTCACTCTCGTTCTCATCATCCTCCACATCATCCCACTCAGTTTCTTCCTCATCATCGAAATCCTCATCTTCCTCCGGCTCATCCTCGCCGTAATCGAACAGGGACTGCTGTTCATACCGCACGGCGGAATCGTAATAATGCTGTGCGCTGCTCTGCAAAGCCTGTTCCAGCGCGGAGGTATCCAGGCCGCAGTCCCGGTAGCCCTGATGCACCGTAGCGTAGTAGTTGGGGGAAGGAAGGTTGAAATTCATCCGCAGGTTCATCACATAAACCATGGCGCTGACTTCCTTGCCGCCCACCTGCACCGGCACATCTTCCTTGAAATAATGGCTGGGGAACCCTTCATACATATCCAGCGCCCTTTCGTCCCTGGCCTGAATCTCCCATAAGCCCACAGGGACGGATGCGCCGTCCTTGGGCGCAATGGTAGCAAAGGCAGAGCGTTCCCGGCCCTTGAACTGCAACTCATAGCCTTGCAGCATACCGGTTCCGTAAAATTTTGCAGTAGGGCAGCGGTACTTCATCTGCCCTTTATTGAGGTTACTGCCGTAGGCAACGTATAATTTCTTAGCCATATCAAACGTCCTTTCACATTCTCATGCCCATCTCTTGGGACTCGTCTTGTTCATTTTCTGTTATCGATTCCGGCGGAGCGGGTGCTTGCTCCATAGCCTGGGCAACTGATTCTGCCAACCGTTTCTCAGCCAACCGTTGCTTTTGAGCCTCAGCCTGGGCAGGGTCTTTCCAGGCAATATTACCCTCCAGATTTTTCAGCAGATGGTGACGGGCCGTCTTGAACTCATCGCCAATCAGCCCCAGCCGCAGGAGCCACACCCGGAAGGTATACTTCTCATTGCTGCTCTGTGTCTTAATTCTGGATGCCGACTTCTGCACCAGCGCCTGGTGGCTTATAGCAAGGCAAAGCTGGATATACGATTTTATCTCCCCAGCGTGGAGCGTGGAATTGAACAGCCGGAACTCGATGGTGCCTTTGGAGAACACGCTGTGCAGATTGAGCCCATGGTACCGCGTCCCATCGTAATGGTCGTAGCGACCGGTGGGGCCGTTGTACCAGATGGACTCCAAGGTATTCATGGAAGTGGGCCGCTTTTCATTGAGTTCGTCCAGAAATCTGGTATCCGTTTTCGCACAATAATGCTGCCGGTGCACGTCCACCTTGAGGGTCTTGTAGAGCAAGTCCTCTTTTGCGGCCATGATATTCACAATGTTGCGGAGGGTTTTCACGTCATGGTTTGATGCGTCCACATGAACATGGATACCACAGGAATCATTGACTTTGGCCCCGGCAGAGCGCAGCTTACGAATGAGCTCCTGGATGGTTTCGATATCCTCGTATTTGCAGATGGGAGACACGAACTCCACCGCGTAGGCCCCATTGCTGGAGGAACCCCGGCGGGATTCCCTGCGGATAGAAGAATCAGACACAAGTTTCCACTGCCGGTTCTCGTTATCGCGCACCGTGTAGGTGTCATAGCCGCCGCCCACATGGGTAGCGCTGGTATCAAAATGACCGGCGATCACCTGGGCGGCTGCGGCCCTGGTGATGCCGGTCATCTCGATCTCTATTCCGAACTTTTGCGTCCTCAAAAGCCATCACTGCTTTCCGGGCCAGGTGCCGGGGCGGATTCCTGCTCTGCCTGCGGCCTGGGGCGCTTGCGTTTCTCCGCAGGTTTCACCTCCATACCAGAGCGCAGGTCCAGGAACTCACGGACATTGCCGGGGACGGCTTTGGCATAGAGTGCGTCCACGGCAGAAACCATCTCCTGCTCAACCGCCTGCCCTTTCTGCTCCAAGTATAGGCGCAGAGCGGCCAGCTTTTCTTCGTCATAAGGAATCGTTATAGAGTCTTTTTTCATGAAAAATCCACCTTTCACATAGACATCCCCGGAGTTTCGTTCTGCACAAACTCCGGGGCAACCGTCAGGCATATTTCATTGTTTGTGGTCTCCATCTCATCGAACTCCGGGCGCGCGGAGAGCATATCCAGGAACAGCCGCCAGTCAAAAGTGGTCAGGTCTTCGTCGAAGATTTGCTTTTCGACGTCCCTGCCTATATCGGCGTAGGAAATAGTAAACTGCCCATCCTCCTGACCGGCAATCGCCTACTGGACGTATTTGTCCACCAGCGCGTCCATCTGCACACAGAAATCCCGCAGTGTGGGGTACCGATCCATGAGCGACAGCGTCCTCGCGCCGGACAGATATGCGGCGTACCGTGCGTAGGACATCCCCTCGGAATTCACAAGAATTCCGTCATCGATGCCCTCACACAGCACCAGCATTCCGTGGGTGATGCCATGCTTGTCCATATACATCTCGCTGGCGTGTTCCGCAATGCAGGGATGGTCCCGCAGCAGGTGTTCCTTCAAATAGCGGAACTCACCGGGCGGCAACTCCACGGTGCGTTCGATCTCCCAGGGCTGGGCCTTGATCTCAGGCTCCTTGCGCTGGGGAATTACTTTCACTATCATCTTCTGTACCTCCGATTTCATATTTCGGTGTACCATAACCCAGGATCTCAAAGTATCCTATTGGGTAGCTGTTCTGCTGGCAGGCGTCGCCGGAGTTTCCCTCTATGGTGTACACTCTGCCGTTTTCTACCTTCTCCACGATGCCAACGTGGTCGGAGTTGCCGTCCTGGGTGCCGTCATCGT
>Ga0224740_10615_pt1 | contig 9944 bp, 7 predicted proteins | sample LIM_E_Water_Bulk_FD_161634 | JGI IMG/M metagenome (GOLD analysis project Ga0224740, IMG submission 161634) | Enriched cells from gastrointestinal tract of the lab mouse from Pacific Northwest National Laboratory (PNNL), Richland, Washington... | ecosystem: Host-associated > Mammals > Digestive...
CGGAGCCGGTGCCTGCGGTGCCGGGGCTGGCTGCTGGTAAGAAACCGGCGGTGCTGGCGGCGGTGGCGGGAGCGGGCTTGGCGACGGGGCTGCCGGTGCTTCCTGGCTGAGCTCTTGTGCCATGAGACTGCCGATATCAGGCTTTGCTCCTCCGTTTGGAGCAGTTGGTGCAGCAATAGGATGTAAGATTCTTTCACCAAGGTTAGCCGGCCTGGTCGTTGAAAAAGGCGCCGTTGGCTGAGGTAGCGCGCTTTGCTGTGGTGCCGGTGCGGCAGCAGCAGGCTGTGGTCGTGGCTGGGGCGTTGCTGCGGCAGTAAATGGCGGTGGAGATGGCATGGTTTGCTGTAGCGGCTGTGCTGTGCGAGGAGGAACCGAAGGCGACGGCATGGTTGAGCGCTGTGTCGAGGCTGAGCCGAATGCCTGAGTAGGCGAAACCCCTGGAACAGGAGCGTCACCAAGAACGTCATGGACTGTCCGGACAACGTCTTCAATGCCTACCTGCGATTTAACAAGGTAGCGATCGGCACCGAGTGCTTCGCCGCGGGCCCGCTGGTCTTCGCTGGAAAGCGCGGTCATCATAATTACTTTAATATCTTTTGTTTCGGTTGTAGAGCGAAGAATATCAAGCATGTCAAAGCCGCTGATCTTTGGCATCATAACATCGCTTACGATAAGTGATGGGCGCTCTTTGATTGCCATGGCAAGCGCTGCCTCGCCGTCGCCAGCAGAAATAATGTCGTACCCTTCGGCCAGGAGACGGACGCCGTAAATTTCGCGTAGGCTTTTATCGTCCTCTACCAGTAGTATTTTGGTCATATTACCCTCTATTGTACTAAGTGTGCGTAAAAATTACTATAGCCCTTATGCTTAATTTTGGTTCCGCGGAGGCACGGGTACGGTATCCTCGCGCCGCCGGATATATTGGTCGGGGTGCTGTTCTATGCTGGCCAGGGGGATATTTTCACGGACAGGTGCCATTCGTCGCCCTGGGTACTGCGGTTGCGTTGGTTGGGGTTGCTGGTACTGGTAATTAGGCACGGGTTGCTGCTGGATTTGAGGTTGCGGAGCGACAGGCTGAACTGGTTGTGGCGCCTGCGCTGTTGCTTGCTGCATTTGCTGCACAACCGTTTTAACTGGCGCGTTGGTGTAGATAGTTTCATCGGTTGAGAGCGAGGGTGCTTGAACGGGCTGCTGGATTACGGGGGCGGCTGGGGCTGGCTGTGCAGGAAGCTCGGGCAGTTCGGGCTCTGCTTGCAGCGGCGTAATGGTTGGTTGTGTTTCGATTTTGTTCTCGTCTTCAATACTTGCCGATTCTATCAGGCGGGTCGCCTCTTCGTGGTCGATACGGGGGATCTCAACGTAAAACGTACTTCCCTTTTTGTATTCGCTATCAACGTAAATCCGGCCGTTCATCGTTTCAACGAGGCGGCGGCAAAGGTAAAGCCCCAGCCCGGTCCCACCGATTTCACGGGTATCGCTGTTATCAACCCGGTAAAATTTTTGGAACAGGTGACCTTGGTCCTCTTTTGGAATACCAATACCGCTGTCGGCAACGCTAATAGTCACATGTTCGTTGTCGCCACCGATATCAATAACAACGTCGCCGGCTGGCGTATATTTAATAGCATTTTCGGTGAGGTTGGCAATCACCTCGCGCAGATGGTCGTTATCGACGTTTGCGTAGTAGACCGGGTTCAGGCGGCGCTCGCCTGCTTTTTCGTCGTCGTCCGGCTGAGGTTTAAACAGCATGTGAAGGCCCTTTTGCTCGGCCTTGGGTCGTAGACCCTCGACAACATCGTGGGTAAACTCAACGACATCAACAACTTTAGGGTTGTTAGAAAGCCGCCCGTCGTCCGCCTTGCTGACATCCAGAAGGTCCTGAAAAAGATTTCCCAGATGCTGTGCTGATTCGTGGGCCTTGTTAATGAAGTCGCGTGCCTTTTCGTCTACCTGGGCGGTGGCGGGGTTAAGTGCAAGGCCAAGATAGCCTTCTATAGAGGCAACGGGTGTACGCATTTCGTGGGCTGCCGTGCTGATAAATTCGGCTTGCTGGCGCTCCTCGCGCTTTTCAAGGGTAATATCACGAAACACAATAATAACCCCTTCGCCTGGCTGGCCGACCGGCGACACGATAACCGACACGAGGATCTTTTTACCCGAATTGGTAATAAGGCTCAGATCGTGCGTGTTTACCTCTTTGTTGTCGGCAAGCGCTTTGGTAACGGGATCGTTTGCGGGAGTAACCTCGTGATCGTTCTTATCTACCAGCTTTAGCACCGACTTGTAGTCGAGCGACAGTGCATCTTGCTTGCCCCACCCGATAATCTGCTGTGCTGCGGGGTTAATAAGCTGGATTATCCCCTGGCCGCTCAGCGCAATAACGCCGTCGGCAATGGCGTTAATAACTACCTCGGACTTTCCAGATACCTGGCTTAGTTCGTTCGCCAGCGCATGATAAGCGCTGGAAGTACCGGATTTTTCTGCCGCCGCTCCTTTGGTGTGCCAAATAAGGTAGCTCACGGCAAGCGGCAGTTCGCCCGCCAAAACAACCGTCACGACTACCTCGCGGCTTAATGTTCCGCCGGTGTACTGGAGCGCCATGTAAACAAGGGTAGTAGCGAGCAGCGGCAGCAACCCGTAAAGACCAAAAACACCAGCAAACACCGAGGCAAGCATCCAAAGCGCGATAAACGGCGAGGTGACGCCGCCGGTATTAAGAATAAGAACGGCAATGGTGACCGAAAGCAGCGTAAAAGCCCCGAACGAACCCCAAAAGATATATTTTTTAGGAGTCCACAGGTAAGATACAAAACCCGCCACAAGCGCAATACCAGCAAACAATGCGGCCGTATCACTTACGAGCAGCCCCGCCCCTATCTCTTTGATGTCGGCAAAGTATGCCCACACATAGAGCGCCAAAATAATAACCGACACTAATATGACCGCCTCGCAAATACGGCGATGCCAGAAGCTTGTAAGCGTCAGTGGTTTAATGTTTGCCCCCTATTTAGAACAATATGATGCTATTGGTTATTATGCCTTAAATGCCCCCTATTTCGCAAGTGTGGTATGCTTTTATTCATGCAAGTTGCCCCTATCCACACGCCCGTTGTTACTGCGGGCTCCATGTCGCTTCCGCAGCTGCTCGATGCAGTGCTGCCGGCGTTTTCAGAAAAATCGATTCTTGTCGTTACCTCCAAGGTGGTTTCGCTGTGCGAGTCGCGCGTTGCAGAGATCGATAGCGCCAATAAGATGGCACTTATCAAGCGGGAGTCCCAGTATTACATTGACCCCTCCCAAACGACGCATGGCTATCATTTTAGTGTCGCCCACGGCATGCTTACTTCGTCGGCCGGTATCGACGCTTCAAACTCGGGCGGCAAATACGTGTTGTGGCCGCAGGATCCGCAAAAAAGCGCCAACGAACTGCGGCAGTACCTGGTGCGGCGCTTTGGCATTAGCCATGCCGGTGTTTTGATTGTCGATAGTATGAGCCAGCCCCTTAGGCGCGGATCTGTCGGCGTGGCATTGGCGCACAGCGGCTTTAAAGCGTTAAATGACTACCGCGGCAAACCCGATTTATTTAACCGCCCCATGAAGGTCTCGGTTGCGAACGTGAGCAGCGGTCTTGCGGCGGCCGCGGTGGTGAGTATGGGCGAAGGCGCCGAGGGAACGCCGCTTGCCGTGGTAACGGATGTTTCGTTTATCACGTTTCAGGCGGCAGACCCTACGGCCGAAGATCTCGCCGAACTGCATACCACGCTCGAAGACGACTATTTCGGCTCCTTTTTTAAAGCGGCCCCGTGGCAGCGCGGCGACCAAAACTAACGCGCTATTTGCCTTGGCGTATAAATGCGCGGTCCCGTTCTATTACTTCATTCCAGGTTTCAAAGGCACCTGCCTCAAGCTGGCGCAGCAGCCCGGTGCTATACGCCATAACCTGCGACTTGCGGCGGGTTAATGTTTGCCGGGCTTTTGGCAGCGGGTAGCGGTAGCGTTCCAGTAGTTCTACTTGGTTGCGCTGGAAGCCTGTCAGCTTGTCCATATCAAGCTGGTCGGGTCTTGCCATACCGTTAATTTCGCGGAACAGCTGGTGTGAGAGCAGCGGGCCTTGCGGTTGGTAGAGTTCTCCTAAATCTGCCGACGCCACGCTTTTTGCCATAAGCTCGCTGTCGCGCGATGGATACCGCAGCTCGGTTGCTTTTTGGCCAACCAGTTTGCCGCCAGAAAACAACGGTTCGGTGCCAATTATCGCCAGCGCGCCCATGGACCTAAGCGATGGGTTAACGATTTCCCGCCGCCCCAGCTCGCGCTCCAGCCATTGGGCGCTTTCGCGTTCATCGATGCCTCTTCCCTTTAACTGGACAAGATCGTGGGCGTAGCCCGCTGTCCGGGCGGTGTCGCAGGCCAGTTGGTCCATATCTAAAAGTGTGCACAGTTTGAACGCCGTACCGCCTACCTCGCGGGCGTGGTGGCCGTTATGATACGCCAGCTCGTGGCTTCCGTGGCGGCGGTAGCGCGGATAGCCGTCGCCATAGGTTCTGTCGACCTGTTCAAGGGCGGCGTCTCCTACCTTTTCTATTTGCGCCGATTGCTCGCGCTCCGAAAAATGCCATGATGAAACAAACTCACTCATGTAAGCTCCTTTTTTGTGAATTGTTTTTTGCTTTATGGCAGCGCTACCATCCCGATGGTACCGACTATTGCTTTTTGTTTATATTTGTTGTGCAAAAAGTGCACATATGGTAAAAAAGTATGAGTGTTTACAGATACGCAGGTTATCCGCTCGTACTTTTTTAAGCTCGGCCTTTCGTCAGAAATTGCCGATATTTATTTGGCACTCCTTGCGTATGGCCCGCAAACCATCTCCGACGCCTCCCGGCACTCGGGCGTGGAACGGACGCGCCTGTACCGGCTTATGGACGAACTTACCGCCAGTAATCTTATAGAGGTAGAAACACGCTACAAGCGGACCATTCTGCATGCGGCGCCTATTACCAACCTTCAGATTTTGCTAACAAAAAAAGAGCAGGATCTCCGGGAACTTCGCGAAGAGCTCCACGGCATTAACCAGCAAATAGCCGAAAATACGCTGGCTTCACCCACCACCCGCGTGCAGGCATACCACGGCAAAGAAAACCTCAAGCAGATGTTTTGGAACCAAACGCGCGCAAAGTCCGAAAGCGTGTCTATTTTGCACGAAAACATGCAGCGCTACACCAACGTGACGTTTTTTGACCGCTGGGCGCGGACTTGTAACGAACGCAACCTGGCATTTAGGAGTATTGTTGGCGACAGTTTTGTTGAGTCGCAAAAAACGTGGTACCAAGAGCATGCCAACGAACGGCTAAAAGAATGGAGCGGCCGCTATGTGCCCGAAGGCGTGTTCCCTGTTACCCACTCGACGGTCGTGTACGACGACGTTACCTCGTATTACAACTGGAAGGACGGCGAAGTATTTGGCATAGAAATATACAATGCCCAGATTGCCGATGCTCAGCGCCAGTTTTTTAACATGCTGTGGACCCTTGGCCAAGATTTTGACGACTCGCCTATCCAGGAACTCTGGAGCAAGAGCCGCAAACGGTAACTACTACTGTACAGAGGGCTGGGTTTTTGGTATAATTCTTCAAGTTGCGACATATATTTAGGCCTCATATCGCAGATATGAGCCACGAATTATTCGGAACTAAGTAAAAATGAGCAAGCTAATTTTTTACTTGCCTCACTCATAATTCGGTCTCATCGTCTAACGGTTAGGACACAAGGTTCTCATCCTTGCAATCCGGGTTCGATTCCCGGTGAGATCACCACGAAATCATCTCTCTAATTAAAATTCCCGCCATGAAATCTGGCGGGTTTTTGTTGTCCCGCACCTAAAGAGTTGTTGCTCCTAGGTGCGGGACGTCGCTAGCCCCGAGCCGCCGCAGCGAGTTGCCGGGCGTGCTTGGTGATGACGTAGCGTGTTGCGAGGGTCAGCTCGGCCTTCAGCGCCCGCTCTAGCGTCAGCCAGACCGGCCGCGATCCCTCGCGCGGGTCAACCCTAACGGCTGTTCCTTCAGGGATGGCGCAAACAAAACTGTGCCAGCGGTGGATATCCGCTCCCCTGCGGCACTGGTCGCCGCGGATGTCGTCGGTTGCCAGCAGCTGGAATGCGCTTACTGGCAGGTTGACGGTTGTCTCCTCGCGCAGCTCGCGCCGCGCGCTTCGAACTGGTCGCTCGCCTCGGTCGACGTGGCCCGCAGGCGGAGTCAGACCGAACGGAAAGGCCATCCGCTCGAAGAACAGGAACTCACCCATAGCGTTATGGGCAAAGATCCCGGCCGTCTCGTGCCAGTACTCGTGCCGGCTATCGACCCACCACTTGACGGCTGGGTCGATGATGAGTGCCCGCGGCCCAACGTAGGCACACGCCGTGCAGCGGTAGACCAGCTTGCCGCCGGGCCGCTGTGAGCGGAGCGTGCCATCCCGCAGACAGCCCGGGCAGTAGGTGTGCACCTGGTTGTCGTTTGGGATTTGGAACTCGATCTTCATCGCCGTCTCCTGTCGGTTTTGTCCGCCTGCTCGCGAACCTTTGGGGTTGTCTCGTTGTACTTGAGGATGCGATCGGTACCGCAGACCGGACAGCTTATGTAGTATTCGCGGTCTGGTGAATCGCCACCGTAGTTGGCACCGAAGTAGCCAACCTTGACGTCAGTGATTTCGGCGACGAGCTGCGATTTGCAACCACGGCATTCGAACTCAAAACCGAACGGTTGTTCCTTCACGATCTTCACGGTTCTGACCGTCCTTTCACTCAAGGTACGGTATGATAGTAACGTGGGGTTCGCCCCTGTTGTAAGCAAGGAAATTTGAGTCAAAAAGTTTTGAGTATGTACAGCTGGATCCAATATCATGTTCTTATCGAACTAACGCGTCACCCGTTACGGCGGTATAGTCAGCTGCGCCCCCGCGACGTCGAAGGCAACCTGTTTATGTATCATCTTAAGGGTCTTATAGGCGAAGGGTTGGTTGAAAAGACGGACGGCCAATACTGCTTGACCATAAAAGGATTACAAGTTGTTGGCACCATTAGCCTTAAAACGGGGCGAATGCGCAAACAGCCCAAGATATTAAATGCGATTATTTGCCGTAATGAGGCTGGAGAGTATTTGTTTACGCGCTGGAACCGTCAGCCTAATGTCGGGCTGGTCAGTTTTCCGCACGGTATGATGCATTATGGCGAGCCGGTTATAAATATGGCAGCGCACGAACTTGCCGAAAAAGCGGGTTTAAAAGCTGATTTAGCGTATAAAGGCGACGTATATGTTCGCGGCATGTTGGCTGGGGTGCTTGACCGTCATATGCTCGTACATCTGTTTGAGGCAATTCACTATGAGTCGGCCGATGAGGCGATTGAGGCAGTAAGCGAACATTACTGGGCCTCTCTGGATTCGCAGAGGCCAGAAGAATTTGTACCAGGCTTTTATGAGATTGCCAGGTTGGTTGAAAACAAGCCGCATGGGGTGCTTTTTGAAGATATTGTTATAGAGATTGGTGCGCCGAGCGGTGCAGGCTCAACTTAAAAGCTAAATGGGAACGCCCCGCCTCCCCTGCGGAGAGGACGGGGTGCGTTCTCATCGACGGGAGGAGCGGGGCGTGGTGTCGAGCGGGCTCACCATCCTCTGCTGGCCTACGCGTTGCGTGGCCGAGCGAACGAGGTAGCGGACGCAAACGATCCCGTTACCAAAGCGCTTGCCGACAACAAAGAGGTAAACACGCACGATCTGAGCCTTATTACCAATTCGGGTAAAAAGATCCTCGTGTCGGTTATCGTGTCGCCGGTCGGCCAGCCAGGCGAAGGGGTTATTATTGTGTTTCGTGATATTACCCTTGAAAAGCGCGAGGAGCGCCAGCAAGCCGAATTTATCAGCACGGCAGCCCACGAAATGCGTACACCCGTTGCCTCTATAGAAGGCTATCTTGGCCTTGCACTTAACCCCGCCACCGCCCAGGTAGACGAAAAGGCACGCGACTTCATTAACAAGGCCCACGAATCAGCACAGCATCTGGGAAATCTTTTTCAGGACCTTCTGGATGTCAGCAAGGCGGACGACGGGCGGCTTTCTAACAACCCTAAAGTTGTTGATGTCGTTGAGTTTACCCACGATGTTGTCGAGGGTCTACGACCCAAGGCCGAGCAAAAGGGCCTTCACATGCTGTTTAAACCTCAGCCGGACGACGACGAAAAAGCAGGCGAGCGCCGCCTGAACCCGGTCTACTACGCAAACGTCGATAACGACCATCTGCGCGAGGTGATTGCCAACCTCACCGAAAATGCTATTAAATATACGCCAGCCGGCGACGTTGTTATTGATATCGGTGGCGACAACGAACATGTGACTATTAGCGTTGCCGACAGCGGTATTGGTATTCCAAAAGAGGACCAAGGTCACCTGTTCCAAAAATTTTACCGGGTTGATAACAGCGATACCCGTGAAATCGGTGGGACCGGGCTGGGGCTTTACCTTTGCCGCCGCCTCGTTGAAACGATGAACGGCCGGATTTACGTTGATAGCGAATACAAAAAGGGAAGTACGTTTTACGTTGAGATCCCCCGTATCGACCACGAAGAGGCGACCCGCCTGATAGAATCGGCAAGTATTGAAGACGAGAACAAAATCGAAACACAACCAACCATTACGCCGCTGCAAGCAGAGCCCGAACTGCCCGAGCTTCCTGCACAGCCAGCCCCAGCCGCCCCCGTAATCCAGCAGCCCGTTCAAGCACCCTCGCTCTCAACCGATGAAACTATCTACACCAACGCGCCAGTTAAAACGGTTGTGCAGCAAATGCAGCAAGCAACAGCGCAGGCGCCACAACCAGTTCAGCCTGTCGCTCCGCAACCTCAAATCCAGCAGCAACCCGTGCCTAATTACCAGTACCAGCAACCCCAACCAACGCAACCGCAGTACCCAGGGCGACGAATGGCACCTGTCCGTGAAAATATCCCCCTGGCCAGCATAGAACAGCACCCCGACCAATATATCCGGCGGCGCGAGGATACCGTACCCGTGCCTCCGCGGAACCAAAATTAAGCATAAGGGCTATAGTAATTTTTACGCACACTTAGTACAATAGAGGGTAATATGACCAAAATACTACTGGTAGAGGACGATAAAAGCCTACGCGAAATTTACGGCGTCCGTCTCCTGGCCGAAGGGTACGACATTATTTCTGCTGGCGACGGCGAGGCAGCGCTTGCCATGGCAATCAAAGAGCGCCCATCACTTATCGTAAGCGATGTTATGATGCCAAAGATCAGCGGCTTTGACATGCTTGATATTCTTCGCTCTACAACCGAAACAAAAGATATTAAAGTAATTATGATGACCGCGCTTTCCAGCGAAGACCAGCGGGCCCGCGGCGAAGCACTCGGTGCCGATCGCTACCTTGTTAAATCGCAGGTAGGCATTGAAGACGTTGTCCGGACAGTCCATGACGTTCTTGGTGACGCTCCTGTTCCAGGGGTTTCGCCTACTCAGGCATTCGGCTCAGCCTCGACACAGCGCTCAACCATGCCGTCGCCTTCGGTTCCTCCTCGCACAGCACAGCCGCTACAGCAAACCATGCCATCTCCACCGCCATTTACTGCCGCAGCAACGCCCCAGCCACGACCACAGCCTGCTGCTGCCGCACCGGCACCACAGCAAAGCGCGCTACCTCAGCCAACGGCGCCTTTTTCAACGACCAGGCCGGCTAACCTTGGTGAAAGAATCTTACATCCTATTGCTGCACCAACTGCTCCAAACGGAGGAGCAAAGCCTGATATCGGCAGTCTCATGGCACAAGAGCTCAGCCAGGAAGCACCGGCAGCCCCGTCGCCAAGCCCGCTCCCGCCACCGCCGCCAGCACCGCCGGTTTCTTACCAGCAGCCAGCCCCGGCACCGCAGGCACCGGCTCCG
>Ga0224740_10616_pt1 | contig 9913 bp, 8 predicted proteins | sample LIM_E_Water_Bulk_FD_161634 | JGI IMG/M metagenome (GOLD analysis project Ga0224740, IMG submission 161634) | Enriched cells from gastrointestinal tract of the lab mouse from Pacific Northwest National Laboratory (PNNL), Richland, Washington... | ecosystem: Host-associated > Mammals > Digestive...
GGTTTCCCGTACCTGGACGGGGAGCAATAATTGCTGAAATTTGCATTGCCGACAATTTTAATAATGATATTCATGGGGCTGTATACTGTCGTGGATACAATTTTTGTAGCACGCTTTGTTGATACAAATGCACTTTCAGCATTGAATATTGTCTGCCCTGTTATCAATCTGATTGTCGGTCTTGGAACTATGCTTGCAACAGGAGGAAGCGCCATAGTCGCACGCAAAATGGGAGCAGGGGAACATACAAGGGCGGCACAGGACTTTACGCTGATTATCTCTGCGGGGGTTATGGTAGGCGCATTGATTGCAGTCTTGGGGACGGTTTTTATTGACAGGATTGTCTGGGGGCTTGGAGCGGGCAGTATTCTATATCCATATTGCAAAGAATATCTTTTTATCCTGCTGTTATTTACGCCCGCAAGTATCCTGCAAGTGCTTTTTCAAAATCTAATCGTAACAGCGGGACGTCCCGGAATAGGTATGGTACTTGGCGTAAGCGCGGGAATCGCTAATATTTTACTGGACTATATTTTTATGGTGCCGCTTCACATGGGAATTAAGGGGGCGGCGCTTGGTACGGGCATTGGCTCTACGATACCGGCGGTGATTGGATTATGTTTTTTTCTGCAAAAGAAAGGCAGTCTGCATTTTAGGAAGCCAGTCGCAGATTTTTCCGTATTGTCTGAAAGCTGTACCAATGGTTTTTCGGAAATGGTAAGTCAGGCGGCAACAGCGGTTACAACATTCCTTTTTAACCAGATTATGATGAAACTGCTTGGGGAAAATGGTGTTGCGGCAATCACAATCATTATTTATACACAGTTTTTATTGAGTGCGCTTTACATAGGTTTTTCTATGGGAGTAGCCCCTGTTATCAGCTATAACTATGGGAAGCAGGACGAAAAACAGCTAAAAAATGTATTTTTAATTTGTATGCGGTTCATTGTCATTGTTTCGGTCACCGTTTTTGCAGCAGCGTTTCTTTTTGGTTCTCCATTGGTTGGTTTTTTGCAGAAAAGGGAACGGCTGTTTATGAAATTGCACGAAATGGATTTTTGATTTTCCCCTTTAGCTTTCTGTTTTGTGGGTTGAATATTTTTACTTCTGCCACGTTTACAGCATTATCAAACGGGAAGCTGTCAGCAATTTTGTCATTCCTGCGGACTTTCGGACTGATCACAGTGCTGTTGCTTACATTGCCGAATATTTTGGGAGTAACGGGGGTATGGCTTGCAGTACCGATAGCAGAGTTAATCACTATGATTGTAGCACTGGTTTTTCTTCATCGGAACAGAGAGAAGTATCACTACACATAAAAAGAAGATTTTCATGCCGTCCGGTGGTTAATAAAAAAACGTTGAATTTCCCTATGGCGGGGATATATTGCAAAGGATGCCAAAAACACTACCAATGCATATTCTTACATACGGCTGGAGAGACACTGCTTAATTGTTCTGCAGGCTGGATTTAATCCCACCAGCAATAGTAAACGGAATGATCATTGTCATACAGCTCTGCGCATGGGATCCGTTTACCATTGTCACTAATAAAAAAAGTTGACTGCGGAAAATCTGTTTCTTCCCCTACATCACTTGGAAATAGATCTTTTGACTGATAAAAAAATTGTTTTATTTCAGTAAGCGATAATTTGCTAAAAATAATCAGAGTATCTGCATAAATAAATTGCTCATTGTTATGGTCTTCCAATCCATAGACTTGTACAAAAATTTTTGCAGTTTCATCTAGGCCAAGTAAATGTTCAATTAAGGCAGCATATCCTTGTTTCCCATCAAGCCGTTCACATGCGAAATCTGTAAAATTATCTGTCGGATCCAGGAAATCCTTATGTGAAAACCAATAATTTGTTGTATAGTTTTTGCTGATTTCCTTATTTTTCAGCATTGCTAAAATAATGTTCTTTTGCTGGCTATTCATATTGTCTGCCTCTTGAAATTCCATTTTTATAAAAATAGTTACCTTTAAGTTGTATTTATTATAGCATTCAGAATTGGCTTTGTCATGTGAATACAGATGTATCTCTGCTGAAAACAGGCTATAATTATGCTGATATATTAAGAGGACAGCTTCCTAAATGGGTGGCTGTTTTTTATTACAGTAAACTGTCTCGCGGAGCGTGGCAGCGTTTGTTCTGAAATTTCCCCTCTTTTTGTATATAGTTTAAAACGTCTGAAGATGAATATTTTTGTTAAAAAAGAAATATTGTCAGGAACAATAGGTATATCGAGTCGGAATGGCGGGTAAATTGACGCTGCTTGTGGAAAAATGTAGAATAAATGTAGCCAATGAAGCAGTTATATGTTTAATGAAATTCAAGATAGAAGAAAATGGCAGAAGTCCATTGGATTTTGCCAATTTCCATTTCCATTTCCATATCTTTACTTGATGACTTAAAAGATAACTTTCTATGAGATCAACGTCTTCATAGATGACAAATTCTTTTTGCCGCCAAAGTTATAGTAACGGTATTTTGATATAAATGAGGTCTCAATGTATCTAGTAGTATAGTCTGTGTACCGGTTATAATAGGCTGTAAGAGAATTGCAGATTAATGGTATTACGGGTAATTTGGGCTGCTCATTTATTAGTTGCCCTAATGATTGGGCATTGACTTTATTGGTGTTTATTATTATTCGTATGTACCTCCTTTGTTTCAGTATATAGAAATTATTCAGCATAAAAAGATTCTGCTGGAATTGATGGCAGGGCTGTTAGTCAGCGGCATACAAAACTTATATTTATCACTAGATCAGTGAATGAACAGTTGTTGGAGGAACTATTGGAAATGAGTAATATCAGAGGTAAAAAATGTTTTTTTTGTGAGAACGAAACACTTGTTGAAGAGATAAATGGAATGTTTTTATGCGAGGATTGCTTTGAGAAAATTTGTTTATGTGATGCAGGTATGGGTGGATATAATTTATGGATGCAGACAATTAATTATTCACGACAATATGAATTTGGAGTTGTTGAAACAATAAAAAATGAAATAAGTAAGGAAGGATTTAAGAATAATACTATCCAGCATCAAGAGGAAAAAATATTAGCATTGCTAAAGCAACATATTGTATCCAGATTGGAGTTTTATCACAAAGATGAAGTATTTGCCGCTTTATTAGCTATAAAGGAATGTATTAGAAGAAAATTAATAAGGGAAAAGACTACTGATTGGTTGATAATAAGTGATATATCATCTGTGAACTTACTAATGAAGTTTGCAAATGAAATAACTGAGTTTGCAAACCATCCTATAGGTGAACTTGAAAACGAATGTAGTTATTTTGCAGATGCAGTTGGTTATGCAAGAAGATATAATATGATAGAAAACAATATTGCATTGACCCATACAAAAGATATTGAAATTGAGAATATATGTTTTGAACCAATACAAACCACCGATTCGGAGAAATATTTTGAGATTTATTTGAAAAATGGCTTGGGGGAAAAACCAGAAGATTATATAATAAAAAATGAGGCATTAAAAGAAAGGTTGGAGGCAGAAAATAAAACACCGGAAAAATTATTAGAAAGTTTGGATGGATTGCTAAATAAAGAATTTGGTTTTACCAGTGAGAAATGCTTATCACTAACTCAGAGTCTTTTTAGAATGGAGTATTCAGAGGAGAAGTATAGGGATTTTATAAATGGAAAAGGTAAACTATTTGAGCATATGCCAATATTGGTAATGGAAAAAACATTATTGGAAAAGATAGTTGGTGTAGAATATTTTGAGGCAATTCTAAATACTTTTTCATTAAATAGAAATATTGATAAACATGAAAATGCGGATTTATTAGAACTGTTCTGTTTTTATGAAGTTGGCAAATTTATTATGTTTGGAAATTTAGACTTGGCTCAAACTATATCGACTTTTACTAAATTTCTCATTTCAGGTCATTTTATTAATATTTATAAGGAAAAAATTTCGGATAATAAATTGGTTAAATCTGTTCAAACCAAATTATCAAATTACTTTTCTTTATGTGTTGCTGATTATTTGCTTGCAAATGAATATCAGTTGCCAATGGAAAACTTTATGGGAACAAATATACCTAGAGCAGATATTGAAAAAATAGATGTATGTGGAAAAAATATTCTAATTAATGAAAAGAACGAGAAATTGGGGGATGTAGATGTTTTAGCATTGGATCGTCAAACAAAGCAAATTCTGATTTTTGAGTTAAAGTTTTTCAAGCCAGCTATAACGCCAAAAGAAATGTTGCTAAGAGATAGAAGTCTTATAGAAGACAAAGAAGTGTTAAGGCATATCAAAGAAAGAGAAGAAGTTATTACAGATAATATTGATGAAGTGGTCAAATTCATTTTAGGAGAACCAGAAGAGGGGTATAATGTGAAATCCATATTATTAACGGCAAGAACGAATTATTATGGTTTACAAGAAAAAGATATTGAATATTTGACATGGGCAGAATTTCTGGAAAAGACGAGAACAAGAGAATTGTAAGGAATATGAATGAATGCGTTATAGTTCTAATCCAATTTCAGATGAGTTTGCGGAATATACACTGAATTTAGCTACGACAGATATTGTGTTGTTGGTGGGAATATATAAGAAATGGAAGTAATTATCATTTAATAAGACCATTATTGAAAAGGAGCGTTTTGCTATGACAAAAGATGCAGAAAAACTATTGAGGTATATTGTGGATGAATCAAAAAAACAGAATAATATGAATGTATCCATAGAGTTAAACAAACTTAAGGATATTCCCAATATAGGGATTGTCAAAAATAAAATGCTTAAGGAGTTAGAGGCAGCGGAAGTTATTAGGATTCATGGGCTATGCGTCCAGCGTAAATTGGCAATTTAAAACAAAAGATGCACGTATAAAGCTCGCATCTTTGTATTCTAATTTGTAATTGGGATACAAAGATTAGTTCAAATAATAACGTATCAGTATACTAGATGGTTTCTGGGGCAGTGTAAAATCGTTTGTTTTAGAGATATTTGCAGAAGAAATAAAAAAGATATAATCTGAGGAGACAGATGATAATAGATATTTTGTTTTCCATTATGAGTGTTGGAAGTATGATTATTATGAAGAACCAGCCATTGCTATTATAACAGCTATGTTAGACGCTGCAGACAGAGAATTAAATGTTTTTACATCAGAACAAAGAGCTATTGCGAAAAAGATGACATAGGAAACAGCGAAAGAAACTTTGAAAGCGGTTGCAAGTGAATTGTGTAAAAACAAAGTTGGAATTGACTTGGTAGAAATAGCTACGAATACAATAGAAGAAAGAATGAAAGAAAAGGATAATAGTTTTGACTTATTATATGGCTTTAAACGCACATTAGAAGCGACAAGGAATGGATCACAAAAATTTGCTGAAAAAAGCAGTTGTAATTATGGTTGATGAGTTGGATAGATGTCTACCAGAGTATACAATAAAAGTGTCGGAGCGGTTACATCATATATTTACGGACTTAAAGAACGTTATCGTAATTGTTTCAATGGACAAGACGAATTTCACGGATGTAGGAGCAATTATAAATTCATGTATAGCAATCGAAAAGATACAAAGTGTAGAGGAGATATATGGGAAATACAGTCGAAATGATAAAGAACTTGATTGTTCGTATCGAAATGAATAGGTATGGGCGAAAAAATAAAAAAACAGAAATTCAACTTTTTAAAGAATTAGGGGATAAATTTAATGTAGTGTTGACGCTAGAAGATGATAAGATTTTTTTTGAAGATTTTGGGAAGCTTATTGCATCGCAAGCAGCAGAACCATTTATTTCATGTAATTTTTTCCCAGATGATTTAGGAGATTACGCAAAGTATAGAAATATTATTGGATTTTCCAACGATTTTAGATATGAAATACGCTGGATGATTGCTTGTATTTTGTATCGAAAAGATGTTATTAATGAGTTCATTATCCAAAGAGAAAAATATGATAATTATGTATTGCTTAATAAGTATGAAGAGGCACTTAAAGTCATTGACTATTTTGATGAATGCTATGGGGTGTCTTATTGGTCAACAGAATGTAGATTTTTCTTGTATAGTAAATTAGGAAAAAGTGTTATAGAATTATTGCAGAATGCTGTTTCAACAGTATTTGGTTCTGTCTTTAGCTTTTATGAATTAAAAAATAGAGAAAGTGTAACTAGTGATGAATATTATTATATTGCTGAAAAAGAGATAACAAGTGCTAAAAAATATATTCATGATGCAGGACAGGCAATTGAATTTTTTAATTATGCCATAGCAGGGAATGCCTATATAGCTGAACCTGAAAAAATTATGCTTGCAATTGGACTTATACAGAAGTGCTCTTTAATTGATAGGTATTTATTTGTAATCAATATGTGCGATGAATTAATGAATCAAACTAAGACAAATTATTTATATCAATGCATGCAAACATATATTGTATTTTTACAAGAAATAAATGATGATCATTTAACAGCGATAAGATTTGTGTTTGATACCGAAAAGAAAAGAAAAACAAATTATATACTAAAAACTCGTTTAGACAGAGCTAAAACAAAGTTTATTTTAGGAGAACTTAAAGACGCAAGAAAAGAAGCTGTAGAGTTACTCAAATTATTTCCAAATAATACAGAAGCAATGAGTCTATTGGTAGAAACTAATATATTAATTAATGATGGTGAAGTCCAGTTTAAAGATACAAATTTAGGAATACTACTTGAACATTTGTCCTCTGTATATAGATTGAATAATCAAAGAGACGATGCGATGGAAGCAATAAATAAGTTTGCACTTACATGTAGCCAATCTACATGGGCAAAAAGCATCATAAGTGATATATTATCAAGATATCATGAAAGTAATGGATTTGATTATATACATTATAGAATATTGAGTAATCTTCAGCATCTTGATATAGAAACTCTTATATGTAGCTTAGATAAAGAAGAATGTGATGATTTTATAACAGAGAAGTTAAATGAAGAAGATAGCTATGTCCGCTTTAGAAAAGCATTATTATGTAAGGATTATCAGTTGGCTTCAAATATATGTGGAATAGATGAAATCAAGGACTATTTATATGTATGTGACAGCAATACAAATATAGTTGGCAAAATAGCTCATTTACATCCGATTGACGGAAATAATTCTTCTATAACTATTGTCACAATGAAAAAATTTCTTTCATCGGTGAATTTTGAAGAAGATTGGGAAACAGTGTTCAAAATAGCCGCAAATTTAGTAATTGACAATATTTATACATCTTTATTTATTCCGTGGGAAAAGATTATTTTATATATTGATAAAGGTCCTACGGAGATAAGAAAAAATATATGTACACCAATATTATATTATGTGTTTGCATATTATATAGAAAGAAACAAAAAGGATGATTTAGGAATAGTATGTAGTAACTTTTTTGAGTTGGAAGGTATAGTGCGTCCGTCACAAATGAGAGTATTTGCAGATAGATATGATAAGAAAATGTTAGTATATTTTTTGAAGAATGTATGTATAGCAAAAACTATGGATGATGCAGTATATGTATTTGAAAATCCACAGGAAAGAGATCAGGAAAGAGTTGAGATATGCAATTTGTTGTCATTCCTTGATCCTGAAAACGAAAAGGAATATGAAAATGAGATCAGAGAATTAACACAAAAACTTATGATTAATAAGGAATTGAAGATTATTGATGAAAGTAGAATTCATGTAAATGTAGAAGGAATCAAAGAGCAGCTTATTAATGCGGAAGGATTAACAAATAGATTTGATAATAATTTGAAAAATGATTTTCAACGTTATATGTTTTATCAAGATGATAGAGTAGAGCAATGGCTTCGTTTATTGCAAGGAAAAGAAGAAAATAAATTTAGAGAATCCAATGAAACAGCATATCGTTTGTTAATAGAGTTGGTACAAAAAATAAGAGATGCTTTTGTTTCTAGCGGGGAGTATGGATTAAATGGATATTTGAGCCTGAATATAAGACACAATACATTAGAGGATGAATTACGAAGTCCTTTGCAAAGAGCTATGTTGTATGCAAAGAAGGATAATCTTAATAAAACATACATTGTTCCATCTCATTGGATTCAGTTTGCAGGATCAGAAGACAAGCAAATTTTGTGTAAAGCATTCGGAGAATTTCATTCTGCTACAGAAAAGATTTTGGCTAAGTTAAAGTCGGATTATATTCAAATAAGGACAGAGATAAAAGGAGAAAAAGGCATATTTGATTATAGATTGACGGATGTTGATTATTCTAAAATTGCATATTATGCGGATAATATAAAAACATTCGAAGAGTTTTTTGATATGATAATATCATATCTTTGGCAAAAAACAGAAATTAACCTAGAAAATATAAAATATGTTATTAAAAATGAAATTCAGCAGGATTATATGTCTGCATTTGGTAATTTACGAAATGCTATAGCAATTTTAAAAAATAAGACTATTACAAGAGAACTCCAACAAAAGATTAGTGAGGCTGAAACTGATATTCAAAACGTTTTTGAACATATTTGTCACTGGTTCCAAAGAAGTAGCGAAAGTAAACATAGTGATTTTGATATTCAATTTGCTTTTGATTTAGGATTAAAAACAATAAAAAATATGCATCCAGAAGCAAGATTTGTTACAGAAAAAATAGAGGATACTATAAGCGACAAAATTCCGGGACAATTTATAAAGAGCTTTGATGGTATATTTTATAATCTTTTTGTTAATATTTATAAAAAAGCAACGCCACGGAATAAGGCATTTTATATAAGATATTCATTAAAGAATTCGGAAGGTAAGATGAGAATATACATGGAAAATGATTTTAATTGTACAAAAGATATTTCGGAGGATATTCGTCGAGTAGAGATTGCAAAAGAAATTTATGAAACTGAAAAATATGCAGAACAGGCAGAAGGAGAAGGTGGTACTGGAATTCCTAAAATATGCAAAATCATAAAATATGATTTGTTGAAACAACCATTTATTGACTTTGGATATAAACAAGAAGAAAATAAATTTTATATGGAAATTAAATTCTAGGAGGACAGCATGCGAATATTAATAATAGAGGATAACTTAAATAAACTCAAGCAAATACGTGACTTACTAGAAAATAAATATACTGATTGTGAAGTTGAAGAAACATATGCTTTTAACAATGGTATGAAAAAAATTCTTGAAGATGATTGGGATTTGGTAATTTTAGATATGTCTTTACCAACATATAATATTACTAGTACAGATGGAGGAGGCGATAAAAAGCCTGTAGCTGGAAAAAATATAATGAAGCGAATGCTTAATAAGAAAATATTTTCACCGGTTGTAGTGATTACACAGTTTGAAACTTTTGATGACGATAAAATATCTTTGGAATCATTAAATAAGGAATTTGAAACTTCGTTCAGTCAAATATGGAAGGGTACAGTATATTATGGGGATGATGAATGGGAATCTAATTTTGAAATACTTTTAGACTCTTTGGACTTATAGGAGGTTGGGTTGCCATAAGGAGTTGGGGATTAGAGTGGCCAATCATAGAACAATGAGACGACGTCTTATTAAGTGTACCCCAAATATCCCATTATCCATGATATATGGCCAAGGGGAATGGCATAGACTTAGAAAACTTCTCTATGTAAAAAAGAAAATGTAAGAAAAAGCGAGTTAACAAGAGAAAAATAAAGATTAATATGGGAGGAATTATGGTTAATATACTAATTGTAGATGATGAGCAAACTAAGAGACAGGAAATACATAGGGTGTTATCACCTTATTTATCAGATGAGGTATTCGTTGCTGCCGTGGGAAATATAAATGAGACAAAACGGAAATTAAGAGAGAAGAATTATGACATAATGATCTTGGACATTCATCTTCCGCAGACAGAGTGTGTTGCAAGCTCCCGTTCCCAATCTGTG
>Ga0224740_10617_pt1 | contig 9905 bp, 9 predicted proteins | sample LIM_E_Water_Bulk_FD_161634 | JGI IMG/M metagenome (GOLD analysis project Ga0224740, IMG submission 161634) | Enriched cells from gastrointestinal tract of the lab mouse from Pacific Northwest National Laboratory (PNNL), Richland, Washington... | ecosystem: Host-associated > Mammals > Digestive...
AAGTAAACATCGAACATGCGGAAAGCCTGGCAGAATGCAAAAAAATGCTTATGCTTGCCAAGGCAGGCAAGAAGAACGGCTGTCTGATTGAAGGGATGGCATGTCCCGGCGGCTGCATAGCCGGAGCAGGCACCAACATACCAGTGCCCCAGGCGGCAAAGGAAGTGGCCGGATTCAAGGCGTCTGCAGACAGGAAAATCCCGGAAGTCAAACACTGATGCTTCTTTGAACTGCTTATTTTAACAGCCGGCAGGAGATATGCCTGCATAACATATTGGGAAAATGCTGCGGTAAGCCGAGACCGGCCCTTTGCCGGCAATGGTTACCGGATAAATTTTCCTTCAGTCCGGGCAGACCGGATGATCATAAGAGTACCAGAAAGGAATAACCATAGATGACGAAAATCAGAACAAGATTTGCCCCAAGTCCTACAGGAAGGATGCATGTGGGGAATTTGCGGACAGCCCTTTACGCCTATCTTATTGCCAAACATGAGGGCGGGGATTTCATACTGCGGATCGAGGACACAGATCAGGAGCGCTATGTGGAAGGGGCTGTGGATATTATCTACCGGACGCTGGAAAAGACCGGGCTTATCCACGATGAAGGGCCGGACAAAGACGGGGGCGTCGGGCCTTATGTACAGTCTGAGAGACAGAAGGCCGGTATTTATCTGGAATATGCCAGAAAATTAATTGAAAAAGGGGAAGCCTATTACTGTTTCTGCGACAAAGAACGCCTTGCAGGGCTGAAATCCCAGATCGTGGAAGGGAAGGAGATCACCGTATACGACAAGCACTGTCTTTCCCTGTCCAAAGAAGAAGTGGAAGAAAAGCTAAAGGCAGGGATTCCTTATGTGATCCGGCAGAATAATCCCACAGAAGGAACCACCACCTTCCATGACGAGATTTACGGTGATATTACTGTGGATAATTCGGAACTGGATGATATGATACTGATTAAATCCGACGGTTATCCCACCTATAACTTTGCTAATGTGGTGGACGACCATTTAATGGGGATTACCCATGTGGTCAGGGGAAACGAGTATCTTTCTTCTTCGCCCAAATATAACAGGCTTTATGAGGCTTTTGGCTGGGAGGTTCCCGTGTATGTGCATTGTCCCCTTATTACCGACGAGGAACATCACAAACTGAGCAAGCGGTGCGGCCATTCCTCCTATGAAGATTTGATTGAGCAGGGATTCCTGACGGAAGCAGTGGTAAATTTCGTCTCGCTTCTTGGCTGGAGCCCTTCGGAGAGCAATGAAGAAATTTTCTCGCTGGAAGAACTTGCCAGAGTTTTTGACTATCACCATATGTCCAAATCCCCGGCGGTATTTGACTATACCAAGTTAAAATGGATGAACGGCGAGTACATTAAAGCCATGGACGAGGATGCTTTTTATGAGAAAGCAGAGCCGCTTCTTAAACAGGCCATAAAAAGGGATATGGATCTTAGGAAGATTGCGGCCATGGTCAAGACCCGGATAGAAGTTTTCCCGGATATACCTGCACTGGTTGATTTTTTACAGGAGCTGCCGGAGTATGACCCTGCCATGTATGTGCACAAGAAGATGAAGACTTCTTTGGAATCTTCCCTGGAAGTTTTAAAGGAGCTTCTCCCCATGCTGGAGGAACAGGAAGACTATTCCAATGATGCACTTTACCAGCTTCTTATTTCCTATGTAGAAAAGAAGGGCTGCAAAAACGGCTATGTGCTCTGGCCTGTACGGACAGCGGCTTCCGGAAAGCAGATGACCCCGGCAGGAGCCACGGAAATCATGGAGCTTTTGGGGAAGGAAGAGTCCATAGCAAGAATAAAGAAAGGAATTGAACTTCTTGAGAGAGCCATCTGAATCACAAAGACAGGCGGTTGATCATCTGTCAGGGCCGGCCCAGGTAATTGCCGGCCCAGGCAGTGGAAAGACCTTTGTCATCACCTGCCGTATCTTACATCTTATCAGGCATCATCATATCCCGCCGGAACAGATTCTTGTAATTACCTATACCAAAGCCGCCGCACAGGAAATGAAAGAGCGGTTTGAAAAAGCCCGGGCCGCGCAGGATGGCAGTGCAGGCGGCACACACAGCAATGTAAACTTCGGCACTTTTCACAGTATCTGTTACAACATCTTAAGACGATCCGGGATATCCCAGAGCAATTCCTTAATAAAAGAAAGCGATAAAAGAAAACTTCTCCAGATTCTTCTGGGCAATCACGGACTTTCTTCTAAATGTACCTACGACAATATTTCCTTTCTGATCAATACCATAAGCCGCATAAAAAACCTTGGAAACTCCCGCTGGCAGGATGAGTTACCGGAAAATGCGGATTTTTCCTTTCAGGAGCTGCATATGCTGATGGCAGAATATGACAGTTATCTGCTGGAACAGAAGATGCTGGATTTTGACGATATGATCATCCGGTGCCTTGGGCTCCTTTCGGAGAATCCTGCAGTATGCAGGAAATACCAAAAAATGTTTTCTCATATTCTCGTGGATGAATTTCAGGACATCAATAATCCCCAGTATGAGATATTAAAACTGCTGGCACTGCCGGAAAATAACCTTTTCGTGGTAGGGGATGACGACCAGGGGATTTATGGATTCAGAGGTGCAGAACCGGAAATCATGAAGCGGTTTGCCGGGGATTTTTTCATAAAAAGCGCTTTTACAGAAAGTTCTGTGAAAAATACCGCAGGACACAGAGCGGTGCCGGGAAAATATCCTGCAAAAAGTATTGCTGGGGAAAAAATATCTGCGGGAAACCAGATTTTTCTGACAGAAAATTACCGCAGTGGTGCAGATATTGTAGAACTGGCAGGCAAAATGATCGGGCACAATAAGGAACGGTTCCCGAAAAAGTTCCATCCGAAAAATCCGGGAGGAAAAGTGACATTTTCCTGTTTTGATACCCGGAAAGAGGAGGAGATGTGCCTGTTGAAAGAACTGTCCTGTATCAGGACAGAATTACTGCCGGATGCCGCTATTATTCTGCGGACCAATATGGAAGTGATGCAGTATGCGGGGCTTTTGAAAGAGGCAGGCATTGGCGTGAAGGGAATATGCCTTTCAGAAGAAAATATGTTTCATAGTTTTATGATGGAGGATATGCTTTCCTTTTTGTGTTACCTTTATGAAGGAAGGCAGCGGAAAGATTTTATAGGATTTATGAATAAGCCAAACCGCTTTTTTGCAAGGGCATCCCTTCCATTTGAGACAGTAACTTCGGAACCTATGAAGCAGTATTACCAAAAGAATCCGGCAATGCTTACGGAAATCGGTTATTTCTTTGGACAAATGCAGATAGCCGCTTCCCTGCAGCCGTATCTTGCCCTTTCCTTTTTCAGGAAAACCCTCGGATATGACGGTTATCTAAGGCAGAAGGCCAGAGATTGCGCAGAATATCAAAGATGGATGGCCAAGGCTGACAATATCCAGTCCTGCTTTAAGAAATATGCCTGCGGTACACCCATAAGGCGGTTCATAGAAGAACAGGCGGAGCTGGAAGGTGAGGGCCGTCCTAAGACTGACAGAAAGGAAGGGGTCAGTATCCTTACCATGCACGGAGCCAAAGGTCTGGAGTTTTCCAAAGTGTTTCTGCCTGATGTGAATGAAGGGGTGATTCCCGGAAGGGAGAGTATCCGGGCGAATACCCTTGAAGAAGAAAGAAGGCTCCTGTATGTTGCCATTACAAGAGCCAAAAAGGAACTATTTATTTATTACACCAAGGAGAGGAACAGAAAACCGTCCCGTTTTCTGGAGGGACTTATTCCTGTGTGAGTTCGTCAAATTCTACATTGTCAAGGTATTCGTCAAAGGCATCAGAGACAATTTCGTACTCCTCATCGTCTTCAATATATTCCAATACCGGTTCCTCATTGGGATCAGATTCATTCTCGCGGTAACGGTAGAACCAGACCATGCCGTCATGATTTTCGCCATCCTCCTCTAAAGGAAGCAGTACGATATAATCTGTATCTTCTACAGTAAGGATCGTAACGACGGCACAGTTGACAGTAGTTCCGTCTGTTAAATCCAGTGTGACGGTCATTTCTTCGTCATCTGTTTCCGGTGTGCTGGTAAAATTTTCATTTTTTTTATCTTTGCCCATAAAATCTCCTTTGTCCGTATTGTGGTTGGCGGCTTCTGTCACTTATTTTACCCTTTGGCAGGCAGCAATGCAAGAAATTGTGCAAAAAAAGCTTAAATTTTTTGCAATAAACAGTAATTTTATGTTATGATATAAATGGCGCAGTAGACTTTATTTTTTTACGCAGGAGGGCGCATGAAAACAGATTGGAAAATATCTTATTTTAGACCGGACAGGCAGGGAGTCTATCCCTCAAAGGACAGTGTGAGTTTTGCGGCCTGCCTTTTGACAGACAAAGAATGTGGGGTTATATTATATGACAGCAGAGGGAGACAGCGGCGTTTCCCGTTTAAGGAGGAGGGAAAAAGAGGCGCCCTGCACGGGCTTCGCATAGAAGGGGAAGGGGTCCACAATTATACTTACAACTATTATGTGGATGACCAGATCATCACAGACACTTATGCAAGAGAAGTAAGAGGTCTTGAAAAGTGGGGGGCAAAAGGAACGCGGAAACGGACTACATACGGTGTCCTGGCCTGCTATGACTTTGACTGGCAGGAGGATGCGCCTCTTATGACGCCCCTTGCAGACAGCATTTTTTACGGGCTCAATGTGCGTGCTTTTACCATGCACAAAAGCTCCGGGGTGAAAGAGAGGGGGACTTTTGAGGGAATCATTGAAAAGATTCCTTATCTGAAATCTTTAGGGATCACGGCAGTGGAGCTGATGCCCTGTTATGAATATGATGAATGTATGGTGCAGGAGACAAATTATCCCCAGATTTCCCTACCCAAGGGAACGGACTATCTTCCGGTACGTATCGTTAAAGAGGCAGCGCCCGACTTTGCCGTGGAGGCAGAGAAAAGGAAGCTGAACTGCTGGGGCTTTGAAAAAGGGTTTTATTTTGCACCCAAGTCGGCATACTGTAAAGAAAAGCCGCCTGTCATCTCATTTAAGACTATGGTGCGGGAGCTTCACAAAAACGGCATAGAAGTGATAATGCAGTTTTATTTCCCACCGGAGATAAGACAGCTTTATATGCTGGATGTGATTAAACACTGGGTGATGGAATACCATATTGACGGCGTGCGCATCAGCGGATTCCATATTCCTTTCCGGCTGCTGGCAGAAGAACCGGTGCTCCGTAATACCAAGATATGGTGTAGCTATCTGCCTAATGAGGATTTTCCGGTTATTTCAAATCCCATCTTTAAAAATTTTATCAGCGATAATGGCAATTACCGGAATGATATCAGACGTTTTCTGAAAGGGGACGAAGGGCTTTTAAGCCAGGCACTGGGGTATCACCGCTGTAACCCCAAAGAACACGGGGTTGTGAATTATCTGGCAGACTATGACGGTTTTACCTTGTATGACTGCGTTTCCTACGAAAGGAAGCACAATGAGGCAAACGGGGAGGACAACAGGGATGGCGCAGACGTAAACTTTACATGGAACTGCGGTGTGGAAGGCGATACCCGCAAAAAATCCATTATGGATCTTCGGATGAAACAGATAAAAAACGCCCTTTCTTTTGTATTCCTATCACAGGGCATTCCGTTCATTTACAGCGGGGATGAATTTGCCTCCTCCCGGAAAGGAAATAATAACTGCTACTGTCAGGATAATGAGACCGGATGGGTCAACTGGAAGGATAACCAATTCTCCCGGGAAATCCTGGCTTATACCCAGTTTTTGATCAGACTTCGGAAAGAACATCCGATCCTTCATATGAAGGATGAACTGCTTGTGATGGATTCTAAAGGCTGCGGCTGCCCGGATATCTCTTATCACGGGATAGAGGCATGGCGGCCGGATTTCGGACATATCAGCCGGATGATCGGTATTGTTCTGTGCGGCCAGTATGCGCCGGGTGAGGAGGATGCATCTTTTTACATTGCCTGCAATATGCACTGGGAATCCCACAAACTGGCACTTCCCAAGCTTTCAAGGGATGAAAAGTGGGTCAAGATATCAGATACATCCCTGTCTGTGGATGCTCTGCCCCAAAATGAGTGGGAAAACCGGCAGGAGGAAGGGGATGACCATGTGGTCACAGCAGACTGCAGGAGCATATCCGTCTACATGTCAAAGAAATGCAAAGAAACAAAGAGCGGGAAAAAAGAGCGCAGATCCCCTGCCAGAAGCCAGGGAAAGAAAGATAAAAGTAAGGAAAGATAATCATGCCCATGAAAATCTGGAAACATTTTAAAACGATAACCTATCATAAATATCTGGTGATGAAAGGATGTTTTAGGGTAGGCCTGTATAAACAGGGACTGCTCCATGATATGTCCAAGTACACCCCCAGCGAATTTTTGGTTGGGGCAAGGTACTATCAGGGTAACAGAAGCCCTAATAATGCCGAGCGGGAAGATATTGGATATTCCTCCGCATGGCTCCACCACAAAGGCAGGAACAAACATCATTACGAATACTGGATCGACTACAGTACCAAAAATATTGACGGGGGCATGGCCCCGGCGCCCATGCCGGAAAAATATGTGGTGGAAATGCTGATGGACCGGATCGCAGCGTCTAAGGTTTACAACAAGGAACGGTACACCGACGCCTCCCCTTTAAAGTATTACCAGCAGGGGAAGGAGAAAGCGCCTATCCATCCCAAGACCCGGAAACTTTTGGAGAAACTTCTCCATATGCTTGCTGAAAAGGGTGAGAAAGCCACCTTTGCCTATATAAAAAAGGCAGTACTATGTAAAAACGCTTAACCAATTTTATTACAATAAGCTGGCTCGCGAAGTGTGTCAGTGTTTGTTGCTTCTGCATATGATAAAGCATATCAAACGCTGATACGCTTCGCGAATTGTCTTTAACATATGGATACCAGCCTATAATCAGGTATCCTTTGCTGAATCAGATGAAGATGTACTTCGCGAACCAGCGTATTGAATGAAAAAGGAGCGATAAAAAATGAATTGCCTGATTTTAGTATTATTACTTTTGTGCGGCCAGAACAATGGCTGCTGCATGGAAAACGACTGTGATGCAAGAGACAACGGCCATCATCACGGGTGTGGGTGCAGGAACAGGAACAATACCTGCGGTACCGTAACGGTAAATGTGGGTGGGGGAAATAACTGTGGATGCGAGCGTGAAAGAGAACGGGAACGCCAGGATAACAATGACTGTGGATGCAGATCCGAGCTTCGCCCGGAACCACGTTTCGAGCAGAGACCTTTTATGTTCGGTCAGGGAAGCGGATGTGGATGTGAGGAACAGCCCAGGAATAACTGCGACTGTTAAAACCAAACGCTAACGCTTATTGGACCAAACACTTACATGTTTCGTAAATTTTATACTGGATTAAAAAATGTGCGGAGTATTTCCGCACATTTTTTGTTACAATAAGCTGGCCTGCGGAGCATGGCAGTGTTTGTTACAATAAGCTGATTTGCGAAGTGGGTCAGCGTTTGTTAATAAGCTGGCCTGCGGAGTGTGGCAGTTTTGGGACAGAGTGTGTTTGAAAATGTGCGGCATCCGTTATTATATTAAACCCCAAATTTCAAATTTTGTGGAACCATTTTAAAAGGCGGGTAATCTAATAAATATAAGCCGGCAAAGATAAGGAGGTGGATATGTGTCCACAATAAATCAGGAAACATTTGCAGTACTTGTAAAAGAATATATGCCCAATATGTACAGGCTTGCCTGTGGAATATTGAATAACCCTGCGGATGCAGAGGATGCTGTGGGGGAAGCTGTCCTGAAAGCCTGGGAAAACTTAGGCAGTCTGCGCAGGCCGGAAAGCTTTAAATCCTGGATGATGCAGATAACGGCAAACGAGTCACGAAAAATATACCGGAAAAGGCGGCGGACTGCCTGCGTGGAATCTGTAGAGGAAATGGTTCCGGCTTTTTTTGACGACCATCACGAACTATGGGATGCGGTCATGAAGTTAGAGCTCTGGTACCGGGAAGTAATTATCCTTTACTTTTACGAGCAGCTTTCTGTGAAAGAGGTGGGACAGGTTCTCCATATTGCAGAGGGAACCGTGAAATCCAGACTTTCCAGAGGTAAAAAGATATTAAAGGGCATGTTGGACGACTGACAGGCAGAAAGGAATCTTATGGCAGATAAATTTGAAAAAAAATTGTTTCAGATGGCAGGCAGGGAAAAAATTATTCCACCGGAAACCCTGGAGGACAAAATTGACATAATTCTTACCGGGCTGCCCGAATCCGGGGCAACAGTCATAATGGGCAGAAAGAAAATCTTTTCCTTTAAAATGAATTTCAGAAAAGCCCTTGTCCTCTCGGCGGCTCTTGTCATGTTGTTGTCCATAACGGCAACAGCGGCGGCAGGATTTTTACGCCAGCGGATGGAAGCGCTGAACAGGGAAAAGATGGAGGAGTACTTTGCCCAGATTTATACCGCAAAAATAGGTATGGATAACTATAACCGTCCCTATACACCAAAAGAGCAGGAAAGAATGGAAGAACTTTTGCCCGCTTATCAGGAGCAGGGGGTATTTCCCAAAGGGGAGCTTACTATGCTTGACAGGGCCGGCCAGTATAAGGGAAAAGGCGTCGCTTTTCTAAAAAGCACCAGTACGTTCTCTTTGCCAAACACTCTGTGAGACAGCTTATTGTAACAAACGCTGCTCTCCTCCGCGAGACAGTTTATTGTAATAAAAAAAGAATGTCATGCGCATATAAAATCATTATAACATGACATTCTCATTTTTAATTATTAAATTTTTATAACTTTCCTTACTTTCCCAATTGTATACACTTTTTGCATAATCCGGGACTGCCTTATACAAGGCTTTTCTCTTATATCCTCTGCTGCCGGGCAGATTCATTATCTGACACTGGACTTATAATAAAAACAGGTCTTTTCAGGAATCCTGTCATGTTGTTCTTCACCGTCCTCATCCGTATCATGTCTGTATTCACTGCTGTATGCCAGAACAATCCTTCCATCCGCAAGCGCGCACCGCAGAGAGCCTTCTACATTACAGGGCGTCTCGTAGGCAGGCATTACCACTGTTGCCTCCTCTTCGCCTAAATTATAGGAAAAAATTCCGCTGTAGCTCCATAGCACAAAGTCCGCGTCATAGGCCGGGGCGATAATATCCGGCGCTATCGTCTGCTCCGGCAGAATATCCATATGAATGTTTTCCATTTGTCCTGTGACAGGATTTACCGATGCAATTCCCAGGCCTTTCCCTTTGTCCGAAAGTACGGTATAGGCTTTCCCGTCTTTTCCAATTCCAAGGCCGTAATAGTTTTGGGCGCTGTACTCCCCTTCAGGCACCCTTGCCGCTTCTTTTCCATCCCCGTCCAGGATAAAGACCAGTTCTGCCCCCTTAATGCCAAGCCCTCTTAAATAAATATATCCCTCTTTATCCACGGCTATTGAACTGATGGATCCGGCATGCCCTTCGTTTAACAGTTCTGCTTCTTTAATATAAGAAGAAATATCAATTTTCCTAAGCAGTATGCCCTGTCCGTCCAGTACCCACAGGGTGGGATTCCACTTACCGGAAGGCATTTTCTGGTAAAGTCCTAGGTAAATCTCTCCCTGGGGCGTCTGGTATAAGGCGGAAATGCGTGTCCGTGTATCAAATTCATCGAAAAACAGTACTGAATCACTGCCACCGATTTCCATTTTATGGATTTCATTCCATCCGGTCAAAAACAGGCAGTCCCTTCCGGCCGCCATGTACAGAATTGATAGACCTCCCTCATAGGGTATGGTAAGCTCCTGCTCTGGGTTTAGTACGGCCTGACTCTGCAGCACAGAAGGGTCTGTTGCGCTGACAGACTCACCGCTTTCCCCTGCTTTTT
>Ga0224740_10463_pt1 | contig 9886 bp, 9 predicted proteins | sample LIM_E_Water_Bulk_FD_161634 | JGI IMG/M metagenome (GOLD analysis project Ga0224740, IMG submission 161634) | Enriched cells from gastrointestinal tract of the lab mouse from Pacific Northwest National Laboratory (PNNL), Richland, Washington... | ecosystem: Host-associated > Mammals > Digestive...
ACTAAAGCTCTTGGGAGCCACCGACAGCATCCTGCCTTATGCCGCCACATACGCAGGTATCTATATTGTTTCCTGCATCTTCAATGTGTTCAATGTCACTATGAATAATATCGTGACAAGTGAGGGAGCTGCCAAAACAACTATGTGTGCCTTATTGACGGGAGCTGCCCTTAATATCGCCTTAGACCCGCTGTTTATCTATGTATTTGACTTGGGTGTAGCAGGGGCGGCAATAGCAACAGCAATCTCGCAGGTTGTTTCAACCTGTGTGTATCTGACCTATATCTTGCGAAAGAAAAGCGTATTTCATTTTCGGGTTAAGGATTGCACATACTCAAAGGAAATCATGTCTGAAATATTCAAAATCGGTATCCCGACCTTGGTGTTTCAGATATTAACAAGTCTTTCTATATCTTTAATCAACAATGCCGCAGGTAATTATAGTGACTCAGCCATTGCAGGCATGGGCGTTGTTACCCGTCTTATTTCAATGGGTAGCTTGTCCGTATTTGGATTTATTAAAGGCTTTCAACCCATTGCAGGATACAGCTATGGAGCAAAGAAATTTGACCGTCTGCGTGAAGCAATCAAGACCTCTATCCTCTGGTCAACGGTTTTCTGTGTGATTTTTGGTCTGATATTAGCTCTGTTCCCTGCGGCTATTGTTTCTCAGTTTACAAAAGGTGATACCGAGATGATTCGCATAGGAGCTGCATCTTTAAGGGCAAACGGCATTACCATTATGCTTTTCGGTTTTTACACGGTATATTCCTCTCTGTTCCTCGCTTTAGGAAAAGGCAAAGAAGGATTTATCCTTGGAGCTTGCAGACAGGGGATTTGCTTTATCCCCGTTATATTGCTTCTTCCGATGGTATGGGGACTTAATGGGATTTTGTATACCCAACCCATTGCCGATGTGCTATCTGCAATCATAACGGTATTTATGGCAATACCGCTTCATAAAAAACTGAATGAAATGCAGAGGCAAGTCACCGTGATAAACACGGATGAGAAAAACTAAATATACTTTTAGACAAAAACAGAGCCGATGAGCTGTGAGTTCTCTCACAAATTCATCGGCTCTGCGTCTGTGCGTCTGGCTCTTTGATGACGGTTATTTGTAAGTTCTGTACTTCAATCAAGGTTTCTCTCATAAGGTTCACCGTCCTTTCCTGCTTCCATTATATATAGAAGTGATGGGATACTCAAATGTGCCATATCTGGTAGCAGGTAAACCTATAAAATAAGCTGTTGAACTTGGAGCTATCGCCTTTCAAATTAGCACGATTTTTAGCAGCTTTTTTCGGGAAATTAGCAGGAAAGGCATTTTGATTAGCAAACTCGGCAAAAATCCTGCTAATCATTAGCAAGCCGAAGCAGGATAACCGATGAACGAAAAATCCAAGTTCGATTTTTCTCTGGTGTGTCTGATTATCAAGATGGGCTTTTGCTAATCGCACTTTGCTACCTGTCCGATTTCTCTCGGAAAATAAGAAACGCCGAAAACCTTGATTTTACAGGGTTTTCGGCGGGGTTTTTGGCGTTCCCGAGGTGACTCGAACACCCGACCTACCGCTTAGGAGGCGGTCGCTCTATCCAACTGAGCTACGGAAACATTTATAAAAACTATGAAATTGTGGGACTTGCAACATTTCCCTTGCCCTCCCAAGGCGGGTGTTGGAACACTTTCTTAGGAGGCGGATGCTCTATCCTGCTGAGCTACGGGCGCATATTAACTATAATGTAGAATTATTATAATAAAACATTGTTCTTTTGTCAATAAGAATCATTAATGGAGTGAAGATAAACAGTTTTTTGTTGAACTGATAAGTATATGAGGTAATAACACAGGCAATCTTTTTCAAATCCGATTAATTTTAATCAGTTTGTGGTCAAAGACTGTGAACTGATTCTGAATTATTATTTTATGCCGCAGTTTAATGGTGATTTAAGATTAAGCTGTTTTGGTGTTTTTTTCACACATCAAATGAGGCGCAGAAACTGTATCCTCATGATATCAGCAGTGAAGTGTTAGTGAATGACAGGGAAAGATTTTAAGTGAAATGCACAGTTAGACTCCTGTAAAAAGAGCTTAAGGTGTGCAAAAAAACGTCTTGCATGGTATGACAATAATTCTGCTGCACTGTACTGTGCCGGTTCAGGGATTAAGAAAAAACTTAAAAGCGATTGAAATAAAACCGCTTACACTTTTTGTGTTAAGCGGTTTTTACTGTTCAGTCAATAATCAAGTTATTTTCTTTTAGCATTTTAACAAAGCCTTCAATATCCCTTTTCGCTGTAGCTTCATCAATATCATACTCGGATGTAACCTTTTTCACAGCGTCATCAATGGTAATGTTATTTGTAAAGCAATCCCAGAAAAAGGAACCGCTCTCGTTCAGCGTTATCATTCCGTTAAATTCATTGCTTGTATTTCCGACAGGAACAACTATATATGATCCGGCAATTTCTCTTTTTGCAAATCCGTTTCTGATTTTCATAAAAATCTCCTTTTCACGATAAATGTTATAATATAATTAGTATAACAAATTTTCCGCACGTTAGCAATATATACAAAATATAACTGCTAAATTAATCCTTTTTTTTCACATTTACTCTTGCAGATATATGGTAAATTGGTTATAATAATCGTGGTAATTTTTTTAAATTATTTAATAACGTAAAAATTTCTTAATCGGAAGGAGTAATAGTATGGTCTATTCAAATGAAGTTGAACAGATGTGTACCGTAAAAAAAGGTCCTCATCATGGTCCGGCTCCAATACCTGAAGAAGGTAAATGGGTAAAATCTTATCAAATTTCAGACATCAGCGGTTTTTCACACGGTATCGGCTGGTGTGCTCCTCAGCAGGGTGCATGCAAAATCAGCCTTAATGTTAAGGATGGTATTGTTGAAGAGGCTCTTGTTGAAACAATCGGCTGTTCAGGTATGACACACTCAGCTGCTATGGCTGCAGAAATTCTCCCTGGCAAAACTCTTCTTGAATGCTTAAATACAGACCTTGTTTGTGATGCTATCAATGTTGCTATGAGAGAAATCTTTAAGCAGCTTGCTTACGGCCGTTCACAGTCAGCTTTCTCAGAGGGCGGCTTAGTTGTTGGTGCGGCTCTTGAGGATCTCGGCAAGGGACTTCGTTCACAGGTTGGTACAATGTTCTCAACCAAGCTTAAGGGCGTTCGTTATATGGAAATGGCTGAGGGTTATGTAACTCGTATGGCTCTTGATGAAGAGGGCGAGGTTATCGGCTATGAATTCGTTAAGGTTGGTAAGATGCTTGAGGATATCCGTCATGGCAAAACTCCTGATGAAGCATATAAGGCAAATATCGGTAATTACGGTCGTTTTGCAAATGCTGCAAAGTATATCGACCCAAGAGAAGAATAAGATAAGGAGGACAGTAAAATGGCAAATGATGTAAAATTTGAAGGCAAGGAAAGAAGACTTGCTAAAATTGAAAAGTGTCTTGCTGAGTACGGTCTTTCAAGTCTTGAGGAAGCAAGAGATTTATGTTTATCAAAGGGCATTGATGTTGACGCTATTGTTAAAGGCGTTCAGCCGATTGCTTTTGAAAATGCAAGCTGGGCTTATACACTCGGTGTAGCTGTTGCACTTAAAAAAGATGTTAAGTCTGCTTCTGAGGCTGCTGCTGCAATCGGTATCGGTCTTCAGGCATTCTGTATCCCGGGTTCAGTTGCTGAACAGAGGAATGTTGGTCTTGGTCATGGTAACCTTGGTGCAAAGCTTCTTAGCGAGGAAACAAAGTGCTTTGCTTTCTTAGCAGGTCACGAATCATTCGCTGCTGCTGAGGGTGCAATCGGTATTGCAAGAACAGCTAATAAGGTTCGTAAAGAGCCTCTTAAGGTTATCCTTAATGGTCTTGGCAAGGATGCTGCATATATTATTTCACGTATCAACGGTTTCACATATGTAAAGACTGATTATGATTTCTATACAGGTGAGCTCAACATTGAAAGCGAAAAGGCATTCTCAGATGGTGAAAGAGCAGCAGTTAAGTGCTATGGCGCTAACGATGTTCTTGAAGGTGTTGCTATTATGAAGCATGAGGGTGTTGATGTTTCTATCACAGGTAACTCAACTAACCCAACTCGTTTCCAGCATCTTGTAGCTGGCACTTATAAGAAGTGGGCTCTTGAAAATGGCAAGACTTACTTCTCAGTTGCTTCAGGCGGTGGTACAGGTCGTACACTCCATCCTGATAATATGGCAGCAGGTCCTGCTTCATACGGTTTAACAGACTCAATGGGCAGAATGCACGGTGATGCTCAGTTTGCTGGTTCATCATCAGTTCCTGCTCACGTTGAAATGATGGGTCTTATCGGAATGGGTAACAATCCGATGGTTGGCGCAACAGTAGCTTGTGCAGTTGCAGTTGAAGAATCTGCTAAATAAAGAAATTAATTTGAGCAGTAGTGTTGGCTGTTGCGCCAACACGAGTGTCCAAAAGCAAAGGCATTCCGAAAGGAGTGCCTTTTGATTTTGGGAGAAAAGGTCCGGTGGACCTTTTCGTAACTGAGTGGGGTCACACAATTGGCACATTGCAATAGAATTGTAGTTGGTACAAGAAATCAGCAGTTGCAGTTGAAGAGAGTAATAAGCAGTAAAGCGCTGTAGTTAAGCGGTTTAAGTTGTAGTTAGATATTAGAAAATGTAGGTTGTTCGTATAGTATTCGTACATTATTCATACATCTTATTCCTATACTCAAAATTCATATAAAATTAATGACTGTCTCATAGTTGGGACAGTCATTTTTGTTATTGTTTAATTTGTTCGTTGATATTTCTTTTAGCATATATGACACGCATGATAGTTACAGTTTTTGTGTTTTCGTCAACTGTATAAAACATCATATAAATTTTAACAATTATTCGTCTGTATTCTTTTTCTAATGATTTAATGGGTGTATACACATTATTTGAATAAGGAAAAATACAAATATTTTCAGCCGAAGATATAAACTCGTCTATGAGTCGTGATGCAGTATCTGGATTTTTTAGTTCATCAGAAATATATTTTACGATTTCCAACATATCATTTTTTGCAATCGTCAAAAATTCAAGTTTATACATTTACTGCACCTTTAAGCTCCGTCAGAACTTCCTTTGCAGAAAATCTTTTATCGGTCAGCTTAGATTCCTTTTCAGCAGCCTGTAATTTGAAATAAACTTCACTTTCAAATTGTAAATTTTCGTATGCTTCCATACTGAGTACAACCATATCACCAAAACCATTTTTAGTTAAAAAAATAGGTTTCTGAGTTTCGTGTACTGTTTTCGAAATATCAGCAAAATTATTTCTTAAATCAGAAACAGGTCTTATTGAATTATTCATAATATCATCTCCTTAATACTATTTTAGCATAATTATGATAAAATATCAATAGAAACAAACGCTAATAAATGTAGGTAAATGTAATTCATTCATACATTACTCATACATATAACTGCCAAAATCTGCTTATTTACTTAGATTTGTGTATCAGTTGAAGAATCTGCTAAATAAAAAAATAATTTGAGCAGTGGTGTTGGCTGTTGCGCCAACACGAGTGTCCAAAAGCAAAGGCATTCCGAAAAGGGATGCCCTTTTTGCGTAATCATATGCATATATTGTCTGAAAATGAATAAATCGTGAACATAAGCATTGACAAATTGTTAACAATAAACTAAAATATAATTATAAAATAAATGAGGAGGTTTGCAAAATGGCAGACGAAAATTATCAGTACAATGTACCACAGCAGGAAAATCATGAGAATACATATTACCAGAATGTTGATATGCAGCCTGCACCTCCACTGGAAGAAAAGGCAAACATAGGTTTAGCTATATTGTCTTACCTTATTCCAATTGTTGGCTTGGTACTCTATCTTACACAGAAGGCTGAAAAGCCAAAGACAGCAAAGGCTTGCGGCAAGGCAGCTCTTGCAAGTGTAATTATAAATATGGTTCTTGTAATTGCAATGTATGCAATTATGGGTGCAGCAATGTTCAGTGCAATGATGTAAAATAAATATTTTAAAGTCCTGCGGATTTTTTCGCAGGACTTTTTTCGTCATTTTTCACAAAAATAGGTAACAAAAATTTTCACAAGTTTATTTTGGTGGAAAATATTGACATAAATTTGCTATGGTGATAAGATTAAATTGTACAAATTTACAAATCGATTTGAAAAAAGTACACAAATTCGTTGATAAGAATAAAAAAGATTTTATTTGAAGGAGGAAAATTTTGTGAAAAAGTTTAAGTTAAGCAAAAAGTCCTTAATGTCTTTTGCTTTGTCAGCAATTATGCTGGTGTCTATGAGTTCAATGGCAATGCTTTGCTATGCATGGGATCATCCCACAGTAGAGGCGTTTAATGTTACGCTTTATCCAGAACAATATAAAACATATTCGGGGGCAATGAAAGATACTGTTGTGGATTTTGAAGGTAGAAATTGCAGTGAAGAACAACAATGTTGGTTTTATGGACAATACGCAACTTTGCAAGATCAATCAAACTATAAAGATGATGATGTTCAAATAAAAGTTAAACCTTTAACTAATTGTTCACATACAAAATCAACTACACGGAGTGTCAGACCTTGGTGGAGGTTATGTCTTGATGCTTATGGTTCGGTGAATGGCGTTTACGCTTACGGCTGGATGTGGTAAAAATATACCGAAGGAAGGTCTCCTTCCTTCGGTTTTTTAGGAGGGCTTATGTTTAAATATGCTGTAGATTTGTTTAAAAAATTAAAAATCTGTATTATTCCCTGTATAATAGCTTTTGTTGGTATAGTAGGATATTGTGCTAAACAGATATTTACAAATATTAATACTACGGAAGTTCTTTATGGTGAACGGGTGGTATTGGAATTTTCTGTAGTTTTGTTTATTTTCTTTTTGTTTATATCTTATGAATATTTTGCAAAAGCACAAAGAGATAATTTTAACGAGTGTTTATCCGCAACAAGAAAAGGTAATGTATTCAGACTCTGTCAGTTTTTTCTTTTGGAACTTTTTGCATTGATTTTTACTGTGGTGTTAACACTATTGGCTTTTGCAGGTGCGTTCAAAATTCAAGAGGTGGATTGGGCATATTATTTCTATGCAATTAAGCTAAACATAATTTATTTGTTTGCTACAACTACTTTAGCAGTGCTTATTGGCATAAACCTTTCAAAAATAAAGAATAATATATTTTCCTATGTGTTGATGATACTGTGTGCATTTATGTTTTCTCCGTTGGTCTTATCTATACCAGGTTTAGTTTTTTCTGCAACTGGTAATGTTGATATTTATCCGTTTTTCTATATGTTTGAAATTTTACCCCATGATTTTTCAGGGTATAATTATGATGCGTATGGTTTTCCTATGAACAGTCATAATTATATGCTTATACTTTTTTGGCTGGCTTTAGTTTTGGGGGTATTATCTCTTTTAGTTATAAAGAAGAATAAAATTCTGAAAAGTGCAATTACAAGTGTTTTGTTAATAACTGTTGTTATGACAGGAGTATTCGTTAATTTGCCGCATTCAGAATATCTGCCGAGTAAAGATGATATGATACGCGGAACCTGTGAAGGTGTTTTTTATTATAATGAATCAACACCGATTGAAGAGAGACCAATGCAATATAATGAGCCTGCAGGTTTTAATATAACTTCTATGGATATGGATTTTAAAATCAATAGGCAACTTAAAGCAACTGTTTGTATTGGTGTTGATAATGAATCACTTGATGCTTATAAATTTACACTTTACAGAGGATATAAAATAAAAAATATATTTGATGCAAATGGAAATAAACTCAAATATGACCGTTATAGTGATTATATAACAGTGTATCCTGATAACGGAAATTTGATGACTGATAAAATTTGTTTTGATTATGAGGGCTTCAGTCCTACATATTTCAGCAATTCACAGGGTACGTATTTACCTGCAGGATTTGCATATTACCCGATTAATGGTTTCCATTATATTTTTAATATACAGACACAAGGATATTTAAGAACGCTGCTTGATAATCCTGTGCTTATTAATCTGAATGTTGATACTAAGAATGAAGTTTTTTCAAATCTTGAAAAAGTAGAAGAAAATAAATTTTCTGGTATGTCAAACGGATTAACTGTAGTATCTGGTTTTTATAAAGAAACTGAAATTGATGGTTGCAGATTAATATATAAATATATTGATGAAGAATTTAATATGGATTCTGTTAGGTCTGATATTTTTAATACCATAAAGGACAACAGTGATAAGCTTAAAGGAAAAACGCTAATAATGAATCCAAGACTAACAACAAATACAGAATATTCAGAGTATTTTGAAGCATCAGACCATATGTTGTTTAATAGTGTCTCTTATCTTGTTGACGGATATGAATATACGCAAAAGTCAACTGTAGTCATGGATTTATATTATAAAATGCTGACCTATTATGATATGGACAGCGAGCTATATAAATTCTGTGAGGCTTATAAAAATGGTGAGCTGTCAGATGCAGACAAAAACAGCCTTGATTATATCCTTGCTCAAAAGATAGACGAATATGGTATTGATGAGATCTTCAAGTGGCTTGAGATGCATCTCACTGAGCAGTTTGATTGTACAGTTGAGGAACTTGTTTCCCAAATTGGGGAAAAGACAGAAACTGATATTATGCATGAAGAATATGAGAAGGAGATTGGGCTGAATGATTGAAATAAAATCTCTGAAAATGAAATTCAAAAAAAATACTGTGCTAAAGGGCATTGATTTCACCTTTTCAAACGGTGTTTACGGCTTACTTGGCCCGAATGGTGCAGGCAAAACCACACTTATCAGAAGTATGGCGGGCTTATATCAGCCTAAAGAGGGTCAGATTCTCTATAACGGCAAACCAATCGGTAAATCCAAGGAATATATTTCACGGCTCGGCTATCTGCCACAGGGCTTCGGTATATTCAAGGAGCTTAAGCCGATTGAGGCTCTTATGCTGATGGCGAATCTCAAAGGTATTGATAAAAAGATTGCTGAGCAGGATGCCAAGCGTGTGCTCGAAATTGTCAACCTCAGTGATGCTGTTGACAAAAAGGTGGGTGCCTTCAGCGGCGGTATGCTGAGAAGGCTTGGTATAGCACAGGCGTTGCTTGGTGATCCTGAAATTATGATTTTTGATGAGCCCACTGCAGGGCTTGACCCTGAGGAAAGGCTGCGTTTTAAAAACATTATTTCACGTTTGTCAAAGGAAAAAACGGTTATTATTTCAACACATATTGTTGAGGATATTGAAGCAGTCTGTGATAAAATCATTGTTATGAATGACGGCAATATTGTCAAAAGCGGAAGCTGCAGCGAAATTGAGCAGTGTGCAAAGGATAAGATTTATTTTGTTCCTGTAAACGATGCAGCAAAGCTGAGTGAAAGGGCAGTCATACAGAAATATTTTGAGCGTGAAGGACAGCAGCTTATGCGCGTACTGTCAAGTGAAAGCCTTGATTATGAAAAGGGCGTGGCTGCAATAGAGGATGGATACATATGCTTACTCAAAGGAATATAAGGCTTGTTTTTCAAAGAATGTATTTTCACCTAAAAAATCTTCAGGACTTTTTTCGTCATTTTTCACAAAAATAGGTAACAAAAATTTTCACAAGTTTATTTTAGTGGAAAATATTGACATATATTTGCTATGGTGATAAGATTGAATTGTACAAATTTACAAATCGATTTGAAAAAAGTACACAAATTCGTTGATAAGAATAAAAAAGATTTTATTTGAAGGAGGAAAATTTTGTGAAAAAGTTTAAGTTAAGCAAAAAGTCCTTAATGTCTTTTGCTTTGTCAGCAATTATGCTGGTGTCTATGAGTTCAATGGCAATGCT